>Ga0315296_10003507_pt1 | contig 13058 bp, 9 predicted proteins | sample YL17G14_18_MG_FD_203921 | JGI IMG/M metagenome (GOLD analysis project Ga0315296, IMG submission 203921) | Sediment microbial communities from Yellowstone Lake, YNP, Wyoming, USA - YL17G14_18 | ecosystem: Environmental > Aquatic > Freshwater > Lake > Sediment | place: USA: Wyoming | collected... | reverse complement strand
GATGCACGACCCGACGCAGCTCAACCGGCAGGGGCCGGACCACGGCGAGCAGTACCGCTCTGGGATCTGGTACGTGAACGACGAGCAGAAGCACGAGGCCGAGGCCTACATCAAAGAGCTCCAGACCCCCGATCGCTACGACGGCCGGAAGATCGTCACCCAGGTAGAGGCGGCCAAGACGTTCTGGCCCGCCGAGGACTACCACCAGGACTACATCGCCAAGACCGGCGCCGCCTGCCACGTCAAGAACCCGTGGTGAGGGGGCAGCGGGCTGGGTGAAGGATGTCGGCCCCCTCTCCCTCGGCAGAGAGCGAGGGGGCCTTCTCGGTCCCGGCTCACTTCACCGTCTCGCCGGACTCCAGGTCCTCGATCATCTTCTGCAGGTTCTTCTTGTTCCCCTCGTCGGGGGCCTGCCGGACCGCCAGCTTCGCGTACTTGATGGCCTCCTGGGTGCGGCCGACCGCGGCGTAGCCCCGCGCCAGGCCGACGTTGACCGGCCAGACGTTCGGGTGCAGCTTGGCGTTGGTCTCGAACACCATCAGGGCCTTGTCCTTCTCGCCCGCGGCCAGGAGCTGCCGGCCGTACTGGTGGAGATCCAGGGGGGTGGCGCCGGGATAGTTGATGGCCTTCTGGAAGGTCTTCTCCGCCTCGGCCGTCAAGCCGTTGGCCGCCTGGAGGTTGGCGAGGGTGCGGAGGGTAAAGAAGTTCTCCTGCCCGATGTACGGGAGGCTCACGGCGTTCTGCGCCCACACCAGGCCTTCCTTGAGGTTGATCTTGTTGTCGAAGCAAAAGTCCGCCGCCTCCTGCCACCCCTCCCAGTTGAGCCCGGGCGCGTTGCGCAGCTGCCGGCGGAGGTTCTCGACGTAGAGCTCGTTTGCGTTGTCCACGGTGATCGTCCAGGGGACCTGCAAGTACTCCCACTTCAGCGCCACCGTCGCCCGGTCGGGCTGTCGCTCGGTGAACTCGTAGGTCAGCCAGTGGTTGAAGTCGCTCTTCTTGGGCTTGACCTTGACGCGAAGCGCGTCTTCGGCCGCGTTGTAGAAGAAGCTCCCCCACGAGGTCGAGTTCTTGGAGAAGATGACCGTCCACTCCTCCTGGCCGGGGATCATGAACAGCCCGTAGGCCCCGGCGGCCAGCGGCTGCCCCTCGACCTTGACGTCCTGGGATACGCGAAACACGGTGTTCTCGTTTGCGCCGGCGCGCCACGGGCACTGGTCGCCGCAGGTCCCGAAGCCCAGGTTGGCCATCCCGTACGGGACGAGCTGCCCCCAGATCTTGCCGGTCCGGTCGGTCCCGTCTGGGGCGGTGACCTTCGGGCTGTTGTAGGTGACGTTGACCTCAACGAGGCCGATCCACTGCGACACCGAGGCCTTCTGGTTCTTGCCGTCCGGAGGCAGCGTCACGATCTGCGCCGACGCCAATACGGGCACGACAATCAGGGCGGCCGCGACGAGCGCCACGGTCCAAGAGAGTTTCCGATTCATTGCGTGTCTCCTTTCTGGGGCCTTCACTTGTACGTCTCTCCGGCCGGCAGGTTTGCCGGAAGCGGAACCGGATAAGGCTTCAGCGCGGCGCCGGCGCGGCCGGGGGAGCCGCGGGCGGCCCGGCCCACACCAGCTTGAGCGGCCGGTCGAGCATCTGCTCCAGGGGATCCGGGCCGATCCCGCACACCCTGCCGCGAGCAAGCGCAGCGTCGAGGCCAAGGCCGCCGTACCGAACCAGGTACGCCGTCCAGAGGTAGCTCGCTCTCACACCAGACCGGCAGTGCAGGAGCACCGGCCCGGAGTGACGCCCCAACACCTGGGCGAAGCGTTCCACGGCCTGCGGGTCGTAGGGGTACTCCGTGCCGCCGATGGGAATCGTCACGTACTCCATGCCGAGGCGCGCCACCTCGGCGGCCTCGTCGAACGGAACCTGCACGCGGTCGGCCATCTCACGCGGGGTACGAAGGTTGACGACGGCGGTGACGCCCGTCGCCGCCAGGCTGGCGAGCGACTTCTCGCCCGGCTGCCCGCCGATGTAGACCCGGCGGTCGAGGAAGAGGCCCTGCTCCATCCCCTCGACGCTCGTCACGGCCTGTGGAAGCTGGCTGCTGGCTGCTGTCCGCCTCGACCGCCGGGCGGTTCTCCGCCGCCTTTTCCACCTTCACCGCACAGCCGCCCAGAAGCACGCAGAAGGCAAGCCCGCCAGAGAGGATCCTGTGCATTGTGTCCCTCCTTCCCCGCCCGGCTGTGGCCCGCCGGCGAGGTGCTGGTGCTGATACGTCGCGCGGGGAATCGGTTCACGGCCCGAGGCGTCAGGACGGCACCGTGCCCGGAGCGGTCCAGTTGCTCAGGGAGTGGGCCGCAACGCGTCATTGTACGCGCCGAAGCGGTTCACGTTACGGCACGCGGGGGTCTCCGGCTCGGTCATGGCTTGCGGGCCACCGAAGCAGCCGGCCGCGAGGAGTCCTGCTACCCTCTTGTCTGTGGCGCGTTGGCGCAATCGCCGCCAGCGCCGTCTTGGAGGCACCGTGAGATTCGTGCGCCTCGTTTTCGTCCTGCTCGTGGCCGTGCGGGCCTGGGCCGGCGAGCAGGTCACCGTCGTCGAGGCCACCGACTACGCCCGGACCTCGCTCTACCGGGAAGTGCTCGATTTCCTTTACCAGGCCGAGAGAGCGTCGAGCCTGGTCGCCATCGCTCCCCTGACAGTTTCGACCGAGGGTCGCATGGTCCCGCTGGTGATCCTCTCAAAGGAGCGGGTCCGCACCCCGAACGAGCTGCGCACAACCGGCAAACCCGCCGTGCTCATCATGGCCAACATTCACGCCGGGGAGGTCGAGGGCAAGGAAGCGTGCCAGATGCTGATCCGTGAGGTGGCGAGCGGCCGCCTCGCCGCCCTGCTCGATCACCAGGTAATCCTGGTCATCCCAATCTTCAACCCCGACGGGAACGACAGGCTCGGCAAGAACCGGCACGACAACGGTCCGGAGGTCGCTGGCGTGCGCTACAACGGGCAGTACCTCGACCTGAACCGCGACTACACGAAGCTGGAGTCGCCCGAGGTGAGCGCTCTCGTGCGGCTGTTCAACACGTGGGACCCGGTCCTTGTCGTGGACATGCACACCACCAACGGCTCCTACCATCGCGAGCCGGTGAGCTACACGACCTGCGCCAACGCCAACGGGCCGAGGGCACTGAGCGAATTCATGTGGAAGAAGCTGTTCCCCGAGGCGGCTGCGCGACTGAAGAAAGACTCCGGCTTCGAAAGCGTCCCGTACGGCGAGTTCGTGGAGGGCGCCAACCCCGCCAAGGGCTGGATCAACGAGGCGATCGAGGCGCGCTACGGGACCAACTATGTCGGGCTGCGCAACAGGCTCTCGATCCTGGACGAGAACTACTCCTACGCAGACTTCAAGACCAGGGTACTGGCCTCGTTCGCCTACGTGCGGGCGGTTCTGGAGGTCACGTCGGCCAACGCCGGAGAGATCGCGGCCCTGGTCGCTCGCGTGAACCGCGAAACGGTCGCCTCCTACTTCAAGGGGCAGTTCGTCGCCGAGGCGACGCTCGAGAGGTCCTGGGACGTGACGGTCAAGGGGTGGGAGTTCACCACCGAGCCGGTCACACCGGAGGAGAGGGCCAAGTACCCCTGGAGAGGCGACATCAAGGTGATCCCGACCGACGTGCCCCGCGACTACACGGTGTCCTACCTCGCTCTCGCCTCCCCGAAGAAGACCGTTCTCCTGCCCCTCGGGTACATCGTGCTGCCGGGGCAGGACGACGTTGTGAGGAACCTGCAGGCGCAGGGCATCGTGGTCGAGAAGCTGTTGGAGGGGTGCCGTCTCCAGGCGGAGCGCTTCGTCATCGAGAAGATCGAGCTGGCCAAGAACATCTACCAGGGCCACGTGCAAAACACGTTGACCGGGCACTACGAGAAGGCCGACGTCGACGTCCCTGCCGGCTCTCTGTTTGTGGACATGCGCCAGCCGCTGGCCCGCCTTATCCCGGTGCTGCTCGAGCCCGTTTCGACCGACAGCCTCGCCGCCTGGGGTTTCCTCAACCGTGCCATCGTCCGCCAGTGGAGCAACGAGCCCGCGCCGTACCCCGTCCTGCGCGTGGACAGCCGCCCGCCCGTTCCGCTGCTCCTGACGAGCGTGGACTAGACCGGCACCGCGGGCGCGACTGTACCGCGGTCCGAGTCCGCGGTCCTGATACGAGCGGGCGATCAGCGCGCTGCCGACTAGCCCCGAACCGACTTGGCCTTGATAACGACCAGCGTCATGTCGTCGCTCTGGTGCGAGCCGCCTGCGAACCGACGCGCATCCTGAATCAACGTGTCCCTGATGCTCTCGGCCGAGAGGGCTGAGACGTCCAGTCGGGCCAGCAGGTCGCGGGGAGGATCGTAGCCGTACAGACCACCGGAGTGGCTGCGAGCCTCGGGGATCCCGTCCGAGAACACTACGATCACGTCCCCTCCAGCGAGGTGCACCGTTCGACGCTCGTAGGAGGTGTCGGCAAGGGCGCCGAGCGGCAGAGTTGCGCCCGGCGAGGTCAGGTACTCCACCCCTGCTCCGGACTTCATCAGCGGCTCGCACAGGCCGGCGTTGGCGAAGGTCAGCTCACCGGTCTCGGGGTTGAGGACCATCGCGCACAGTGCTGTGAACATGCGCTTGCCGATCTTCTCGTGAATGGAACGGTTCAGGCTGCCCATGATCTCCTCGATGTCTCCCCCCTGGCGAACCCGGGAGAAGATCATCCCGTCGGACATCAGCGCCGCCATGGCGGCGCGCATGGCCTTGCCCGCGACGTCCCCGACCACGACACACAGGTGGCGCCGCTCGCCCTCCAGCCAGAAATAGTCGAAGAAGTCGCCGCCAACTTCATGGGCCGGAATACAAAGTCCGGACACCTCGAAGCCCTCCACCTCGGGCTCCACCTGCGGCATGATGGCCATCTGGGCATCACGGGCGGCCTGAAGTTCGGTCCGCATGCGGACGCTGAGGACGCGGGCGCGGAACGCCGCGGCCCCGAGAGCCAGCGCCACCACCCCAGCTATCAGCCGGAACCACCACGTGCCCCAGAAAGGCGGCGTGATGGTGATTCGGATCGAGGCCCCACGCTCGTTCCAGACACCGTCGCTGTTGGCGCCGCGGACCCGGAAGACGTACTGGCCCGGCGCCAAGCCGGTGAAGGCTGCAAAGCGGCGATCGGCATCGACGGGGATCCACGCGTCGCTGAAGCCCTCCATCGTGTAGGCGTACCGGTTCTTGCCGGGAGCTGAGTAGTGAAGCGCCGCAAACTCCAGGGAAAAGAGGTTGTCCTGGTAAGAGAGCTCGAGGGAATCGGTCCGGTTGACCGGCCGTTGAAGGATGACGCGCCCCTCCCACCGCTCGCCGACGCGCACGGACCGGTTGAACAGCCGCAGGTCGGTGATCACAACCTCGGGAACCAGGGGGTTGAAGCCAATCTCGTCGGGGAAGAAGGCATTGAAGCCGTTGATCCCTCCGAAGAACATCTCCCCGGCGGCGCTCCGGTAGGCCGAGCCGCCGTTGAACTCGTTGCTCTGAAGGCCGTCCCGCACGTCATAGTTGCGGAACTCGCCGGAGCGCGGGTCAAACCGCGAAAGCCCCCTGGTCGTGCTGATCCACAGCCTCCCGGATTCGTCCTCGAGCATTGCGTAGACCGAGTCGCTCGCCAGGCCATCCCGGGCGGTGTACCGTCGGAAGCGGCCAGTTGCCTGGTCCAACCTGTTGACCCCACCCCCAAACGTGCCGAACCACAGGGTCCCGTCGCGTGCTTCGTGGATCGCGAAGACGTGATCGTTGCTCAGGCTCGAGGGGTTGTTAGGATCGTTCCGGAAGCTACTGAACGCTTGCCGTTGGGGGTCGAAACGGTTGACCCCGCCGCCCTGGGTACCGACCCAGAGCGCGCCATTCCGGTCCTCCACCATCATGCGGATGAAGTCGTTGCTGATACTGGAAGGGTTGCCGGGTTCATGCCGGTGGTGAGTGAACCGTCCGGTTCGTGGGTCGAGCAGGTCGAGGCCTCCCCCGAAGGTGCCGACCCAGAGGGCACCCGAACGGGCCTGGTAGATGGATCGCAGTTCGTCATGGGCCAGCGAGCCGGGGTCGGAGGGGTCGTGGCGGTGGTGCGTGAACCGCCCCGTCTGCCGCTCGAAGCGCTCGAGACCCCCGCCGTTCGTGGCGACCCACAAGACGCCATCCCGGTCCACGAGGAGGCCACGGACCGTATCGTGGCTGAGGCTTGAGGGGTCATCGGCCCGGTGCCGGAAGCTCCGCCACCGGCCGGCGCGTCGGTCGAAGCGGTTCAGGCCTCCGCTGTCCGTACCGACCCACAGCACGCCGTCACGGTCCTCGGAGAAGCACCAGACAATGTCGTGGCTCAAGGAGCTGGGGTCGTTCGGATCGTTCGCGTAGCGGCGGAACCTCTTGCGACCGATATCGAACTTGCTGAGACCACCCCCATACGTGCCCACCCACAGCACCCGCGACCGGTCCTGGTACAGGGAGTAGATACGATCGGCGCCGAGACTCGTCGGGTTGACGCGGTCGTGCCTGAAGCTGGTAAATGTGCCACTCTCGCGATCAAACCGGTTCAGCCCACCCCCGTCGGTCCCGACCCACAGCGAACCACTCTGGTCCTCACAGATGGCCTTGACGAGATCGCTGCTCAGGGAGCCTGCAACGGAGGGGTTGGCGCGGTGGTGTGCGAACCGGCCCGTGCTCCGATCGAACGAGTCCAGGCCGCCTCCATACGTGCCGACCCAAAGCGTTCCCAGGCTGTCCTCGAAGATGACGAGAACCGCGTCGTTGGCGAGGCTCGACGGATCACCCGGGCGATGGCGGTAGCAGGTGAACGACCCCGTCGCGGCATTCAGTCGGTTCAGCCCCCCGCCGTTGGTGCCGACCCACAGCACCCCGGAGCGATCCTCGTAGATCGCCCGGACATCGTCGTGGCTCAGGCCACCCGGCGTGCCGGGGGTCGCGCGGTGGTGGCGGAACTTCCCGGTCGCGCGGTCGAGCAAATCAAGACCACCCCCCTGAGTACCAACCCAGAGGCGCCCCCCCCGGTCCTCGGTGATGAACCGGACCGTGTCGGCGGCCAGACTCCCGGGATCGCTCGGGTCGTGGCGGTAGCGGGTCACCTTCTCCGTGACCGGGTCAAAGCGGTTGAGACCCCCCTCGAATGCGCCAACCCACAGGACCCCGGCCCCGTCTTCGAAGATGCTCTTGAGCTCGTTGTGGCTGAGGCTCGTCGGGTCACCGGCGACGTTCCTGTAGACGGTGAAACTGTATCCGTCGAACCGGTTCAACCCATCCTCTGTGACGAACCACATGAAGCCCTGGCGATCCTGGACGATCTGCTCGACGATGCTTTGCGACAAGCCGTCGTCGATTGAAAGGCGGTCGAAGTCGAGACGCGTCTCGGCCGCGGACGCGACACCGACCGCGGCGCAGAGTAACAAAACAGATCTCAGCCACGTGTACATCAGTTGCATGCTCGGTCTCACCGCCAATCAGTCTACGCGGAGTTTGGGTCTAAGGTTGCCCCCAACCACGATTCGGCGCAGCCGCGTTTGTCCCCGCCTCGAAGGCCATAGGCGTTCCGACCGGCGTCCTCCGACGGTAACGTCCCAGTGAAACCAACTGCGAGCACGTACGTAACAGTGGCAGCGACCGCCACAGAAATGAGAGCGCACACGAACCAGCCAGATCAGTCTCTCCGCTCGGGACTGGTGCGCCGCGCCCTCTGGCAAGGGGCGCTCCTCGCATCGGCCATCTTGATGTTGGCGTCCGGCCTCCGGTTCACGGCATCCGCACAGACGCAATCGAGCGCGTCATTCGGCACAGACCGAGCGGCCACGGTCTCAAGTGCGGCCGACCCACAGGCCGGCCAGCGACACCCGCGCAAACACTTACAAACGATCGAGCTGCAACTGGTGGTGCTGACCGGTGGCACGCTCATCGACGGCACGGGTGCTCCCCCTCTTGCCGACGCGGCGGTCGTGGTCCGTGGAGACCGCATCGTTGAGGTCGGGCGAGGCGGCGACGTCGGCGTGCCCTCTTCTGCGACGGTGATCGACGTGCAGGGCGCCACGATCCTGCCGGGCGTGATCAACGCCCACGTCCACTCCGTATACCGCGAGAGCAGCCTCGAGGCGTGGGCGCACGAGGGGGTGACGACCGTGCGCGACCTCTGCGGACCAGCGCAGTACGCCCTGGTCCACTCGCTCGCTCTGAACCCACGGCTTGCAAGGGTCGTGGCGTCCGGCCCCTTCATCACGGTCCCGAACGGCTATCCGATCGTTCCGTGGGGCTCCACCAACGCCGTGCCGGTGAGCGGGCCCGAGCAAGCGCGCGTGGCTGCCAATCAGCTCATCGACCAGGGGGCCGACATCATCAAGATCGCCCTGGAGTCGGGGGCCGACTTCGGCCGGCCGATCCCAACTCTCTCGCTGCAGGAGGCCGCCGCCGTGGTCGAGGCCGCGCACGCCCGGGAAATCCCGGTGTCGGCGCATGTGACGACCTCGCCCGACCTTCCGCGAGCCCTGGACGCCGGCGTGGACGACATCGCCCACATGGTGGTGGACTACCCGTCCAGCGAGCTTCTGGCGCGGGTGGTGCGGCAGGGCGTCGTCTGGGTCCCGACGCTCGAGCTCTGGCGCGTTGTCGGCTACGGCCATGAGCCGAGGGCCGTCGCCAACCTCCGCCGGTTCGTCGAGGCCGGGGGCACGGTCGCGCTCGGCACCGACTTCGACGGGTACAACGCGCCGTTCCAGCTCGGGATGCCGATCATCGAGATGGAGCTGATGCAGCAGGCCGGCATGTCGCCGATGCAGATCATCGTTGCAGCAACCCGGAACGCCGCCCTCGTGAGCAACCGTCTCGGCGACCTTGGGACTGTCGAGGTCGGGAAGATCGCCGACATCGTCGTGGTGAGGGGCGATCCGCTTCGGGACATCCACGCGTTGGCGGATGTGCGTCTCGTAATGCGCTCCGGCGTCGTGATCCGCAACGACGGATTCGACTAGGAGCCTGTCCGGGTAGACGACGAAAGCGAGAATTCCGAGGGCGCCGGATGGCAAGGAAGCCGAGCGAAAAGCCCGGAGGCGTAGCCAGAGCTACGTCGAGGACTGTTCGCGACGGCTGACACAGCCAGCCGGATGCCATCGGGATTCGCAGCTGGAGTATTACCCGGACAGGCTCCTAGCTCCGCCGATCCTGTGGGATCTCCGGTATCATCCTCACCGAGGTCGACGACTGCAATGCTCACCGCGATCACCCGCAAGGTCAGTCCGGCGATCACACGCTGCGAGCTGACACACCTGCAGCGCAAGCCCGTCGATGTCGCGCTGGCGGCCCACCAGCACGAGGCTTACGAGGGCTGCCTTGCCGATCTTGGGTGCCGGGTCGTGAGCCTGCCTGCCGAGCCCGATTTGCCAGACTCCGTCTTTGTCGAGGACACCGCGGTCCTCGTGGACGAGCTAGCAGTGGTGACGAGGCCGGGGGCCGAGTCTCGCCGGGTCGAGACGGCCTCGGTGGCGCGGGTTCTTGCGGAGTACAGGCCGATCGCGGCGATCCAGGCACCGGGGACTCTCGACGGGGGTGACGTTCTCCGCGTCGGGCGACGGGTTTTCGTGGGACTCTCGGCTCGCAGCAACCGGGAGGGGATCGAGCAGCTCCGCGCGCTGCTCTCACCCTTCGGGTACGCCATGGAGGCGCTGGCGGTCTCGGGCTGCCTGCACCTCAAGTCGGCAGTCACGCAGGTGGCGCCAGATGCCGTGCTTCTCAACCGGGCGTGGGTGGACCCCGCGGGGTTTGACGGTTTGCGGTGCATCGATATCGACCCCGCCGAGCCCTACGCGGCCAACGCGCTCCTGGTCGGTGAAGCGGTGATCTACCCGGCCGCTTTTCCCCGCACCGCGGCTCGCCTCGAGCGGCCCGGCATCCGCCTCGCATTGGTGGACGTCTCCGAGCTGGCCAAGGCCGAGGGTGCGGTCACCTGCTGCAGCCTGATCCTGCAGTAGTGAGCACCGCCGGGGGTAGCTCCGTATACCCCTGCAGGCGGACGAGTACAATGGGGTGCCTCGCACCGTATACCCCACGGAGGTGGGACGCAGCCAAACGATGTACGAAGAGTTCTATGGCCTCACGGCCCCGCCGTTCTCGATCACGCCGGACCCGCGGTACCTGTTCTTTTCCCAGCGACACCGCGAGGCGTTCGACCACATGCTGTTCGGCATCACCCAGCGCAAGGGCTTCATCCAGATCACCGGGGAGGTCGGCGCGGGCAAGAGCACGCTGTGCCGCGCCGTCCTCGAGCAGCTCGGCAAGCGCTACGCAACGGCCCTGATCCTCAACCCGGTGTTGACGGGCATCCAGCTGCTGCGCGCCATCCTGCACGAGTACGGCCTCGATGACCGCGGTAACGACCGGGTCCGGCTCATGCAGCGCCTCAACGAGTTCCTCCTGGAGCGCGCGCGGGAGGGGAAGGACGTGGTGCTGTTCGTGGACGAGGCGCAGGACCTGTCCGACGAACTGCTCGAGGAGGTCAGGCTGCTCTCGAACCTCGAGACCGACGACAGGAAGCTGCTGCAGATCGTGCTGGTCGGGCAGACCGAGCTGCGAAAACGGCTGCAGCGACCCGAGCTGCGGCAGCTCCGTCAGCGGATCACCGTGCGCTACCACCTCGGGCCCATCGGGCGCGATGAGACCGAATCGTACATCTTCCACCGCCTCACGGTCGCCGGGTCCAACGGTCGCCCCACATTCTCGCCCGCAGCGATTCGTGCCATTCGCCGCCACTCACGCGGTGTGCCCCGCCTGATCAACGCGCTCTGCGACAAGGCGCTGCTGGCAGGCTATGTCGAGGACCGCGACCACATCACCTGGCGGCAGGTGCGGCGCGCGGTCCGAGACCTGGAAGGGAAGGGCCCATGAGCCTCGTCAGCGAGGCGCTGCGGAAGGCGCGCCAGGAGGCGGCGGACCGGGAGGGCCGGAAGCACGGCATCCCTCACGGGCTGGTGCTGCCTCCGAAGAGGTGGCGTTCCGGCCCGGGGCTTGTCCTCGCCGTCCTGATCCCCCTTGCGGCCGCGATCGCGGGCGCAGCGATCGCGTGGTGGGCTCTCTACAGACGTGCCCCAGCGACCACCGGCAGCGTCGAGGTCAGTCGACCCTTCCCTCCCGCTCCCACGCCGGCAGCTGCTCCGGGACTGTCGGGCACCGTCGCCGGAGCGGTCGCACAAAGCAAGCAGGAACCCCTTGCCGCGCCCGCCGGGCAGGAGCCTCGCGGGAACGAACAGGCGCGATCGTCCAACGCTGCCGCGACGCCGCAACTGCAGCCTGTGGCGTTGCTCCCCCTTCCCACGCCCGCACCGGAGCCCGCGTCCGGCACCGGCCAGTCAGGACCCGAGACCACGGCAGACCAGTCCGGGACGCAGGAGAGGAAGGCCCACGCCTCTCCCCGGGAACGGGTCTTTGTCGTCGATGCGGACCTTGGGCATGCAAAGCTCCACCTCGACTACGTCGTCTACAGGCCAGGCTCGCCGTTCGCCGGGATCAACGGGCAACAGGTCACGATCGGCAGCGTGATCGAGGGGCTCCAGGTTGATGAGATCAGCCAGGAGTTCGTACGACTGCGCGACAGCCGTGGCACCGTCGTCCTGCGCACCCACTGAGGGGCGGCGACGGCTCATGCAAGGCGGAATTCCTCGTTCATTCTCCGGTTGGCGCTCTGCGACAGACCGAGCTAAGTTGGCGGCATGATCGAGCGATCGTTACCCGATGGCGAGACCATGTACCGCGCGCTGGTGCAGAGGGATCCGGCGTTCGACGGGCTCTTCTTCACCGCCGTGATGACCACCGGCATCTTCTGCAGGCCGACGTGCACGGCCAGGAAGCCTCACCGCGAGAACGTCGTCTTCTTCCCGACCGCGCGCGAGGCCCTGCTGGCCGGCTACCGCCCATGTCGGGTATGCCGGCCGGTGGAACCGCCCGATGCGACGCCCGAGCAGGTGAGAACGCTCCTTGCCGAGGTCGAGGCCGATCCCAGCCTGCGCCTGCGGGACGCGGACCTCAGAGAGCGCGGGATCGACCCCGCGGGCCTGCGCCGCTGGTTCAAGCGAAACCACGGGTTGACCTTCCAAGGATACGTCAGGACCCTGCGCATCGGCGCTGCGTTCGGCCGTATCAGGCACGGGGACACTGCCACGGCGGCCGCCTTCGATCACGGCTGGGACTCCTTGAGCGCATTCGGCGAGGCGTTCCGGAAGGTCATGGGCGCTTCGCCGACACGTGCCCACGGTCCGGCAATCACGATGACCCGGATCGAGACACCGATCGGGCCCTTCCTGGCCGGGGCCACGGAAGCCGGCATCTGCCTGCTCGAGTTCGTCGACCGGCGGATGATCGAGACCCAGCTCACGCGGCTCGCGAGGCTCTTCAAAGCGGCACTCGTTCCGGGGACGAGCCCTCACTTCGATCGCCTGACGGAGGAGCTGCGCCGCTACTTCGCGGGCGAGCTCCGTGTCTTCCAATCGCCCCTGGACATGCGCGGGACCGAGTTTCAGAGGAAGGTATGGTCAGGACTCCTCTCCGTCCCCTACGGTCACACCCGCAGCTACTCCGAGCAGGCGAGGCTCATCCGGGCCCCGAACGCGGTCCGCGCGGTGGCGCGAGCCAACGGTGACAACCGCATCGCCGTTCTCGTTCCGTGCCACCGCGTGGTCGGCGCAGACGGCTCGCTCACTGGGTACGGCGGTGGGCTCTGGCGCAAGCGGTGGCTGTTGGACCTCGAGAGGCTGAGCCTGGAGGGAAAGAGCCTCAGCGCGGCTCGCTAGTCGGCGCTGCCCTGGCCTCCCCCGCGCTACCGCACGCAGGGCGCGTCGGGAACCGGGAAGAAAACCGGTGGCACTGGCTCCCGCAAATTACCGACTAGGAGCCTGTCCGAGTAATCGCCAGTGGCGGTGAATGGAAGTACTCTTGGAGCATGGCGAAGACGTTTCGTTCGTGGGCTCCTGAGCAGGGGATGTTACTGCCGCCGTCGGTTTTGGACTTTGTC
>Ga0315296_10003506_pt1 | contig 13060 bp, 9 predicted proteins | sample YL17G14_18_MG_FD_203921 | JGI IMG/M metagenome (GOLD analysis project Ga0315296, IMG submission 203921) | Sediment microbial communities from Yellowstone Lake, YNP, Wyoming, USA - YL17G14_18 | ecosystem: Environmental > Aquatic > Freshwater > Lake > Sediment | place: USA: Wyoming | collected... | reverse complement strand
TAACAATTTCCTTCACATGGAATACCTCAGGCTGGACTAAAGGTGTCTACATCATCAGCGCCCATGCTTCACTTGTTCCAGGCGAAACCAACACAGATGACAACACTCTCATATATGATAGGGCAGTCATAATTACGGTTCCAGGAGATACTGACGGCGACCGAGACATAGACATATACGACATAGTAAGACTAGCCTCAGTTTACGGCGCCAAAAGAGGCGAAGCCCGCTTCAACCCAAACTGCGACATAGACAGCAACAATGAAATAAACATTTACGACGTTGTAATAGCCACATCACGCTACGGATACAAAGAAACATAACGCGAGCTTAGAGCAGAGTACTCGCCATGAAAGCACTAGAAAAGATTTACTCACTTGAAGTTCATTCACTTTATATCAACGAATTCCAACTATCTTATTATAGCGTAGAAAGGAGAATTTACGAAAGTGAATAAGAGTAAAATTATAGTAGCTTCTATCGTTGCAATATTGCTCTTAAGTTTAGGCGCATTTATCAACCCTGTTACCAGCCAATCAACAACTGTCAAAGTAGACCCGTCGCTCATCGAATATTACGTAAAAGCAACAGGAAAAGAGTTCACAGTAGCTGTAAAGATAATAGACGTAGAGAACCTCTACGGTTTCGACCTAAAGTTTAGGTGGAACACAACATATCTCGACTATGTAAGTCGATCTGTACGCGTGCCCAGAAACACTTATCTTGACGGCGTTCTCTGGAACCCGATATTGCCACTTGCCGACGAAGTTAATACGTCCAACGGAACCTATTGGATCGCCTACTCCTGCCTCGCTCCCGCGCCCACATTCAATGGTACTGGCACAGTCTTCACTATGACGTTTAGGGTTAAATATCACCCTGTGCAACCTGAACCAACCGCAAACATAACACTGGAACTCTACTCCACAGACCTTGCAGCTAAAGGAGGCGACCCAATACCTCACACTACAGAACACGGCACAATAATACTACATGCGCTTCCGCCTATAGCAACAATATTATATGTACAGCCAACAATATTCCGCAAATCACAAGGCGTCTCCTTCACCATCAACGTCTCAGTGGAAGACGTTGTAGACCTATACGCATTCGACATAAGCCTCTATTACAACACAACCCTCCTAGACGCCCTAAGCGTGGCTGAAGGACCATTTCTCAAATCCGTCGGGTCCACAATCACAATTATAAGCGAAGTAAACGATGCAGAAGGACGAGTGCGATATGCCTTAGCGCTCATGAGCGTGCCATCTGGCGCCAACGGCAGCGGAACCCTATTCACAATACCATTCAAATCCTCCACCGAAGCAACAGGTCCCTCGCCTCTCAGCTTACAAAATACTGAACTCTCAAATTATAATGCCGAACCAATCGACCACGCTGTTCTAGACGGTTCGGTCGAAATACTGCTGGTTGAAAAACTCACCCACACAGTTGTGATAGATGGAGTCGAATACTACTTCATCACAGCCAGCAGCTCAGCAATAACCAACTTCACATACAACGATACCCAAAAGATTATCAGCTTCGACGCAACAGGCCCCTTGGACATTCTGGGCTTTACCAACATTACAATGCCAAAAACTTTGCTACCCCTACCAACAGGCGACACTTTCATCGTCCTATTTGACGGAAAAGCAATATACCACACTAGGACAGAGAATGCAACCCACTACTTCCTATACTTCACATATTCTCATAGCGCCCACAAAATAGAGATCAAACATACACTTATCGGCGACTTGAACGGCGACCGAAAGGTAGACGTATACGACGTCGTCATTGTAGCCGTAGCCTACGACGCCACACCAGCCGACGCTCGCTGGAACCCCTTAGCCGACCTCGCAGCACCATTTGGCAAAATCAACATATACGACGTCGTCATGGTCACCAGAGTCTATGGCAAAACATGGACACCATAAAATTCAACATTCCACATTTTCAAAAACCTAAACCATTAAATTAAGCATCACTAATAGAAACTATACCGAATCCATAAAACAAACTTCACAAACTACAATAAACAACAAAGGAGAGTTACATGCTTGCGCTTACCAGGCAATAAACTATCAAGGGTTATTCTGCTGATCATACTTTTAGCCGCGACAATAAAGGTACCATTTTTTTCAAACTCCTCCGCCTTAACCGAAACGGTTGTCAAAGTGGAGCCAGCGTTAATTAAATTAGGCAATCCAGAGGGCGATCCTATTCCAATACCCGAAACTCAATTCACAGTAGCCATAAAAATCTACAATGTAACTAATCTTTACGGTTGTGACCTAAAGTTCAGATGGAACACTACCTACCTAAAATATGTTGGCCACTCTGTGCATGTGCCAAAAGATACATATCCCGACGGTGTGTTGTGGAGCCCGATATTTCCTCTGGCAGACGATGTTAACACAATCGAAGGAACATACCAGATTGCTTATGCATCAATGGCTCCAGCCTCCTCTTTCAACGGCAACGGCACAGTATTCACGATGACTTTTGAAGTTGTAAAACAACCCTACGACTATGAAACAGGCGGGCCCACCGTGGACCCGATTGATACTCTTTTGGATTTTATTTCAACAGATTTGGTAGAATATTTAAGTGGTGATCCTATTTTGCACAACGTTGAGCCTGCTATCGTAAGAATATGGGAAAAACGCTCCGAATTGCCAGCTGAACCAATATTAAAAGTAATGCCCACAACAGTGGAGAATATGCCCATAAACAAAACTTTTGACATAAACGTATGGATGATTGGCGTAGGCTCACAATATGATGTTCAAAGCTTCAACATAACCCTAAACTTTAACTTCACACTCATAGAAGCAATCAGCATCACTGAAGGGCCATTGCCAAGAAACTACGCTAACACCACAATAGAAATCCTAAAACAAATAAACAACGCTGCAGGAACTGCAACCTACGCCGTTGATCTTGTTCCTCCTAGAAAACCTGATCCGCCAACAGGGGGCATATTATTCACTGTCGCGTTTCACGTCATCTACGAATCATTAACGCATCCTCCACCGTCTTGCGAACTCACACTAGGTCCAATAGAAATCCTGGACAGAAATAAAGGATCGATTCAACACATTACCGGAAATGGCACATATACAGCTTATAGACCTCCACCCATAGCAAAATTCACGTGGATTCCAAGCGGAAATGTGTTGCCACAAGGTCAAACTATAACCTTAAATGCTTCAGAAAGTTATCACCCATTGGGCATAAAGCTTTACACATGGGACTTTGGAGACGGCAATAAAACGACCGTTGAAACCCCGATCATAACCCACATCTACAAAGTAACCGGTACAGTAACAGTAGTTCTGAATGTGACAGACAATGGAAACTCTTGGAACATCATAAGCGCTACAATCTACATAATCGAATCGCAAACTGTTCCAGCGATATCTGTTGTCAACCCAGTAACAGGAAACAACAATTTCACATTTTACACAAACACCACTGCAGTCGGTTTCCGCTTTAACGCTACAATATGGATATACAATGTGCCAAACCTCTGCACTTATCAAATTCACCTAGACTACAATTCGACTCTTCTAAATGCTACCAGAGCATGGCTACCCACGTGGCATCCGCAATGGGTTTTCTATGGCAAAACCACAATAAGGTCTCCACATTCTTTTGGACCCAATTACGTACGGATTGGCGACGCCATTAGCGGCACCTATTCAACATTTAGTGGCACTGGGATAATAGGCACAATTGAATTTGAAATCATCCACGCCCCGACTACTGGAAAAGCATTTTGCAATTTAGACATCAACAATACAGATACTCTTCTTTTGAACTCGACTAAAAATGAGATCTTATCATCCAAGACAAATGGCAATTACAAGTATATTTATGCGTCGCCTGAGAAGATTGAACCCCGACCAACAGAAACCGTTCCATATGTCGTGGCAGGAATAATAACAGTAGGAATCATAATCGTGGCGGCAATATATTTCAAAACACGAAAGCCTAAGTGAGTAAACATCCTCACCATATCTTTGGTACTATCACGCACAGCAGCGCCAAAAATAAGCTCTTCCTATTCAAACTCCTTGAACGCCCAAGCGTGCATACAAACAGCCGAGAACCAACTTATCTTATGGATAAATATTACTCACATGCTGTACATTGCCTTTATATTTTTGCCAATGGCATACAAATGGTGTACACCCTACTGTTGAAGAAAGAGATGGGCTAATTGAAAATGAGTAAAATCTTAGTTATGTCATTCATCTTTTCCATATTAAGTTCAGCTATTGTTATTAACTCGATGGCAAGCGGCGTTACAATCGTAAAAGTAGACCCATCCTTAATAGAGTATTTCGAAGACGCCACTGGTCAAGAGTTCACCGTCGCGATAAAAATCATCGACGTAACAAACCTTTACGGTTTTGACCTAAAATTCAGATGGAACACGACATTCCTCGACTACGTAAGCCACTCGGTGCGCGTGCCCAAGGACACGTATCCCGACGGCGTCCTTTGGAACCCGATCATCCCAATACAGGACACGATTGACACATCTGCAGGAACCTATTGGATTGCCTACTCATCAAGGTGGCCAGCGCCATCCTTTAACGGCTCTGGCACAGTGTTCACAATGACCTTCAGGGTAAAATATCATCCTGTTGAACCTGAACCAACCGCAAACATAACGCTTGAACTCTACTCCACAGACCTAGTGGACAAGGCGGCTGGACCAATACCTCACACTAGACAGCACGGCATAGTAATACTCCATGCCTTAGCCGCTCGTCATGATGTAGCTGTTATCGATGTGAGACCCACGCTACTTGGAAGAACTATTGCATACCGTGGACTTAACTTCAAAACAAATGTAACTATCCAGAACCAAGGAAACTTCACAGAAACATTCAACGTAACACTGTACGCAAACACAACAGTCATTGGAAACCAGAGTGTAACTCTAACAAGCGGAATGACACAAACCATAATTCTCGTATGGACAGTTCCCACGAACTTCCCGAAAGGAAACTACACCTTAAAAGCCACAGCGAGCATAGTTACTGGCGAAATTGATATAGCAGACAACACCTGCGTTGACAGCATGATCCTTGTTACCATCGTTGACTTTAACGGCGACAAGAAATGCAATATACTTGACCTTGTTAAGCTAGCAGGCCAATTCGGACAGACTGTGCCACCTGGAGATCCGAAATATGACCTCGACTGCAACGGCAAGATAAACATACTCGACCTAGTCATATGCGCAAGATTCTTCGGAACTACAGACCCATAAACCAAAGTATGATGGTAGCCTCTTAATGTAATATTTTAAGAGATTGTTTTTGAATGAAACAGTCTTATTCGACATTGATTTTGGGTTAATTTTATTGTGAATTGTTTGGTACAATCACGTATTGTGACTGTTGCGAATCCTCCTATAGAACAAAGCTCCGCATAACTTATATGCAGAATTGGGCATGAATAGCATTGCGCCTTAAGGCGTAATAAGTGTAAAAAATAAAGGAGAAAGGAGAAAAAATGAAAGAAAAAATAGTCACTATACTAATGCTAGCATTAATCCTCACAAGTACGCTGAGCATGGCATTTATCATAAGACCATCATTGGCAGAAAAAGGCTTTCTAAACGAGAATTTTATGGAGAAAAATAGAGAGACAAGTTTACCAAATCAGACCAATAAGCCAGATCAAACGAGTATCTTGAATAACGATTGGCGCAATATCTTTGAAAGAAAACTAGGCGCCGAGCAAGGTAAGAATTTAGAGAACCCTAGCCAAACCTCACAAACCTCTGCGGATAAATGGAACTTCAGTGATACAAGCGAATGGAGCAACTTCACTTACATAGATGGTAACAAAACAAGACTAATAGTTGGAGTTAATGACAAGAAGCCTACTAGCTTACTTGAACTGGAGAGAATAGCGGCTGAACACCAAGCAAAGATTATTGATACTGTTTCTATTGGAGGCAGAGTTAGAGCTGTAGTTGTTGAGCTTTTGTTGGTGTCGGTGACAGCTTTTGTTGAAGAGACGCGCGCCGTGGAATTGGCGAGTTACATAGAGCCTAACATGAAGGTCCAAGCACAGTTTATTCCAAACGACCCACTTTGGGATATGCAATGGGGACCGAAAAAGATAGAGGCAGATTGGGCATGGAACATTACGACTGGCGACCCCTCGGTTCTTGTGGCTGTCGTTGACACAGGCATATATTACACTCATCCCGACCTTGCAGCAAACTATGTGCCTCTGGGTTACGACTGGGCCAACATGGATAATGACCCAATCGACGATCATGGACATGGGACTCACTGTGCCGGGATAATTGCTGCTATCCTGAACAATAGTGAAGGCATAGCGGGGTTGGCACAAGTTAGAGTTATGGCTGAAAAAGTCCTAACGAGTGGTGGTGGAGGCTACTGGGATTGGGTTGCAAACGGGATTATAAATGCAACTGACTGTGGAGCTGACATAATCAGCATGAGCTTAGGTGGGTACGGATACAGCGAACTGGTACACGAAGCCGTTAAATACGCTTATGACGCTGGAGTGTTAATAATTGCAGCAGCAGGAAACGACAATACAAACACAAAATCATACCCAGCAGCTTATGACGAGGTTATCGCCGTTGCCGCGACGGATCAATCTGACAACAAAGCTTCCTTTTCCAATTGGGGTGACTGGATTGAACTTGCCGCTCCTGGAGTTAGCATACACTCAACCGTTCCATGGGGTTATGAATCTTGGAGCGGCACTTCTATGGCTTGTCCACATGTTGCTGGCGTAGCAGCCTTAATATGGAGTCGCTATCCGAGCAAGACAAGAGACTGGATAAGACTGTGGCTACGATATACTGCTGACGATTTGGGAGACCTAGGTTTTGACGTATACTACGGATATGGACGAATAAATGCCAGGAAAGCTGTTGAGCAAACTCCGCCAGCCCATGAACTGATAGCTTCTGGTTGGACAACTCCGCTTTACGTTGAGCTTGGAGCATCGGGAAATGTAAACGCTACTATACTTAATTTTGGAGAAAACAACGAAACTAACGTAACAGTGCAACTACTAGCAAACGATACCATAGTAGACTCTACATTGATTGGCTCCCTCGTCAGCGGTAATTCGACTGCGGTTAGTCTCACATGGAATCCAACGGTTGAAGGACTATACAACGTTACACTCTATGTATTGCCAGTAGCTGGAGAAACAAACGTGGAAAACAATGTCCTCTGGAAGTATATCTATGTAGGATTCCCAGTAAAAGCTGTTGTATTACATTCCGCAGGCAACATTGCTGATAACATTATTACAAATTGGCAAGCACTAAGCAGTGAGTGGCACAGCTTCGGGAACACAATGGTCTACGTTGATTATTTTACCCTGAACAAAGAAGACATCACCTACGGGGACATTGTCGCGACACAAGCAGACGTTTTGATTATTTCATGTGCATACAGTCCTTCTGCAGGTTGGGAATTCTCAGACTCTGAAATTGAAGCAATAAAGCAATATGTTCATGAAGGGCACGGGTTGATAGTTACTGCTGGGACGTTTTATTACCAAGTTCCAAACAACAATAAACTAGCACAATTTTTTGGATTAAACGAAACAACCATGTGGACCTCTACAGGGACAGACCTCTTACATTTAGTAAACACAACACATCCTATTTTCACTAACGTTCCGGATCCGCTGGTATTTCCCTCAGTGGGAACCTCGCTTCCGTATGACGGACGTTGGGACAAGAACGAATTAGTTGGCGGCAAGTATCTTGCACTTGGACATTATCAAGAGAGCGCAATAGTTGAGTATAGAGGCCTAGTATACATTTCACCATGGCTTGAAGCCATACCACCATACTACCACCATCATTTGCAACTGCTCTACAACGCCATAACTTGGTCACGTTATCAAAAGCCTCAACACGAACTCACTGTATCTTTAGAAACCCCACAAGCCGTCAAACCAGGCGACTCTAAGTTAGTAAATGCAACCGTTTCAAATATGGGGACAAGTAACGAAACCAATGTGGAACTGCAATTAATAATTAACAATGTGGTCGTTAACTCAGCCACGATTCCAGAGTTATGGGCTGGAGACTCATATTCACTCTACCACCTTTGGACCCCAACTATTGAAGGAATTTACAACATAACAGCTTACGCAATCCCAGTCCCAGGCGAAGACGACATAATAAACAACGTCAAATCGGTGAAAGTCTATGTTTCGGCTCTCTCTGTGGCATTGTTCCAAAACTATGACTCATGGGACTATCCATCAAACCAAGAGGCTCTTGACCGCTATGGTGTTCCCTATGTCGTGTTCAGGTCAAGCGATTTTGGCAGAGCTGATTTAAGCGGGTTTACTAAAGTAGTCATAGCTTCCGATCAAGATCAAGCGTTCTACAATGGCATGGACACTTATCGATCGTGGTTTGAGAATTACGTGAGCAATGGCGGCATATTGGAAATTCATGCCGCAGACTGGGGCTGGCATGGTGGCAGATGGATAGGTTCTCTTCCGGGAGGGTTGCAGTGGACAGAGTACCCTTCGCAATACGTTACTGTTGTTGATCCAATACATCCATTGTTGACTACACCTAACACCATTACCGAAGCCGAACTTGACAATTGGAATTATGCTGCTCACGGGTACTTCAATAGTTACCCAGTAGATGCTCACATTATAATAGTTGAAGACTACACTCGCATGCCAGCATACTTGGAATTTGGATATGGATCAGGTTTCATCATTGCTTCATCCCAAGCACTTGAATGGGCCTATAAACGCCGATTCAGTCTAATATTAGAAAACAGTTTACTTTACATGCCCGTAAGATACGAACATGACATCGCTGTAACATTAGAAATTGCAGGATTCCTAGTTCCCGGCGAATCATCTCTCGTAAATGCAACTGTCCGAAACCGTGGATTAAGCAATGAGACTAATGTCGAATTGCAACTTCTGATTGATGACACTATTGTCGATTCCGTCTTGATATTAGAGCTACCAACTGAGGCATCATACACTCTCACCTACCATTGGACCCCAACAATAGAAGGCTTATACAACGTTACGGCCTACGCGCCACCAGTACCAGATGAAGAATCTGAAGGAAACAATGTAGCTTCAAAGAATGTTAAAGTACATTTTGTAACTGCACGTGTCGCAGTTCTCAATTCGTGGGAAATACCTTCCTATTTCACAGGTGGATGGAGCAACAACTATCAATTGTTGGTGGACGCCCTGAACGCTCAAGGCTTCTATGCACAAGCAATTACGAACGAAGAAATCACAAGCGGAACCCTAAGCTTCTTCGATGTCTTTGTAATGATAGACAATGTTCCTAACGATGCTGCAGTTCCCTGTGTGGTTAATTTCTGGTCAAATGGAGGTGGACTTGTAGCTTTTGATAGCTCAATATGCTTCCTTTGTTACGCTGGAGTTCTTCCTCCAGAATCCGCTGGCAATAATGGATACTATGTCTATTGGGACTACGGAACGAGTAACCAAGCTAAGATATCTATAGAACATCCCGTTACAGCAGGATATGAAGTCGGTCAAATCATCTATGGCACATCTGGAGACGCAGAATATTGGGTTGAAGCACTAGCAGGTACAGGTGCTTATCCGTATTATACCATGTTGGTTGAAGACGTAACGATACCTAATCGAGCATACACATCCGCTTACGAACCACCAATAGGTGGAAATGTTGTACACATATGGGATGCTCTTCACTGGGGCAATACAAATCTTCAATTAATGATTCTAAATGCGATGGAATGGGCTAAGGCTCCTCGATATGAACATGATCTTGGCGCATCTTTAGATGCTCCGTCATATCTAGAACCTCATGAACCTTTCATTCTCAGAGCGACCGTTCACAACCTTGGGTCAAGTAATGAAACAAACGTTGATCTACAACTACTGATTAATGGAACAATTGTTGCTTCAAGCATAATTCCGAACTTGCCTATTAGCTCTTCATACACACTAAACTACCTATGGATTCCAACAGTCGAAGGAACATACAATGTCACAGCTTATGCACCGCCCTTAGCTAACGAAATACATACCACAAACAACGTCGCCTCAGCACACGTTTCTGTTGCTACGATACATGAGACATCTCTTCGAGTGGTACCGAGGGGAAGCATTGCAATGGTCGACAGAAACTTCACGATTTCCGTGAACATTTTCAATGTCACAGACCTTTTTGCCTATGACTTCCAGATGTTCTATGACACAAGGATATTAGACGGACTCGAAATTGAGGTCCCACCAGATCACTTCTTGGCTCCAACAGATCCAGCCAACATATTCTGGGTCAAACGAGAAATAATAGATAACTTTGACGCTACACGTGGGCGGATTTGGGTTGCTGTTATGCTTCTTCCCCCAGAACCGCCAAAAAATGGTAGCGGAGTACTAGTGAACATCATTTTCAAAGCTAAGGCATTAGGCAGCAGCATCCTACATCTAGCCAATACAATGCTGGTGAAATTACCTGGAGAAGAGATGCCCCATATTGCACTTGACGGCTCAGTAGAAGTAGTTCCACAAATACCAGCTGATGTGGCTATAGTTAGCGTCACACCATCCAGCACAGCGGTTTACGAAGGAAGAATAGTTAACATCACCGTTGTAGCCAGAAATGAGGGAAACACAACTGAGACCTTCAATGTTACTGCATACTATGACAGCAACATCATAGGAACACAATTGGTAGTAGATTTACCTCTAGGTGAAAACATCACTCTAACGTTCAACTGGAACACAACAGGCTTAACACCATGTCACAGCTACACCATAAGCGCTTATGCTTGGCCTGTTCCAGGCGAAATTGACACTGGAGACAACGTCCTATCAGACGGCACAGTGAAAATAGCGATGCTTGGAGACGTAAACGCCGACGGAACCATAAACATACTTGACCTAGTTAAAGCTGCAATGGCATTCGGTGCTGTACCCGGCAGCCCCCTCTGGGACCCATTAGCAGACGTATACCCCGACAACCGTGTCAACATCTTTGACCTCGTTGCAATAGCTCTGCGCTTTGGCCAACACTGCTAGCAAACGTAAACTCAAATCCCTTTTCTTTTTTTTAATGTTTCATTTCACTCGGACTACGAACATATTTTTAAGGAAGATTTGCTCCTTCTGTAGCGAAAGTGACATTTGAGGTGGCTGATTGGGTAAAAAGAAGGTCCTCAGTGAAGAGGTAATTAGTGATATGGTGTTGCCATCCGCTAATGACGTGCTTGGCATAGCCATAAAACTATTGGGCTTTGACAGAGTTTTAGTAAAATGCCAAGACGGTAATGAACGCCTATGTCGAATAAGAGGTAAAATGAAAAGAAGAGTGTGGATAAGAGAAGGAGACGTAGTTCTTGTTTCTCCATGGGATTTTCAATCTGACAAAAGAGGCGACGTTACCTGGCGTTACACAAGGAGTCAAGCTGACATGCTGAGAAAAAATGGTTATCTTACTGTTAGATGAGGAGTATCTTATGAAAGATCTTTATTCGGCCATCTGTGTCGCTATTTGGTTGGCATGGTGAAAAAAAATATGCCTCCGAACTGGCTGACTCGCTTGCCTGCTGGCGTTTCCGCGTTGACTATTCTTGTCTTCACTTTTCTATTCTTTGAAATCTGCAATAACCTATGAATCCTGTTCTTGTCCTCACTATCAGCAAGATACTTGTCTGTGAGCATCAGATATTCTGTTAAGTCATTGTGCCTCTCTCGGTCATAGACCATGTCTTCGATTTCTTTGAGCGAAAATAAGACAACCGACTTACTGTTGATGCTGTAAAGATATTTCTCCAATGCGTTGACGATGTGATCAGCTTCTTCTGAGGTTGTCTCTGCGATTAGCTTGCGAAATTCTTTGGTTTTCACCAGTTCGGCTACCCCGTGAGGCTGGTCAGCGGAGCCGATTAGCTCGGCGAAAGTTGCCATATTCGGCCGCTTCGATTGAATTAGATACGCGTGATGTTTTTGCACGTGGTCCAGAAAGTCTGTGGCATAAGTGGTTTTCTTCGGAGATGTGACCACGATGCTTCTTACCCCTTCCTTGAGCATTGGTCTCAACGCATCAACCACAGATTCGTGAAAATTATATAGGACCCTTTGATCTGTCCTCTTTCCGCCAACTTTCAACGTAAGGTGCAGTTTTACGGCATGAGTAAATACCTGCCACAGAACCGCATGGTCATCCTCAAAACCTACTAGAAATGCTACTGAGTGCCCGCGTTTATAGCCTTGTTTCCGCTTCACCTTTGTCACCTAATCTCTTGCCCTTCCAATATTCCATTGCAAGATAGTCTTTTATGAGGATAGGTGTCCCGACATATTTGTGGTTAGCGCGCATTTCTATTGTTTGCATGTTTCAGCAACGATGTAATAAAACTTTTATGCTGAAACTTTAGCACATATATCTTTATGCCAAAGGAAGAGTTTTGGTCGGAACGTTATTTGAGGCTTTTAAGAGAACTAGACGGATTATATCAAAGACGACAGAGGGAGCTTAGCCAACGGGTTAACGCAGCAATGAGAAAGACCATACAAAAAGAACTTGATGATATGGAAGATGCAATAAAGAAGGAAGACATTATTGACGCTTTGCGTCACCAGATGATATTAGAAGTCTTATTGAAATAAATACACGCGTATAGATCAATAGAGAACTTTGGCTTCTGTGTCAAATGCAGAAGAATGAAAAGAAAAAATGAAACTGAAAAGACAGATCCTTTAACTAAAATAAGACTATTCTAAGCCCATTTCAATTTCTACCGCCCATAAACAAGCGCGTTCCCTTCTTTAGTCTTTTTGAACGCTATTTCTCGCCACTCTTCTTTCCAGCTCTTCCAGCCCGTCTTTACGAGTTCTTCTCTGATTTTGGGTTTTTCCGCAACCCATTCTAGAAGTGTCCAGAAACGTCTCTCGTCTTCCAGTCTTTCTGCTGGAACTCCTACTTCAATACACCATCTTTTGTAGCCGTGCTCAACCCTTTCTTGGAGTTCGCCTGTGATTTCAA
>Ga0315296_10003505_pt1 | contig 13064 bp, 12 predicted proteins | sample YL17G14_18_MG_FD_203921 | JGI IMG/M metagenome (GOLD analysis project Ga0315296, IMG submission 203921) | Sediment microbial communities from Yellowstone Lake, YNP, Wyoming, USA - YL17G14_18 | ecosystem: Environmental > Aquatic > Freshwater > Lake > Sediment | place: USA: Wyoming | collected... | reverse complement strand
AAAGATTTCATTAAGTATTCAGAAACAAAAGATGGGATTGGAAATATTGTTATCTTCGAAAAAGAAGATGTTAAGGGATGTGGAATAATGGAGATTGGAGAGAATCAAGAAATATTGCGCTTTGTGGAAAAGCCCACAAAGCAACAAGTTTTCAGCCATTGGGCGAATGCAGGAGTCTTTTATTTTAGAAAAGAGATATTTGAATATATTAAACCAGGGTTTTCAGATTTTGGATTTGATGTGTTTCCATATTTATTACAAATAGGAAAGAAATTGTACGCCTATAGGCTAAAAGGCGAAGTTTGGGGTATTGATAGACTTGAACTCCTTGAGGAACTATCAAATAGAAAACCTAAACAAAAGAATCGGAAATCCTAAATTAATCTTTTGATAAAGAGGAACAAACATGATCATAACCAGAACCCCTTTTAGATTTACCCTCGGTGGGGGAGGAACCGACCTACCATCGTACTACTCCAAGTATGATGGTTTTATTTTTGCTGCTGGAATCAATAAATATATGTTTATCAATATAAACCGACCTATCATAGATGACTTAATAAGAGTCAAATATTCAAAAACTGAAATTGTTACTCATAGAGAAGAACTTCAGCATGATATAGCAAAAGAAGCGATGAGGATGACAGGAATAGAGGATTCTCTGGAAATTGTTTCTATGGCAGATGTTCCAGCAGGAACGGGACTTGGTTCTTCGAGTTGCTATGCCGTTGGACTTCTAAATGCACTTCACAACATGAAAAAAGAATATATTCCATTGCAGGTGCTGGCAGAAGAGGCATGCGATCTTGAAATAAATCGTTTAGGAAAACCTATTGGAAAGCAGGATCAATACATGGCGGCCTTTGGAGGTCTAAAAGTATTGGATATTAAAAAAGATGGAACTGTGCATATTAGGACGGCAAAACTAGATGATTCAACCATGGATGACTTAAATAGAAATCTTCTTATGTTTTTTACTGGAACTTCTCGTAGTGCTGATAAAATACTTTTTCAACAGAGTCAGGGAGCAAAAGAGGAAAAGAAGAATGTTATAGAAAGTATGCATTATATAAAAGAAATTGGATATAAGATACTTGAAGCAGTTGAAAGTAGTAATATTACCGATGTAGGACTGCTCTTTGATAAACACTGGCATTATAAGAAGAAGATATCCGCGGATATGTCAAATCCTTTGTTTGATGAGATTTATGAGATTGCCAAAAAAAAAGGTGCTCTGGGTGGAAAAATTTCTGGGGCTGGCGGAGGAGGTTTTTTTCTCTTCTATGTAGAAGAGAATCAGAGCAAATTTAGAGAGGCTATGAAAAAGTTAAACTTAAGAGAAATGCGTTATAGATTTGATTCAGAGGGGACAAAAGTATTGGTGAATTTTATGGATGGAGTTAGGTAAAGACCATGAAAAAAAAAATTGGAGTTGTTGGACTCTGGCACTTAGGATGCATACTCTGTGCCTCATGGTCAAAGCTCGGAAATAAAGTGATAGGCTTCGACTATGATACATCAAGAGTTAAAAAACTAAACGAAGGCATAATTCCTATCTTTGAGCCAAATCTTTTGGAAATTATTCAACAAGGACTTAACAGTCAAATGATAAGATTTTCGGGTGATATAAAATCTCTTGCTTCTTGTGATTTTATATTTCTTTCTTATGATACTCCAGTTCAAGTAGATGATTTGAGTGATACAACTATTTTGGAAAAATCTGTCGAAGATATTGGAAGTATTATGAAAGACGCCAGTATCCTAATTGTTAGTTCTCAATCACCAGTTGGATTGTGTAGATTGTTAAGAAATAGATTAAAAGAAAAAAAATCTTCTCTTGAACTTGTTTATTCCCCCGAAAATATAAGACTTGGCGAAGCTATTCAATCCTATTTAAATCCGAGTCGCATAATTTTAGGAACCGCAGATTCCGTGACCGAAAAAAAATGTAACAATTTATTTTCACAAATCTCAGCAGATATTTTAAGCATGAACCTTGAAAGTGCTGAAGTGGTGAAACATGGCATAAATTCCTTCTTGGCGATGAGTATTGTGTTTGCTAATCATTTAGCAGATATATGCGAATTTACGGGGGCGCTAATTGATGATGTGACATTGGGAATGAAATCTGATCCTCGAATTGGGGATAAAGCCTATTTATCGCCCGGAATAGGATTTTCAGGTGGAACACTAGGAAGAGATTTAAAAGTTTTAAATCAAAAAAACCTCGAAATAAAAGGAAATGCCAAATTATTTGGGATAATTCATGAATTAAACGATGAAAGAAAGAATTCTATCATCGGAAGAATAGAAAAAATATTGAGTAAAGTAAATGGGAATTTAATAGGTATTTTGGGAGTAACTTATAAACCTGGAACAAGTACTTTGCGAAGAAGCCTTCCCTTGGAAATTGTTAAGATACTTACCGAAAAATCTTTTCAAGTAAAAGTATATGACCCAAAGGCTGATTTTTCTGAACTCTCTTATAAACCAAACTTTTTAATTGCCTCGAACATAGAGGAAGCTTCAAATTCTGTTGATATTCTGGTTCTTTTGACAGAATGGAAGGAATTCAGAGATTACGAATGGAAAGATATCCCTAAAAAAATGACAAATCCTATTTTTTTTGATACAAAAAATTATTTAGATGAGAAGAAAATGATTTCACTCGGCTTTAACTATTATTCAATCGGGAGGTAATTTTGGGCAAACTCGATTCAAAAGTCTTTGTTATAACGGGGGGAAGTCTTGGAATTGGATTTGAGATAGCAAAGAAATGTGCTTGTGAAGGTGCTACAGTTATTATCTCTGCTAAAGATAAAGACAATTTAAAAAGGGCACTTAATGAAATTAAAAATATTTCGAACAAAGATCACCAATTCTATTCAGTTGATGTAAGTCAATATGAACAAGTCAAGAAATTTGCCGAATGGTGTTCAGAGCAGTTCTTCCAAATTAACGGATTGGTAAATTGCGCAGGCATATACGGGCCTATTGGAAAAATATTTCAAGTTGATATGAGAAAATTTACGGAGGCTATTCAAATAAATTTCTTGGGCACTGTTTATATGTGCCATAGTTTCATTCCTTTAGTTAAATCTACAACTCGAAAAAAGATTATTAATTTTTCAGGCGGAGGTGCAGCTTCGCCCTTTCCAAATTATTCGGCTTATGCCACCAGTAAAATCGCCGTTGTGCGGTTCACCGAAAACCTTTCAATCGAACTTTCTGACGAGGGATTTGATGTTAACTGTGTTGCGCCTGGATTTGTTATTACGCGTCTCCATCAGCAAACTCTCGATGCTGGGCCACGCTTGGCGACAATAGCTTTTTACGAAAACACAAAAAAACAGATTAAGAGTGGGGGTATACCTGCAGAAAAAGCAGCAAATTTGACCGCATTTCTTTTATCACCAGAATCGGATGGAATAACAGGAAAATTCCTTTCTGCCCCTTGGGATCCCTGGCAAGATCATAATTTTCAAAATTGTTTGCGCAATGATAAAGACTTTGCAACTCTTCGCAGAATAGATGACAAAGTGTTTTTTAAAAAAGGGTAAGAAAGATGGTCTTTAAAGATGGTCTTTAATGTAGCTATAGTAGGGGCAGGCTTGATAGGAAGAAAACGCGCTATCGCCATAAGTAATTTCGATGATTGTCTAATCAAGATAGCAGTTGATATCAATTCAGAAGCAGCCAATAAACTTGCAAATAAATTTGGCGCAGAGGCAGAAACGCGATGGGAAAAAGCCGTTGCTAAAAATAGCATCGACATAGTCGTTGTAGCAACAGTTAACAAATTTTTAGCACCCATAAGTATAGCTGCATTAGAAAATAAAAAACATGTTCTTTGTGAGAAACCTCTTGGGAAAAATGCAATAGAAGCAGAAGAAATTTATTTGAAAGCTAAAGAAAGTAAAAGAATTCTTAAAACAGGCTTTAATCACAGGCATCATCCTGCCATTATGAAAGCGAAAACTTTTGTAAATGATGGAGAGCTTGGAACTATATATTACATTAGATGTATATACGGACATGGAGGACGTCCTGGCTATGAAAAAGAATGGAGAGCGAGCAAAGATTTGTGTGGAGGAGGAGAACTCCTCGACCAGGGAGTTCATGTTGTGGATTTATTCAGGTGGTTTTTAGGAGAATTCGAAGAAGTCTTTGGTCAAGTTAACACTTATTTCTGGAATATGGAAGTCGAAGACGATGCTTTTGCCCTGTTCAAAACAAAAAAAGGACAAATTGCCGTAATGCATACGAGCTGGACTCAATGGAAGAATAAGTTTACTTTTGAGATTTTTGGCGAGAAAGGCTATTTGATAGTGGATGGGCTTGGGGGAAGTTATGGAATAGAAAAGCTTATTATAGGAAAAAGAAAAACAAAAATCATTAATCAAATAATAGAAAATAAAAGTTGTATACAATACACTGGCGGTCCTCCTGAAGAAGAAATTATAGAGTTTCCATGCCCAGATATTTCTTGGCAGGAAGAATGGAAAGAGTTTGTTTCAGCAATAAGAGAAAACAGAGAACCATTAGGCTCAGGATATGATGGATTGATGGCTAATAAATTGATTGAAGCAGTTTACAATTCAGCAAGGCTAAATAGACCAGTAAAAATAAAATAAATATGAAAAAACGAATTGGAATTTTGACTGGGGGAGGTGACGTCCAAGCTCTCAATAAAGTTATTGCTTCTGTTAAAGATACCGCTGATGCTTTAAACATAGAAGTGGTCGGATTTATAAAAGGGTGGAAAGGGGTGTTGGAGAGCAATTATGTTAATTTATCAACTCTTTCCATTAAATCTGCAATAGGAGGGACAATTTTAAAGTCATCACGGACCGATATAAGTAAAATTGAGAATAGTTGTGAATTGGTTTTGAATAATTTTAAAAAAAGTAAGATTGAGGGATTACTCGTAATTGGTGGGGAAGATACCATATCCAATGCTTTTATGATTAGATCATTTCCTCTTATTCTTATTTCTAAAACGATTGATAATGATGTGGGTAGATTGGAATATGATCAAGAATTTAGATTAGAAAATATAATTAATTACTTTACTTTAGGTTTCCCGACCGCGGCTGAAAAAATCGCCTCGTTTGTTAGTTTAAAAGAGGGTTTGAGAACTACGGCCTATTCCCACGAAAGAATTATTATTGTTGAGTCTATGGGAATGCATACAGGCTGGCTTGCACTTTCTTCGGGAATGGGATATCCAGATTTTATTATACTCCCTGAATTTCCGTTGAAATATGATTCGTTTTTAGATAAGGTGATAAAAAAATATGAAGAACAAAGACATTTAATCATTGTTGTGGCAGAAGGAGGAAAGTGGATGGATGGTTCTTATTTCTACTCAGAGAGAGATGAGATTGAAGATTTTGACCATCCGCGTTTTGGCGGGTCGGCAATAGCTTTGAAAAATCGATTAAAAAAAGATTTAGCAAGATATTTTGATACAAGAAATATAAATTCGGTAAATCCCTCATATTTATACCGTTCAGGTGCTCCAAATGAGGTAGATCAATTTTGGGCACAAAAGCTTGGAAAAAGCGCTGTCAAATTACTAGCTGATGGTATGAATGAAGCAAATTTCCTGGCTATTCAAAAAGATAAATCGGGATTTAAAATTCAAAATTTCCCATTGTCAAGATTCAACTCAATTGATGAATTACATAGATTTATTGATGAGAGATTTTATGATCCAGAAGAGTTTCAGATTACTGATAATGGGAAAAAATATTTGAGAGAAATTATTAGAGAAATCCCCTTAGATAAATCATATGGCATAAAATAGTAATTAAAAAAAGGTGAGATTGCATCGCACTTTATGACTGGCAATGACAGATAGTAATAGATAGGAAAGGGAATATGAAATACATAGACAAATATTTAATGGAAGCAAAAAAGATAATTGAAAAGATAGATAAAAATCAAATAGAAAAGATGTTAAATCTTCTGAAGACAATTAGAGAAAAAAAAGGAAGGATTTTCTTTTTAGGTGTGGGTGGAGGTGCTGCAAATGCCTCTCATGCTGTAAATGATTTTAGAAAAATCTGTGGTTTTGAAGCTTATACTCCAATGGATAATATCTCAGAGTTATCTGCAAGAGTAAATGATGATGGATGGGAAAGTGTTTTTATTAACTGGCTTAAGCAGAGTAAGCTTAATGAAAATGATGGAATTTTTATATTCTCTGTAGGAGGAGGAAATTTAGAAAAGAACATCAGTGTTAATCTAATCAGGGCTATTGATTATGCCAAAAAGGTAAATGCCGGGATTATTGGAGTTGTTGGGAAAGATGGGGGTTATACAGAGAAAATGGCAGATGCCTGCCTAATTATTCCAATGATCAATTCTTCGACTGTCACTCCTCACACAGAATCCTTTCAAGCAGTCATATGGCACCTCATTGTAAGCCATCCTGATATGAAACAATGTGAAATGAAATGGGAATCAATAAAATAAAAAAGGAGGAATAATGGCGATATTCTTAGACACAGGTAAAATTGAAGACGTCGAAAAATATCTTCGAATGGGAATCATTAGGGGGGTAACGACCAACCCGACGATACTTCTAAAATCAGGGGTAACAGGAGGAAAGGAGGCGATTAAAAAAAGATCGATAGAAATAGCGAATTTAATCAACCCCTATCCCCTTTCGGTTGAGGTCACGACGAATGAACCGAAAAAAATGGTTGAACAGGCTAAGGAATTTTCACAATGGGCCGAAAATATTAATGTTAAAATCACCGTCCATGGCCCAAAAGGAGAGCTTGAGAATTTCGAAGTCGCTCATGAATTGGAAACAAAATTGAATGTTCGCGTTAACATGACTGCGATGATGAGCGCCCAACAATGTTTTTTGGGGGCTTTGGCTGGCGCCAGTTACGTTTCTCTTTTCGGTGGAAGAGTCAACAACATGGGCTATAATTGCATAGAAGAAATCAAAAAAGCCAGATCTCTCCTTGATAGTCAGAATCTGAAAGCCAAGATAATTGTGGGTTCAACTCGAGAAGTTCTCAACGTCATTGAATGGTTGGTTGCCGGAGCCCATATTGTTACAGTCGTCCCTGAATTCATCAAGGGAATGATCGTCCATCCGTACAGCAAAGAGACTGTCCAAATGTTTCTTGATGACGCGAAAAAAGCAGGGGAGATGCTGAATTGTAATCATTAAAACTAATAGCGAAGTTTTGTCGATTATGGAGAAAAAGCAATAGCCTATAACTTCGATAAGAAAGCAAAGCTCTCTTGGCTGTGGGTAGTTTTATGTTCTATCGGGATTTTCTTGACTATTCCTATCGCAAGAAGAATTCAAATATTCGTTTACGCTAATTGGGGGAGAGAAGCATTTCTTTATTTTGTTTTATTGTGTCTTGCAATTGGAGGAATTGGACTACTTTATTTCTTAATCTTTAAGCTTAAAATACGCTCTCCATCAAATTATATATGGCTTATTATTTGTGGCATACTTTATACGCATTTCACTCTAAGGCTACGAAACATCCCTGAAGAGGCCGTCCATTTCTTAGAGTATGGATTGCTGAGTTTTTTTATTTTTCGCGCTTTGCTTCATTATGTAAAAAATAAGAGTATATACTTAACTGCAACTTTTCTTGCCTTGCTGATTGGAATATTTGATGAAATCCTTCAGTGGATAACCCCTCAAAGATATTGGGACTTTCGTGATGCCGGACTTAATGGCTTAGCAGGTGGACTTTTGCAAATTGTCATCTGGAAAGTAATTAAGCCAAAAGAAATAGCAGAGGAAATAAATCCTTACTCCATAAGAGCACTCTCTTTAGTTTTGGCTTTATGCATTCTGGTATTTGGATTATGCGCTTCAAATACTCCGCGACGTGTGGCTTATTATACAAGAATTCTGCCATCGCTGTCTTTCCTTCAAAAAGAAGAGCCTATGAGCGAATTTGGGTATAAATACAAAGATTATGAAATTGCGACATTTTACTCGCGGTTAAGCCCAAAAGATTTGCGCCAAAATGACAAAAAAAATGCCCCTCGATATGCTAAGATACTAAATGAGTCATTTAATATTTCCTATGAGCAATTTTTAAGAGATTATAACCCCATTAACGATCCCTTTCTTTATGAGATTCGAATTCATATCTTTAGGCGAGACACCCATTTTGAAAAGGCAAATGCTGCCGCTGACCCTAATGAGAAGATAGAATCATACTTTATTGCCTATAAAGAAAATTTAATTTTAGAGAAATATTTCAGCCATACCATCGAAGAGTCAATTTATAGTTGGGATAAGAAGAAAATGGATAAAATAAATCTTTCAATAGAAAAAAAAGATGAATTTTATGAAAGCCCCGTCAGCGCCGGTCTTTTCACCACTTTCTCTGAAAAAACCATGTGGATTTCTATCTTGATAGTTTTAACGATGTTAAGTCTAATTAATTTTTATTCTCGCCGCAAGGAAAAACGCAGATAAAGTCCCTTATTGGAATAAAGGACTATTTTCATAGGAATATGCAAAAATTGAAAAATAATAAAATTCGAATCGTTTTTATAATTTCATCTCTTATTTATCTAGCCGTTTTCTTCTTTTTTTATTATAAATATGTTCCCTTAATTAAATCTTTTCAAATAGCTCTGGTGCCCATTCTTTTTGCCATGTTAGCGATAACTTCTATAAATATCGAATGGGGAATTCTGTTTTTTGTCTTCGCTTTTCCCTTAATTAACAATCTTCCATATTTTTTTGGTATTTTTGGACATGTCCCCCATGCCCCGACCGCATTAGTTTTATTTTTAGTTTTTCTTTTGGGATGGCTTGTCAATAACTCTTTCTATAATCAGAAAATAATCTTAAATCACCCAATATTCAAGCCGTTGATCCTGCTTTCTTTAATAATGGTCATTTCAGGGATTATTACTTTTTTTCGTTACGCAAATTTTTTCCCAATTTTATCGGACAGAATTTACGAGCTTATTGTCAACGTCAACATGGTCAGAGCCGGTGGCGCTGTTATGAGCGATGTTTTTAATTTTCTAAACTATCTGACCGGTTTTCTCTTATTCGTGATTCTTTTTAACAATATAAAATCAAAGGCTTTTGTAAATAAATTGCTAATTGTTATATCCATCTCAACTTTGATGTTTCTGTTGTTCTCCCTCCTTCAAAAATATTTTACTTCGAATCTAGGGAATATGCCTTATTGGGTAAATGCAAATCAGATCAATTCGACTTTTAAAGATCCAAATTCTTTTGGGGCCTGCATATCGGCTTTATTGCCCCTTTTTCTAGGAATGTTTTTTTTCTTGCCAAAGCACTTAAAAATCTTTTTTCTGTTTTTTATTGTTTTTGCCCTATTTGTTTTTCCTTTTTCCGGCTCAAGGAGCTCTTTTTTGGGGCTTATCATTTCCATCGGTTTATTTTTCTTATTATTGCTGTTAAATACGAAAAAAAGTCCTAAGAAAAAATTCGCTTTAGCTATCTCCTTTCTTCTTATTACTGCTTTAGTTATTGGTTCTATTGCATTTCTTTCAAAGGGATCCAGTTTAGTAAAAAGACTTAGCCTAAGCATGGAAATGTTGTCTAATAAAGATACTTTAAATACTCTATCTACTGGGAAAATAAACGTATGGACAATAGCCTTCCGTATGATAAGAGAGTATCCTCTAACAGGAGTGGGACTTGGAGCTTATATCGTCGAGCTGCCAAATTACGGAAAACTCATGGGGCTACCTCACAAAGAAACTGATTCGGCCGAAAATTATTTCTTCCAAATAGGATCTGAATTAGGAGTAATTGGGATTTTTCTAGTTTTTTGGCTATTCATAGAAATATTTAAACAAATAAGAAGAAGCTATAAAGAAGTAGCATCCGACGATAAACATAAATTTATTCTTATCGGTGCAATATCAGGATTAGTCTCTCTCTTCATAAACTATTTATTTCATAGTTATATCGGTAGCTTTGAAGTTAAATATACTTTCTGGCTTTTAACAGCTGTAATCTTTTTTCTGCCGCGCATAAGAGAAAGCCATATGGTTAATTTTAAGCTTAAGCCTACGTTTAAATGGGCAGCCGTCGTTTTGATTACAATTTTTGGAACTATCCATTTATGGAATTCAACTCATGGTTTATTTATAAATAATTTATCAAAAAAGTTTGAATGGGATCAAAATTTTGGCCTTTATGACGAAGAAAAAGATAATAGGGGATTTTCTTTTCAGTGGGCAAAAAAATATGCGGGAATCTCTTTGCAAAATATGGGCAGAAATATCATTATCCCCATGGTAGCTTCTCATCCGGACATAGCCAAAAAGCCAATAAAAGTCAGGATTTTCTTCGCAAATCAGTTTTTTAGAAAAAGAGAACTTATCAATGAAATTGTTTTCACTGCAAATGAATGGAAGGATATTGAGTTCTCTCTTAAAGACCCAACTGAAAAGAAAAGTTCTCTAATTTTTGAAACAAATAGAACATGGCAGCCATTAAAATATTTGAAAATGCCCGACGCGAGAAATTTAGCAATAGGATTGGGAAAGCCATGGTTTTGCTATCCCTATGAACTACCTAGAGAAAAGATTAAAACCATTATAAAAATCTCTTCTACCAATTGGGACGTAAGAGATTTGGTATCAAATGGTAGAAGCCAAATTAAATTTAGAACTGATGAAACAAACATAGCTCTACGCTTAATGATAAGAGGCGATAAAGCTTCCGGGATAGGCCCATATATAATCGTCAGACTTGACAACGCCATCATAGGGAAAACAATGCTCACGGAAGAAAATTGGATTTCTTTAATTTTTACAGCCGCAATAAGCAGAGGAGAACATTCTATGAGTGTGGAATTTACAAATGATTTCTATGTCCCGGGAAAAGGACAAGATAGAAATGTCTATCTTGGAGATTTAGATATTCTATACCTTAAAGAAAATTGAAAATATATAAATGTCCAAGAAATACGAATTTATTTTCGATCCTTGTAGTATTCGTCGTAAAACAGCTTAAATTCCACGCTTCGCTCCTTGATCCTGCGCCACCAGACTATGTTCTCGATAAACCAATTCACTGTCCGCTCGAGGCCGTCCTCGAACGCCATCTCCGGTTTCCAGCCTAAAACCCTGAGTTTCCGGCAGTTCAACGCATAGCGCAGATCGTGCCCCGCCCTGTCCGGGACGAACCTAATCAAATCTCGGCTCTTCCCCAATATCTTCACGATGCGTCGGGCTACATCTATGTTTCGGTGCTCATCGTTCGCCCCTATATTATAGGCCTCGCCGATCATTCCGCGCCTCGCTACAAGCTCGATCGCCCGGCAGTTATCCTCGACATAGAGCCAGTCCCGGACATTCGTCCCCCGGCCATAGAGTGGCAGTTTTTTCCCCTCAAGAGCATTCGTTATGAAAAGCGGAATGAATTTCTCTGGATACTGGTACGGACCATAGTTATTGCTCGGCCGGACGATGATAACCGGCACGCCGTAGGTCACATAATACGCATACGCCAGCCTTACTCGCGGCGTAAGGCAACGATGGATTAAGGGGGTCCGTTTCTTCGAAGAATCCCTTGTCGCGGCTTCCGTAGACTTCGTTTGTCGAAACATGGACGAAAAATTCGACGTGGGGAGACCAGTATGAAGTCTATCCCAATCAGATCATCCAGTGGAAAAAGCGGTTGCTGGAAATAGTATCCGGTCTTGAAATGACGGCGGAAATAATTCATAGTATAGTATGACCATGTTATTCCCGTCCCAAAATGTTAATCAGGAGCAGTTATGAGTCATTCGGTGAAATTCGCGATCAGCCTTCCGGCCGAGGAATTCAGGAATTTGGAGTCATATCGTAAGAAGACCGGCTTGAGCCGGAGCCGGTTCATTTTGGAGGCCCTCCGGCTTTGGAAAAAGGCAAAAAAAACGGAAAGGCTCATACGAACATACGAGGATGGTTATAAAAGAATGCCAGAAAATGCTGCCCGCGCCGAGGCGTGGGAAAAAGCCTCCCTCGAAATTTTTTCAAACGAAGATTGGTGATGAGAAAAGGGGAAGTTTGGTGGGCGAAATTACCGCTCCCGCGGCAGGCCGGCGTCCGGTCGTTCTTCTCTCCAGAGACGAAGCCTATGCCGTCAGGAACACCGTCACGGTGGCCGAAGTGAGGTCGACGATAAGAGGAATCCCCATCGAAGTCCCGCTCGGTGAAGAAGACGGCCTGCCCAAAAAGTGCGTGGTCAATTCGGATATGATCGCCACGATCAGGAAAGAATTGCTCGATACCCGTATCTCTATCCTCAGCCGGGAAAAAATCGAGCACATCAATGCCGCTCTCAAGTTCGCCCTCGCCCTCTGAATCACCCATAACGGCGATAGAATTCAAAGAGACAGCATATTGCGGCCACGTATTTATAAATTCTCGTTGTTAAAACGGCAACGCGAGCGGCCGAAGGAAGAGCGGCGATCCAACCAAGTCGGCGCGAGGTCTCTTGACCGTGGCCATCACACCGGCAGAGCGGCGCAGAACGAAGGCGCATCGACGACATGAACATCGCCGGCGATCCCGCGGCGCCTGAGGTCGCTCACGACCAGGAATTTATGCCTGACGCCGAGCTTTTCTGCGAAGTAGTGGAGGGCCCGCCCCGGATCGGTACCGCCGAGTTTTGTCTCGATCAAGATCCAAGGCTTTCCCGCCTTTGTCACAAGGAAGTCCACCTCTCTCTGTTCCTTATCGCGGATATAATGGAGTTCGAGCGGTTCAAAACCGAAGTCCTGCGTGAAATGAGCCCACTTGAGGAGGTGGCCGGCCATCAGGTTCTCGAAGCGCCGGCCGTCGTCTTCGATCTCGGACCAGTCCCAGAGATAGACCTTCGGCTCCTTTTTGATCGCGCGGGCGATTCGCTTCGAATACGGCCGGACAAGATAAATGTAAAAAAGGCGGACAAGCGAAGCCGTCCAAAGGCGCGCCGAATCGAGCGCCACCTGGAGGTCCTCACGTAAGGAATTGTAGGAGAGCACGCCGCCGGCCCTTAAGACAAGGAGCTCCACCAGCTCTTCGACATGGGAAAGAAGCTGAATGCG
>Ga0315296_10003504_pt1 | contig 13066 bp, 9 predicted proteins | sample YL17G14_18_MG_FD_203921 | JGI IMG/M metagenome (GOLD analysis project Ga0315296, IMG submission 203921) | Sediment microbial communities from Yellowstone Lake, YNP, Wyoming, USA - YL17G14_18 | ecosystem: Environmental > Aquatic > Freshwater > Lake > Sediment | place: USA: Wyoming | collected... | reverse complement strand
AGCCGGTAACAATTGGTGGCTTAACGAGTGGAGAAAGAGTAAGCGGAGAAAGGTTATATGGTGCAATTGATGATGTCATGATATTTAACAGAACGTTGTCAGAAGCAGAGATTAAAGCACTGTATATCCAACCAGTAGGCGGCAGAGAGTACTGGAGGTACGAAGGTAAATTTACCCGCAGCGATGCGCTAAAAGACTACGGCGATGGCACCTATACAATCACAGTGCATTATAAGGACGGCAGCCAGTGCCAAACCACAGCTTGGTTCGGCATTCCGAACACTTCTGCTGCCATCCCGCAACCTGCGCAGAAGCCGGTATTGACTTTTCCAGAGCATAATAGCAGAACAACTTCACCAGTGGCATTTACATGGGAGCCCTGTAAGGAAGCAAACGCCACTTCAATTGCTCTATGTCTGGAAAAACAGGACTCTACTGGAGAACGCGTAGATATTGAAGCACCTGTCGATGCCACAGGCTCAGATCCTATTGAGCTAAGCCCAGGGATATGGAACGCTAAGCTTTTCTGCGAACGTTGGTACGATACTAATAATTCTGAAAACATCGATGTCTCGGTAGGTAAGTATAGCGAAAGTGACTATCGCTTTGAGGTGTTCGGCGGCGGTTTAGTTGGCCATTGGAAGATGGATGACAATGCCGCTAATACTGCTGTCCTGGATAGCAGTGGCAGCGGCAATCATGGCACCGCCCAGCGAAATACCTCCGCTCTAAGCACTCCAGGCAAAATCGACAGCGCTTTAACCTTCAATGGCAGCAGCGATTATATCAACTGCGGCAACAACAGCAGCTTGAATATTACCAGCAGTATATCGATTTCAGCTTGGATAAGGTTCAACAGTCTGCCAAATTACCAAACCATTGTTTCCAAACGAGGTGCTGTAACCGATGCCGCTACCAATTATGGTTTCAGAACAAGACCAGCACCAGACAATGATGAATTAGATTTTTATTATCACGATGGAACAGATTGGCATTCGTATAAGTCTATAAATGCCAATTTGACTACTGGGAAATGGTACCATGCTGTCGTAACCTATACCTTTGGTGACCCTGGTAGTATCAGATTTTATCTCGACAATAAATTAGTAAGCGGCATTTGGCATTATGGTAATGGGAATTCACCGACCCAAATTAACACAAAGCCGGTAACCATTGGTGGCTTAACGAGCGGAGAAAGGTTAAATGGTGCAATTGATAGTTTAATGATATTTAATAGAGTATTGTCAGAGGCAGAAATTAATGCTCTCTACGGAGGAGGCGCCGGAACAAAAATATTTTAAATCCTCTTTTATGAAACAGTAACTGGTAATACCAGCCGAGCTTATAAGCTATCGCTTTGATAGCTAATTCTGCGAGCAAAGCCACAATATAATGTGGCTTTTTTTCTTTCCAGAAAGTTATAATCCCAGATTTTAAGATGTTCCCGCCATAGTATTTAAGTCCAGCGTATTGTAGGAGCCATTTATTGTCTGCAAAAAATCTCCCAATTTTGAAATAACGTTTGTACATCTGTGGTAATGAATAAGAATGGCTGTGGTAAACCTTTGCTTTTGGAGTGTAGTAAACTGCGTAGCCCGCGTTAATTGCTTTGGCAGCAAATAGCATATCCTCATTTACAATCACGTTATTTTTAAAGCCACCCAGTTTGTTAAAAATGGACCGCCGAATTGCTGAGCAGCAGTTGGAGCAGAAAAAAGTCCTAAGGCCAAGAACGTCTACATCGCTCTTTGTTTTTAGAATGGCTTGTGGCGGGTAGTTGAACTCGCGAAAGAAGCGTTCTAAAGGTGGTGCGGTTGACCTTGCCAGTTGGCAGCCATAACATATAGCGATATTTGGATCTGCTTGCATAGGTTTTATTAGCTCAGCAATCATGTGTTGGTCAGCAGGAAGTGCATCCTGGGTAAGAAATACCACAAATTCACTATCAGTTTGAGCTACACCAAGATTTCGTGTTGTGCCGTGGTCAAAATCATGTTCCTTTATTCTTATTATTCTACAGCCATGTCTTGCTGCTAACTCTGCAGTGGTATCATTGCTGTTAGAATCGATAACCAGAATTTCTTGGGTTTTTATTGTCTGAACATCTAAGGCATCAAGAAGCTTACCAAATTCTGAACCTGCGTTAAAGGTGGGTATGATAATACTAACAGAATGCATCTTAACCTTACGCGTATTCGACTTCTCGGATAGATTGTAATTCCGGAATTTGCGCCTCTATAGGAAATGGTCTAAAACCACGGAACTGCTCATTATCAAGAGACAAATTAGGATTGTAAAAAGGATCATTCCTAAGTATCTCTGAGTAGTCACCTATAAGCCTTTTCCGATATTCTAACTCTTCGTTTGTAACACGTCTAGTTTGTGATTCATGATGGATAGCCTGCACCATAGGATTATATAAACACCTGTATCCCTTTTTCCTTAATCGAATAGCAAGGTCTACATCATTAAACGAAGTTGGGTATCTTTCAATATTAAAGCCACTAACAGCATCAAAAGCTGAATGTCTGACTATTAATAAGGCACATGTAGCTCCAGACATTTCCTGAAGAGCATATAAACGGCACAAATAACCTACCTGTTCTCTGTGTAGGTATTTATGTGCGTGTCCAGCAGTACTGTTAATTCCTAAAATAATTCCACCATGCTGAATCTTACCATCTGGATAAAGAAGCAGACATCCAACAGTAGCAATGGATGTATCCATATTGATTGTAGCAATAAGTTGTTCGAGCCAATTATCTGAAAGAATTTCAATGTCATTATTCATAAAGACTACGAATTCTGAATCAACCGACGCAACAGCCATATTGTTTATCTCAGAGTGATTAAAGGGCTTGTCATATTTGATTAATTTTAGATGATTATTTATGCCTTCGGTGGCCAAATATCTTTTTAGGTCAGGGCAATCAGATTGATTATCTACAATTATAGTTTCATAATTAGGGTAGTTTGTTTTGTCTATTATAGACCGGATGCATCTTTTCAAAATGTATAGTGCATTTCTGGTAGGAATTATAATACTCACTTTTGGGAAGTTATTTGGTTGTAATTTTATCTGGTAAAGTGTTGGACATACTTTGTTTGAAGAAACCTCTCCTTTCAGGTTTCTTCTCTTAAGTGCTTCATATACTGCTTTTCTACCAGCTACCTCTGCCTCAGGTTTTGCCTCGATGCTCTTTGCTGTTGAACTCGGTAATTGCCGCCAATGGTATAGGACGCGTGGTATATGAATAATGTTTTCTTTCGGTACGATTTCTGAAAGTCGCAGTGCCAAATCGTGATCTTGGGCCCCCTCAAAGCCATCCCGTAATCCACCAATTTGATTAAGTATCTGTGTTGAATAAAAGCTAAGATGGCATGTGAACATTATGGATAGAATAAACTCTGGAGAAAAATCCGGCTTTAAGTGTGGAGAGTGGTATTTTCCCTTATATGAAATTAAGTCTTCATCTGAGTATAACCATGCTGTGTCGGGATGTTTATTCAATGTCCACACAATCCATGTAAGTGCGTCAGGCGACAATTCATCATCGTGGTCGAGAAAACCGATGAATTCTCCTCTGGCTAGTTTTATTCCGAAATTAGTAGCCCCTGCTATTCCGCAGTTTTTTTCCAAATAATATGTTTGAATACGGCTATCTCTTAATGCCCAGGCATTCATTAACTGTTTCAGGTCATTTCTTTGGGATGCGTCGTCTACTAATATGAGTTCCCAATTCCTGTAATGTTGGCAAACAACCGAACAAATACATTTTTCCAGCCATTTAGTGTGCACCTTGTAAACAGGCACTACTATCGATAGAAGCGGCTGCTTAGAACAGCGCGTGATAAGATATTCGCTCTGGGAACGGGAAAGCTGGTTTTGTAAGGGGTCATATGTAAACTTTTTATTGCCAAATCTTTCTACTGCACGCTGCCAACATAATCTGACACCACCAAATCTGTACGTGACCCAAACTTTGGCGAACTTTCTTCTGTTAGGAGCAAAAAACAGCCACCATAAAGCACGTATAAACACGAGAAAATATACGATTATTCCTTTCATTTTTATGTTTATCTGATATTAAGCGACTATTTTAGTATCTCTTGTACCAATTTTTCTAATGACCACTGTAAATCCATCGCCTATTTTGTCATCTGTTTCCTGAACTTCAACTATCTCCCATTTCATATGATATTCCTCAATCATATAGTTGATTAATTCCACAAAACCGTCGGTAATCCAACAATGGTCATGATCATTAGGATCTCCGTGACGTGTGGTGGTGTTATTTTTAAAATCTTCTATCAAGTGCTCTAAAGGTGTGTTTTCTCTAACCTTGTCAAAGGTTCTTTCCTTGTGAGGTACTATCATAAAGATTATCCCCCCGGGTCTTACAAGCCTATCCCATTCAATAAGAGCCTTAATTGGATTAGGAAAATGCTCTATGACATGGGAACTGACTATAAAATCTTGACTTTCATTAGGTAGTGGAATGTCATCACCTGGAGCAACTATATCTACTTTCAAAGCCTTGCCACAGAGACGGATTTCCTCTTTCTTAAACCTTGTATACATAGAATCTGTGAAGTCCACATTCACAGAATTCAGTCCGAAAGGGTTGTGTTCAGAGCCGCCTATCTCCAAGCCTTTTCCAACACAATACTTGTGTGCTAGAACAGACTCTGGTAAAGGGAAAGGTGATTTACAGTTAGCCTTTGAAAAAATAGCTCTAAGGCCACCCTGCCTCCAAAGATAAAAGGCTCTTTTTGTACGTTGCTTAAATTCATTCCAATCAAAAAATAGAAAATAAGTAGCTTTGGCTAACTTTCTTCTTATGGTTCCCATGGGGAAAATTCTGTCCACAGTTTTCATACGAAGCACAACATTACTACCCCATTGCAACACATATTTATTCGTTTCCAAGTCTTTGATAATTTCTTCATATTCATACATTATCTCATAAAGCCGTTCTTGCGGCAGGGTATCTTCGGCCAGGTAGATTGAATTATTCCTTTGACGGCATTGTACCCACTCCTTAAAGTTATCAAAATTTGAATTTCTATAAGAAGCCCACACAGACAGACGTTTCCAATCCAGGTTTTCTGTGTTAATAATGCCTGAGTTAACTGCATCATCCCATATTTGAGTTCCTGGCATAGGCATTAGAATGTTTACCGCGCAATAAGGAGACATTTTCCCATCTTTAATATTTTTCAGGATAAACTCATAGGTACTACGCACTTCCTCCTCGGTTTCTGTGGGACATCCCACAATGAAAGAGCAGCCTACCAGAATTCTGTGTCGGTGCAGTGTATTTATGGCATTTTGATTCATCTCTACAGTAACGCCTTTGTTCAAAATTTTAAGAATTCTGTTTGATCCTGACTCAGCGCCAAAAGCAACTGAAGTGACATTCATCTTTTTAAATAATTCACATAGCTCTTCGTCAACGAGACTGGATCTCACAGATAAATTAAAACTAATCCTTCTATTGATTCCTTTTTCATCTATTAGGTTTACAATCTCTCTGAATCTTGTGGCATTTGCAATAAAAAGATCATCCCATATGGGAATATGCCTTAAATCCGGAAAAACATTTATAAGGGTCTCAATCTCCCCAACAACATATTCTGCACTGAAGAAGCGGATTTTTTTCCAAAATGCAGAACTGGCGCAAAAAGTGCATCTATAGGGACAACCCCGCGAGGAAAAAAGATAAGTATCCTCTTTTTTGGATCTATAAGGGAAGGGAATGGCGTCGAGTGGCAAAATTGGTTCTCGTGGTGGCGTTACAATTAGGTTACCGTTTTCGCGAAATGTGAGACCTTTTATATTTTTTAAGTTATTTGGTTTAAGATAAAAACCAGTGTTTGAAAAATAGTGCATCAAATCGAGAAAAGTTTCTTCACCCTCTCCCATCACGCCAATATCGATTTCATCCGAAAGTGTCTGTGGCATGTAAGTTATGTGATGTCCACCGAGTATGGTAATTATATCTTTTCGCTCTTGTTTTGCAGCTTGGGCTATTCGTTTTGCAACAGCGAAATCCTGAGTTGTTGAGGATATTGCAATAATGTCGAAATCCTTGAAATTTTCAGGCGTTTCTATAAAACGCATATCAGCGGAAAAATCTGTATATTTGTCAAGATAAGCCTTTAGATATCCAAATGCTAAAGGTTTGAACCAGTTCACGTCTATCTCGTTCCTCGCTTGGATAAACCCAATTTTCATCTGACCGGCCATAATTGTAATTTGTAAAGGTTCAGATCGATACTCTTATAATTTTTTTTGCTGACCTTTATACAGCCTTAAAACATTAACCGGTTGATCTTCTGCCTTTACAATACCATCTTCTAACAAGATAACTCTATCGCAAAATCGCTCGACAGCATTCAAATCATGACTTACGAATAAAATCGTTCGGCCATATTTTTTAAAGTCATCAAAGCAATCATAACATTTTCGCTGAAAATCAATATCTCCTACCGCCAAAACTTCATCCACCAGCAGTATAGGACTTTCAATACTCACCGTAATAGAAAAGCCCAGCCGAACCTGCATCCCAGATGACAGATTCTTTAATTTCGCATCAACAAACCTTTCCAATCCAGAAAAGTCAATTATCCAGTCATACTTTCTCTCAATCTCTTTTCGTGACATTCCAAGCAGTGCTCCATAGAAGAAAATATTATCTTTAACCGTAAGTTCCCACTGAAATCCAACCCCCAGCTCAAGAAAAGGAGCTATAGTTCCGTTGACCGATACAGTCCCTGATGTTGGTTCGAGCACCCTGGCTATGACTTTTAGCAATGTAGATTTACCCGCACCGTTCTTACCTATTATCCCTAAGAACTCACCCTCAGCAACTTTCAGGTTTATATCGCGTAGAGCGTAAAGCTCTTCATAAGTGTTTTTCCTCAGAATGTTGACAAACCTCTGGCGCAAAGTAGTTCTTCTATCGTGCGGCAGGCGAAATATTTTTGTTACCTTTTCAAGAGCTATCATAGCACCTCTGCAAAACTGCGAGAAAACTTATTGAACATTGCTAAACCTACCACAAATAAACAGGCTGCCACAGAGATTATGATAATGTGGTTTGTAAAGCCTAAGAATTCACTACCAGGTCCGATCAGTGCTTGCCGACAACCTTGGATAATCCTTGCTACGGGATTTATAAATATTAACGTGTGATATTTTTTCGGCACTATTGAAATCGGATATATAATCGGCGTCGCCCAAAAACCAAGTTGAACAAAGACCTCCCAGATGTGATGAATATCCCGAAATTTCGGAAATACCGCGCATAGCAAAAGAGCCAGACCTAATACAAGCACGTAAAGCTCAGCTAAATAAACAATCAGGTATAATCCTCTGGTTTGAAAATGAACGCCGGAGACAATAAAGAAAACAAAAAAAACACAGATATTGAGCAGTAAAGTAAGAAGAGATGTGAGGGAAGATGCTATAACGATGATCCAACGTGGAAAATAAATCTTTTTAAGTATTAATGCTTTGCCTTCTAATAAGACCATGCTATTCAACGTCACTTCAGACAAAAAGTTCCAAAGGATAATGCCCAAGAGAAGATATAGTCTATAGTTTTCAACTTCCCATCTAACGAATACCGAAAACACAAGATACAAAGTGCCAAACATCAACAATGGCTTAAGTAAACTCCACAGATATCCTAAGATGGAGTTGTCATATTTAATCTTGAAATCTGTTACCGCCATTACAAATGTTAGGAATAGATAATTCTTCCTACCCAAAAGGTTCCCTTTCCGGCGACTTTCTATATATGACGAGACTGATTTTTTCATTTTTTTTATCCACATATCTGTATTCTACTTTTCCTAACTGCTCTGGTATGGTTGACTCGTCATTTTCTTTAGATATTCTGACAGCATATCGGGCTTGCTCAGGAATTTGTTCACTTTTATAATCTAAACCTTTTCGCTGAGCATAAAAACTGATGCGAATATCAGGAACCGCTATAATATCTTTCTCATCGGTATGCTTTGCCAACCACCGGGCTGCTTCGCGATAACTGCGTTTGTCGGCATGTAAAGGTGTAAGTAATTTAGGAACGCACAAAGCGGAACCGCCGATCAGCAAAATGAAAAACCATAAATGTGGATCTTGGCTCCATTTAAATCGGCCTTTAGAAAAAATATTACTGAGCCAATTTCCGAATACCTGTAATCCAATCGGCGCAAAGAAAATTGTAAGAACTACTAACGATAAGATGTGTCTTCCACTCATATAGCCGTATTTGCAATACAGCCATATCATCAATGGTACATTCAAAGCAATCAGAACTGCGGTAAAAAACTTTTGCGGCTCATACCAATCTCGCTGTCTGAAATACTTGTACGCACCTACTAATAAAGCCGGCACAAAAAACCACATCAGCGTATCGCCAGTTTCTGAAATCAACTCTCTGAAAGCCTTTGCAGTGTTGATTGGAGTAAAACCAGCAATGCATAAAGAATTTGATCGCGTCTCTATATTATCAAAATTATCTTTGTAGTTTATGCTGACGTTAAATTGGCCGACATTCTTCTTCGGAAATATCGCACCTCTTAATTTCATATATGGTCCAGCTGGAACTAAAAAACCAACAAGCAATAGGGCCAACATGAACGCTGCTTTGCCCCTGGTTATAATACGTTTGGCCCCCAATAGCTGCAAGGCCGCCCACAAAGAACCAAATACCACCAACTGAGCACATTCCGGCCGAATAAGGTATCCTAAGCCGGCAGCCAGTCCCGCAAGACCAAACTGCCACCATTTCTTATATATCGCTCCAGTTATCAGTAGCAAAAAACCGCTTGCCAGAAAGAAAAGATATGGCCAATCACTGAGAGCATCACTTCCATATCCAGCGGGCTTAGGCAGCAGAATAAGAATTAAGATAGCCAGAAAACTAAGTCTCGGCCCTACAATTTTTTTACCTGCAAAATAAAGCACTGCTATCGTGAGCAGCCTAAATGTTAATGCAATAAACTGTGCAGAATAAATCCAGCTCCAAATAGATGAGCTGCCAGATGCTATTTTCGCCATTCGATGTGCCGTAAGAATCAAGAAGGGATAACCTGGGTGTTGATATTCGCTCACCATTGCTTTAATTGGGTCAGACGCAAGTTTCTTAGCATATTCTATAAAGGTTACTCCATCTTTTGAGATAAGGACGGTTGTGCTGATAAGATATACACCAATACACAAGGCGACCGTTAGCAGGATTAAAAGATGAATAATATCCTTATTTTTATCGGATTGCAAAGTCGCACCTTTAATACGCATTTTTGCCTTTTATAATGTGCCAGGGTGTCCGCAGTAAAATCCATATATCCAGTCCCAAAGACCAGTTTCTCACATAATATAAATCGTACTGCAATCTTTTACTTATAGAAGTATCGCCGCGGAAGCCATGTATTTGCGCCCATCCGGTCATTCCAGCTTTGAGCTTATGCCTGAGCATATACTTTTTGTATTCTTCAGAGAACTGTTTTACGAAGTTTGGTCGCTCTGGCCGGGGGCCAACCAGACTCATCTGGCCCTTTACTACATTTATAAGCTGAGGTATCTCATCAAGACTTATCCTGCGAAGCCATCTGCCGATGGGGGTACATCTCGGATCGTTTGACTTTGCCCACGAAGGGCCATTTTCTTCTTCTGCATCCGTTCTCATAGTGCGGAACTTCAGTATTTCGAATTCTTTCTGATCTAACCCGACTCTGGCTTGTTTGTAGAACACCGGTCCTTCAGTGGTCAGCTTAATCAGCAGCGCTATTACACCCATAGGAATAGCCAATATCACCAGCAGCACCACAGCAACGGCACGATCAAAGAATTCTTTTAGCACCACGTTTACACCATCTAAGGGAGAATCTGCAGCCGAAAAAAGAACCTGAGAACCTATGGTTACTGCTGTGGGCTGGCTTATTGAAGTAAGATTTCCCCAATCCGGAAGGATGCGCACGGTAAGACCTGCCCACTGCAGACGCTCCAAAAGCGGATAGGCTGCTTGAGCCTTCGCTCCGCTAAGGGTAAGATAAATTTCATCTATATCTTTAGGATTAACCAATTCAATTAAATTTTCGATGGGGCCGTATACCGGCACACCCAACAATTCAGTGCCAATACGATGGGGGGTACTATCCACAAAGAATCGACATTTTAATCCTAACCAGCTAGTTTGCTCAATATCGCGAACAAGCTGTTGGCCTTTTTTCCCTGCCCCTATTACTGCATAATAGCGGAGATTATAGCCTTTTGCCCGCAAATATCGCATTATGGACATGGTAAATAGATGTGAAAGAACCAGCCCACCAAACAGCATAAAGGTAAAGAGTATCAAAAGTTTCCGCGAGTAAGGTTCACTTTGAAGATAGTAAAGAAATGTCAAAAGCAACAGCCCAGCAAGGATACTGGCTTTGATGGTATCTGCAAGCTGTCTAAACATACCCCGCATCCGTTTAGGCTTATAAAGCCCTATGAGCAAGCAGCCTAAATAGCAGATACATGTTACAGGCAACGCCAAAGTTAGATGTCTGCTGAACTCTGGTATTCCTTTCGGGGCACTGAATAGCTCCGAATAAAATCGAAGGTAGTAAACACCGATCCAAGCGCCGCTGATGACCGCCATATCAACAATTGAGCGGATCAGAGAGAAAAATGTTGCATATCTTTTTAGCATACTCGGGGAGCACTTTACAGAATTATTTGTTATTGATCCAGAGACTCGTCCGTAAGTATATTCTGAACCAGTGCACGTGACATTACTTTATCAATAATTCGATTGTATTTCCTTACTGTTTTTTTGCGCAAAGTAAATTCCTGCGGGTTGACAGCCTGCGTAGCGTGGGCAAGATGTACGATGTATTGGCCCATTATAGAGGAGGGTAGCTCGACGGTCTTATAGCCACGATCAACTAATTCGAAATACAGTTTCTTACCGCCGGTTAAACCTTTGTCTCTGCCCATAAGAAACGAAAGGTTTTCACGGCGTAAGATGTCTATTCGATATATGCAACATATAGTCCGATTGTAGTAGCGGAATTTGCCGACAGGGTCCGGCTCCCGAAGCAGTTTGCGCTTAAAGGTCCTTATGTCAGTTGCTTTTTTCAGCAAAATCCTCCACTTCGGCGTCAATTCGATCTTGCCGGAACCAACACAGGCTATATTTTCATCGTTGTCAAAGTAGCTAACGAGTTCCGTAAGCCAATTTTCTTTCTGGACAAAGGTGTCCGAGTGCAACGAGACAAAAAATTCAGTATTACAGTTTGCCAAACCTATGTCCAGTCCTGCAGCGTGGGCATAACCGCCGAGATTGTTCATGTCCCGCCGTTCAATTAGCCGAATCCAGCTCAAGTGCTTGAGATACTCTGAAGATTCATCATGTGAATTGTTATCAACAACAATAATCTCATACGGATATTTAGTAAATTTGCGAACGCTGCGCAGACATAATCTGATAAGGTCTAACGTCTTATAATTCACCACACATATAGTCGCTTTGCCTTTAACCATCAGATGTCAGAAAACAAAATCGGTCTATCTTCTGTCCTCTGTCTTCTGTCCTCTGTCTTCTGTCCTCTGTCCATACATCGATTCATAATACTTCTGGTAGTCGCCGGAGACAACGTTGCTAAGCCAGCTCTGGTTTTGAAGATACCAGTCTATGGTTTTTTTAATACCTTCTTCAAAAACAACCGATGGCTGCCAGCCAAGCTCTGCTATTATCTTGCCTGCGTCAATGGCGTATCGCCTATCATGTCCAGGCCTGTCGGTTACATGTTTGATCAGTGACTTTGGTTTACCTAAGCGTCCGAGTATCACATCAATCACTTGTAGATTTGTCTTTTCATTACAGCCGCCAATATTATAAATCTCGCCCGGCGGCGCCTTTTGCAAAACCTGCCATATAGCGGTACAATGGTCATACACATACAGCCAATCCCGGACATACAAGCCGTCGCCATAAACGGGTAATTCTTTATCGTTCAGAGCATTGTTAATCATAAGCGGGATCAATTTTTCCGGGAACTGATATGGGCCATAGTTGTTTGAACATCTGGTGATATTATATTTTATGCCCCAGGTGTGGCCGAAGGCCGCGACCAGGTGGTCGGCGGCAGCCTTGCTCGCCGAATACGGTGAATTTGGACTCAGCGGTGTCTGTTCGCTAAATTTGCCCTCAGGCCCCAGCTGGCCGTACACTTCATCGGTGGAAATCTGAATGAAGCGCTCCAACTTTTTATCGCGAGCAGCTTCGAGCAACGTTAATGTGCCAGTGACATTGGCCTGTATGAAAACCTTCGGCTCAGTGATCGAACGGTCCACATGGCTTTCGGCAGCGAAATTGATAATCGTATCTATTCGGTGCTCATCGATGATTTGTTCTATCAGCCGCCCATCGCAAATGTCACCCTTGATAAATCGATGGTTAGGATGCTCTAAGAAACCAGCGAGGTTTTCAAGATTGCCGGCATAGGTTAGCTTATCAAGATTGACCACAAAATAGTCACGATGCTCCGAAAGCACCATCCGCACGAAATTGCTTCCTATAAATCCTGCACCACCTGTAACCAGAAGTCTTCTCATAACTGTTTCAAAAAATGCGCCAACGGCCCCTGCCAAGGCTCAATGGGTTCGGAAAGCTGCGCCTTAATTTTGCTGCAATCGAAACGGCTGTTTAGAGGCCGGGCAGCAGCAGTGAAATAATCACTATTTTTGCACGGCAACAAGTTGACATCCATTGAAAGCTCGTCAAATATGAACCTGGCCATCTCGTAGCGGCTGACGTAGCCGGCACTTGCAAAATGAAATATGCCCTGCGGTTCTCTTGGCAACAGCTTGCAAATTACTTTTGCAACTTCAGTAGTAGCAGTTGGTGAACCTACCTGGTCGTCAACAACCTTTAACGCTTTGTTGGTCTTGGCATGTTGGACCAGCTTGGTCACGAAATTGCTGCCATGTAAGCCATAAGTCCACTCAATGCGCATTATACAATGGCGACAGCCACTTTCAACTAAAAGCTGCTCACCAGCTAATTTG
>Ga0315296_10003503_pt1 | contig 13069 bp, 11 predicted proteins | sample YL17G14_18_MG_FD_203921 | JGI IMG/M metagenome (GOLD analysis project Ga0315296, IMG submission 203921) | Sediment microbial communities from Yellowstone Lake, YNP, Wyoming, USA - YL17G14_18 | ecosystem: Environmental > Aquatic > Freshwater > Lake > Sediment | place: USA: Wyoming | collected... | reverse complement strand
GTGGATATGGGCTTTACCTATTATCGAGTGGGTACTCAAGAATTGGTAGACCATGATGCGCGGGTGCCTTTGCGAAAAGTGCTATGCTGAGAATGCTATCCTAACTGTACCCTACAGACTCTACTACTCTGCTGACCACCAGTTCCTATCTAGGGATGATCGAGTCCTTAGGATAGGAGCGGCTTGCTTCTGGGAGTGGGCTAGAGAGAACATCCCAGAGCCTAAGCTAGAACCAATAGCTATAGTAGCCTAGCATCTGCTCTATTGTTCCAAGTCATGTTCTCGGTTGTACCAGAATGTTACTAGCCTGTAGCCCCTTCTGTAGTCCCTTTGTATCATCAGTTGTGTTACGCTGTCTGCCTTAGCTTCCGCTGAACCTACCTTGTCCTACAGACTCTTGGAACGGTCCCTTCTTATGGCGAGGCGGGAAGGCAGGGATTATGGGCTTCTGAGCATACCAAGGCTGACGAGACCAAGGCGCAGGCTTGCCGCCTATGTGACCTATAGGTTTGAGTCCTGAGTATTCCTTCTCAGTCACAATCCCATTACGAGTTACTAGACCGTACCATACGCCTCGGAAGCCTCTGGACTCTCCCTTCTCGTGGCTCCGATGTATGAAGATGTGGATTTGCCCCTCAGTCAGGTAGAGAGCCAGTGCCTCAGGGTCAGTTCTGACTGCGTCTAGGAGCCAATTACGCCAACCTTTCTGTTCACGAGGTAAGCTACCGTGAAAGGTCAGTATTGGCTTCCAGATCCATCCATTGAAGCGCCCATATGGACCGCAGGTATGGTGACACTTCTCGCTCCAAGTCCTGTACTTGATGAAGTAGTGACTCAAGCGGTTAACACCATCTCTGGTAGACTAGACCTTGAACCGTTGAGCATGAACTTCACATGATCAGGAAGCGACAAGAGACTGTAAACAATCGCCAGCTTTCCTTCACGTTTAACCTCTACACGCTCGATGTACGGCAACATGCGATCACCTTTCGCTATAATTCCAATAGTCCTTGTCTTCAACTCTGTCAGATGTGAAAGATCCTTAGCAGACGCTACACCGCCAAGCAGAACCAGCCCAAGGAACACTATTGTCCTGTAGAGTCTGCCTCTGCTCTGCTGACATCGCTCATTACGGGTATCTCTACGAGTCAAGAACTCTTCAAAAACTACTTTAGCACTTGCCTTATTCACAGTGGACAAGTCTACTGCACAGATTGGCAGGTTAATTAGAGACCTCACTGGGGGCTGATTGTGGTGGGTCTTTAACCATCGAATAAGAAGTGGAGGCAGACGATGTAGCGTGAACTGGCGCGTACCTCTGGAGACCAGAACCTCAGACTCTACGTACTGTGGCACAAGATGTGACCCAATCGACAGCGCAATCGCTCGGGACGGTATGGCACACATTGATGCAAGGTCACGCGCTGAACCCTTACCTCCACGCTTTAGTAGAGCCAAACAAATCAAGGAATCTCCTGCTCCAAGAATCTTATGACATTGCCGTTTGAGTTGGGAAGCAAGTAGACGGTCAAAGAAGCTCTCAACACACTCCATCGTTATTCCTGCGCTTGCTAGCTGCTGTAGACAGACTGTTTGCAGAAATGAGCTACCCAACTCGGGAGAAACTTGGCGGAAGGGATCATGATCTAAATCGTTGAGGGGAATTTCTAGGGCAACCGTCATCGGCTCTCAAATCCATGTTCCTGTGAAGATGAAACGCGCCAACGTTCCTACCACGAAACGACTCATGTGTTTAGTCCCATTCAGGTTGCATACGTCTGTAGAACAGGATGAACGCTACGCCTACGACTGCGATAATGGACCAGAGAAGGACTGGCCCTTGCCAGACATCCCATATCTCTGCGGTGAATACTTGTAGACCTGTGGATGTCCCGCCGTCTGTGGCCGTGATGTCCACCCTGTACTGACCTGACTCTGTGATGACGGCTTGAATAGTGTAGGTAAAGCTACCTGGATTCACTGTTAGATACAATGTGTCCCCGTAGACGATTCGCCCAGTTGCGATATTGGTCACTGTGTACTTGAGAGTGACTACTCGTGGCGCGTTAGTTGGGTTTAGAATTGTGATGTCTTCACTCGCCCTTGCCTGTGGCAATAAGAAGTAGATTGGCTTGGTGAATGCTGCGCCTACCAGCACGAATGTTGGCAGGGGCTTGATTGTCACGGTTCCTCCAGGACCACCAGGCAGGGGAGTGACTGGCGGAATGGTTGTTCCAGTTATGCCCTGCAACACAGTAATGATGTTCCATGAGAGATGGCTTAGTGTTCGCACCATACTCGTCATTCGCGTAAGGCTCGGTAGAAACGTGATTGATTGGAGGGTGACCCTTGTCTCGCTAACTTGTCTACTTACTGAGAGAGAGTGGATGATGTTTTGAATTATCTGTTCCACATAACCACTATACTCTACAATGCTTGGCACGACAGTGATCGATTGAGCGGCCATGTTTCGTACAAGGCTATCGGTTCGGTCAATAGTGGGCAGAAGCGTGAGTGATTGCGTGCCTACTCTAACATCACTCACTACTCTAGTCGGGAATATGGTTACAGCGATTGCTTGGATAATTCGCATCAAGGGTTTAGTGAATGGCGTGATGGAAATTGTTTGAGGCAGTATACTTCTTACGAGGCTACTCGTCCGATCAATGGTAGGCAGGATTGTGATTGATTGTGGGGCCACTCTAACATCACTCACTACTCTAGTGGGGGATATGATTGTAGCTATGCCTTGGCCAATCTGCCTCAAGAGGCTGCGGAGCGATTGAGTGATTGGCGTAACCACGATTGATTGAGTGCCCAGTGTTCTCACAAGGCTATCTACTCTATCAGGAACAGGTGTAACAGTGATGCCTTGGGCGATTTGTTTCAGGACGCTGAGGATTGATTGAGTGATTGGCGAGAGATTGATGGATTGAGCGGCCATGTTTCGTACAAGGCTATCGGTTCGGTCAATAGTGGGCAGAAGCGTGAGTGATTGCGTGCCTACTCTAACATCACTCACTACTCTAGTCGGGAATATGATTGCAGTGATATCTTGGGCAATCTGTTTCAGGACACTAAGAAGGGATTGAGCACTCGGCAAAACGGTGATGCTTTGCGTTGCCATCTTTCGTACCAGTGCGTCAGTTCGGGCTAAGGAAGGGGTTGCGGTGATTCCCTGCGGTGCCAACTGCCTTATGTCGCTCAGCAGTCTAGTGGGTGAAATGGTTTGAGATATTGGTAAATCCGCTAGGGGTCGCAGAAGCGTTTCTGTACGTGCCTGAGTAGGCGTGAGAGTGATCCCCAAAGCTGTGATGGATCTCACATCACTGACTAATCTAGTAGGGGATACGTTTTGGCTTATGGATTGAGAAAGCGTGTACGAGTAGGATTGGACGCTGATATATGTCGTGTACATGCTCCAATTCTGAGTAGAAAGCGTACCAGCACTCCAAGTTGAATCTAAGGTTCCGTAGGCTTGCGCCTTGTAGATTCCAGTGTTAGCACCACCAGCAGTATAGGATGGCCCCAAGGCCGTATTATCCCATTGCCAGATGAACCAGTAATACGCATTCTGAGTCAGTGCCCCTGCCCAACCGTTATCAGTAGTTCCCGAGGCATAGGTCACTGTGTTCCATGTCGTGTTCGCTGTTCCTGTTGAGGCAGAGTACCACAGACGAAGGTGTGGGCTGCCTGCACTATCATCGTAGAAAGCCAGCGTCATATGGTTGCCTGCGGCACCTGTATGAGTATAGAAACTGAAAGAAGAGACAGCGCCATTGGCAGTCGTTGCGCCCGTATATTGAACGCGAGTTCCGTTTGTGTAGCCTTTAATTTGTGGGTCAGATGTATACAAACGACCATTCTGCACGGCAACAATTAGGTTTGAACCATCATCATCAGACCCAACACCAATCCAAGCCTTGGTTGCGTCTCCTGCGGGTTGACGTTCAGTCCAATTCGCACCACTATCAGTAGACGTATACAAACGCCCACCTACGCCTATGGCGGCGATAAGGTTTGAGCCATCACTATCAGACGCAACAGCATACCAATTCTTGTCTGCGGGTGTTCCTCCTGGGGGATAGCGTTCAGTCCAATTCGCACCACTGTCAGTAGATATCCACAAACGACCACTGGCCATGCCTGCGATTAGGGTGGAGCCATCACCATCAGACCCAACAACATACCAATACTTGTTTGCGTCTCCTGCGGGTCGACGTTCAGTCCAATTCGCACCACTATCGGCAGATGTCCACAAACGAGCAGCGTATATGCAGGCGATTAGGTTGGTGCCGTCACTATCAGACCCAACACTAAACCACGCCTTGTCTGCGGCTCCTGCGGGTTGACGTTCAGTCCAATTCGCACCACTATTAGCAGATGTCCACAAACGACCAGGGTTTATGCTTGCGATTAGGTTTGAACCATCATCATCAGACGCAACAGCCTGCCAATACTTGTCTGCGGCTCCTGCGGGTTGACGTTCAGTCCAATTCGCACCACTATTAGCAGATGTATACAAACGACCATAGTATATGGCGGCGATAAGGTTTGAGCCATCACTATCAGACGCAACACTCTGCCAATACTTGTTTGCGGGTGTTCCTCCTGGGGGATAGCGTTCAGTCCAAGATACACCACTATCAGCAGACGTATACAAACGACCACTTTGCAAGCCAGCGATTAGGTTGGAGCCGTCAGCATCAGACGCAACCGTAAACCACTTCGCGTCTGCGGGTGTTCCTCCTGGGGGATAGCGTTCAGTCCATGTCTGTGGGTAGTTTGTTGAACCCGTACTTGTGATACCCCAGTTGGTTGAAGCGTATGCGATAGGGATTAGGGGCTTTGGCCGTAACCACTCAGGGATATAGCTCGTGAATGAGCCTATACGTTCTCTTACTGTTGAGGCAACATAGCGAAAGTAGTTGTCAAGCCATTGCCTCACATTGGCCCAGAAGTCTTTGTAGACGATTGGTTCAAGAAGATTTGGTAGCTGAGGCGTAGTAACGGGGGCTTGAGTATGTTCAATGATTCCTGTTTGAGGTTGCGGTTGAAATGGTGTGATGAAGATGGCGAGCATTAAGGCGAGGCATAGCACGATACGTAGGTGAGAAGTTCGAGAATAAAGTAGGAATCGAGATTGTATACGCATTCCAATGCGAACCTCGATTTAAGCGGCTGACAATGCCCATTGGATCATGACATTGTCGCCAACTTGGCTCAAGGGCGCTGTGCTAGGCAGGAGAGCTTCTGCCATGTTATTGGCCGCTCCGCTTCCGTGAGCCGTGGTTGTGGTTAGTGCTGCTCCGTAGATTGTGACTGTTACGGCTACGGTTAGGGTGAAGGTGTGTGTGACTGTCCAAGCCCCGTTTCCTGTTGAAGCATAGACACCAGCGGCGGGTTTGAGATCATTATTGCTGACGAAGGTTATGTCTGATCCTCCGCAACAATAGGTTGATCCTGTTGCTGGGGTGAAGGTCGCGTTTGTGATCTGGATTACGAGCCAAGTGTTTCCTGCGGCCACTCCGAGGTCTTGCTCAATCGTTTCTCCGCCAAGGCTAGTTAGCAAATTATGGGTAGCTGTTGCCGCATAGATTTCTCCGTTGGCGTGTCTCCAAACTGCTGTGACGTATCCCGTATAGTGGATTTTCTGGGATATCGTGTAGACGTATGCGGTCCCTATCAAGGAGAGAGGAATTACTATCATGAGAACAATGCTTGTTATGAAGATCCTGTCGGTCCGATTCATACTGTCTCACCACCTTGTCTAACTGTTCCGTATGGTGCGGGTACTACTAACTGTTGCGGTGTTCGTCTTGTGAACGCTGCTTTCCCGTAGCGAATCATCACGAGCAGAATTGTTGCCCATGCCAAGTAGTAAGCGAGCCATGCGGATATTGAAACAAGATCGAGTGAGTAGGCTCCGAAGAGACCGAAGACTAGGGCAAGACCCAAGGCGTAGATCCCACATATTTTGATGATGAAGTTGATGATGCTTTTGAGAGTGGGCTTCTTCAAGGTTATGGCCTCGCGAGTAGCCGCTTCTTCAAGATTAGGAATAGGGTCACCGTTCCCAACATAAGAGTTGCTAGAAAAGCTCCATGATAGGGCCAGAGTGAACCGATGTCAGAGGCATAGATTGGCCATCCGTAGAGGTAGTTATGAACTACTGCTGAGAGGGCTGTGCCGATTGTTGCGTTAGCACAAGTACCTCCGCAGGTCACATCGGTCACGTTGGTCCATATTGTTCGGAGGAACGCATTAGTGTTCAATCGCCAATCCAAGTATTCAAAATAGGCGAAGCCCCCTGCAAAGAAGAACAAGAGTGAGCCTATGGTCGACCCCGCATATGCTACCAGCGAACTTGAGGGTTTGCTTAGTGAAGCACCGCAGGCATCACAGAAACTGCCTAGGGGTATGGACTGGCCACATGCTTTGCATCGGTTAGCTTTGATCTGTTTATGTCTCCACTGCAAAATCTTTTTGCCTCCACATCGAGTTATGGCTTGTCGCTATTTAACACTTTGGGTCGCTTCACTGCCAGAACCACCAAGATCCCGTGTAGACAAAATGGGCTAGCACCCCCACCACGAATCCCATTGTCATGATACAGAAGACGACTGTCGTGATTGTTGACCATTTGCAGTCTCGCTCGTAGAGCACCATAGCTATGCCAGCTAAGATCATGTACCATATGAATGAAACCAAGTACCAATCTGCAAAAGCTACGAATGCAACAAACCAACGTGGAGCCAGCTCGGATTGTGTCATCAACCAAGGAACGATTATAGCGAAATGAATCAGGTCTGATGGATCAGGCAAGAGTTGAGCAATAGCCATCGTAAACAGAGTGGAAAAGGTAGCTGATCCGAAGAGCTTTAGCGTCATTCTCATCTTGTTTTACCTCATTGATTCAAACAGTCTGCGGTGCCTTGTGCAGAAGTAGTATGGCCTACGATCCTGCCCTCGGATATGCCGCCAGAACCACTCTCCTGGTTTGATAAGATGGGGCGGTTCTCCATGTCTAGGAGAACCCTCGCATTGAGGAATGTAGCCTTTAGCACGGTAGATACGAATTGCTTGTGCATCAAGTTTGAAGAAACTCCAAGCATGAGTCATCACGCTCACAGCTTGATGAACCCGAGTGTTAGTATTGCGAAGAGGGCTCCTGCACCGAGAAGCAAACAAACTCCCAGTAGCAAAAATTCACCCATTGTCCTCAAGGCTGCCCAAATGATCACGCCTAACAGAATCCATCCTATCAGAAAAGACATGATGGTATTCATGAGGTCTGTTGGGACTATAGAGAGTGCGGGAATAGATTTTACCAAGAGAGACGTGATTAGACTTGACACCTTGGGGCTGATACTGATTAGTGGAGGCTCCGTGGTTGAACTCTGTCCTGAAATGTAGTTATAGAACACACTGATGAGATTCGCTCCGCCACTTGTTACGGAGGACGCAATTAGGTGACGCATATTTATTCCAAACATTCATCATTCCCTCGTCAAGAACCATGCTATAATCGATATCGGCAGGACCAAGAGGGAGAAGCTCATAATCCATTGCGCAAGTGCCTCCCCAGTCATTGTAGGCAAACCAACATATGGCACCGCTAGAGGGAAGTATCCAGAGGTAATCTTGGACAATTCGGCACTAGGCAAAATGTTAGCGAAGAACAGAAGATTCACTAGCCAAACTACTGCGACACTCGTCACGATGAGCGCTAACCATCGTTTATCCTTTTGATAGCCATAGTAGGCACCGCAGAACAAGAAAAATGGCACGAGTAATCCGATAAGCCAAGGAGTCTTCGTTACCGCCACTATAACCTCTTTCATTTGTTCAAGAGGCTGACTTAGGGGGGGTGTAGTTGTTCCACCAGGTCCGCCCGAAGGGCCTGAGGGCGGTGTACCTGCCCAATTCATCCAGATATCATGAGAACTGAAAGTCAGAGGAATCGAGATGAGCGCTTTGCTAGCATCATACGCCCAGTCTGTTCCAGCATAGGTCGTAGTACCATCAATAGTCAAAGCACTCGGCATTCCGTTGCTTCCAACATAAACAATGATTGTGTGAGCCCCAGTAGCAGTTGCTCTGAGCGCTAAAGTAGAAACGCCAGCGTTCACATCCGACATGGTTCCTTGATCCACAGCCATTCGATAATTACCTGTTGCACTATAGTACACTAGGGTAGAAATATTCAGAGACTCATCTGCCGTGACTGCGTGACTGGTCAATGTGCTATTCACAATCAGGCCATTCCAGTAGACGGTTAGCACATATGTTCCATTGGGCATAGTGTATCCTCTACTCACGCTTCCCACGAGAGATGTGTAGCTCTTAGATGCCCCCGACGGATATGTGATCCTGATTGTCGTGTTCCCGTTGAGAGCATTAGCGGATTGATCAAGTCCATTCAATGTGACATTGTAAATCCTCGAGGTTATGCTTCGTGCGCCCCCTGTAGAGTATGGGGTTTGGCTTACGAGAATGTTAGAGTAGCCACCAGCGTCATCTAGGTATCTAAGATCAGTGACAGTCCATGTCCCATTGCTAACCCATAGACCCGTGAAGTTTCCAGTGACGAACATTTTGGCTACTGCACTTGGATCGGTCACATTCAACTGCTGGATGGAACTGGTAATGACGGTAGTGCCATCGCTTGCTTTGAAGCTCCAAGCAAACTGCGTCTGAGCCACATAGACGAAGATCTTGCTCGCCGCGCTCGTAACTGAGAAACTGCTTGTGGCATTGCTATTTTTCCAACGCTGATAAGTTGAGACTATTACTGGATCGGCGATAGATAGGCTCGTTGAAGTATCTACCCAATCGCTAAAGGGACTTGTGCTTGAGATTCCTGTGACTTGTCCTGATGAACCATCAAGCGTCCTCGTAACATTTGTGGGGTATCCAGTGGGCAGGTTCGTCGGTGTCACCGTTGGCTTCCACTGATGTCTGTAAGTCACGGACTTGGCGCTAGCATCCGAAACTGTCCATGAGAACGTATCAGTAGTCTTGTAGCGTTCCGTTCCCGAGATCGTGAGCGTTTGCCCGATACTGAGTGTTGTGCTTTCATCAGCCCAATCCGTCCAAGAAGAGTTGCCTCCTTGGCCACTTACAACTTGGCTTTTTGCAGAGCCATCAAGCGTGTAAGAGACCGTCACATAATTAGCACTGTTCGGTAGACTGCTCGTGTTGATTGGGGGTTCCCACTGGTGAATGTAGGTGATTGTCTGAGCGAGAGCGCTTGTGACGCTCCAAGACACGGTGCTGACCGTGTGAAGACGCTCCGTTCCTGAACCACCACCAGTATTCAAGGTTGAGAATGTCAGAGTTGTGCTGTCATCGCACCAATCACTCCAAGAAGTGAAGAGACCTGACGCAGTAGCAGGAGACCCATCTAGTGTCCGAGCGGTGATTGAAACTGTCAAGGCTGCTGTTGTGCCAGTTAGAGTGATTGTAGGCTTCCACTGGTGCAGATAGGTGATTGTTTCAGTGAGCGCACTTGTCACAGACCAAGAACGTGTGCTCGTTGTCTGTAGGCGCTCTGTTGCACCGCCTCCACCAGTATTCTGCTGGCTAAATGTTAGAGTTGTGGAATCATCACACCAGTTAGACCAAGATGTGTAGAGACCACTCGCGGTAGCGCTTGTTCCATTCGCTGTTCGAGCCGTAATCGAAACAGTCAAGGACACTGTGGTTCCCGTTAAGGTGATTGTGGGTTTCCACTGCATACGATAGATGAAAGTCCAAGTTGTATCCGAACTCGGGATTGCTTGTGTGGTCGTGTTTGTCGTTATCCACCGCTGACTTGCAGCCCCACTGACCGAGCCACTGATGGTCAATGATGATCCAATGTACATGTTATCCGTGACCGATGAGTTGCCTCCTGTCCCAGACAGGTACCTAGTGGTCAGTGTATTTGTGCTGTTATAGTAGGTCAACGTAGCATAGTATCCTGTGCCAAGCCCAGATGCACTCACGATCATGGATGCAGAAACAAGAAGAGCTTTGAATGTGGCAATGACTCCAATAGAAACATAGTCAAGAGTTGCTAGAGTTACGCCTGAATTTGCTGTGCCAGTTGAACTAACAATGCGCTCTAAATAGCCTAGACTCTGATTGTAGTAGGCAGGAGCACTTCCTAACAGGTTGGCTCCGTCCAGCAGGGTAAACGAGTTCGTCGGAGAACTCTGAGTTGCAGGTCCGTAAGCATTTATACCAGTATTCAAATCGCCTATTCCTCCAATCCATAGTTCATTTGCTTGGGTCGTGGTTGCAGTTGTTCCAGTGATAGCGCTAGTAAAACCTCCTTGGCCATTGGTCGCAGTTTTATCCAAGACACTGGATGCAGATGCTAAACCATTGTATTCACAGGCATTGGCAATAGCAGTCGCATAGGTGCCTAGACTAGCGGAAAGTTGCACTGTGATAGTCTTGGATGCTCCCGAACCGACTGTCCCTATCCAAATCTCAGTGTCAACCTTGGACCAACTGAGGCCTGTTGCTTTGCCGTTACCGCTACCTGTCCACGTTACGCCTGTCTCACTGATGCTGGACACGGTAATTGCTACAGAGTCATAGAAATTCTGGTTGAAAATTACGATGACGATCATGTTGCCGCTCGTTGGGGTAGAAGCCATCGTAACAGTGATGGTTGATCCGCTAGTTGCCGTCCCTCTTGCGTTACCTTGAACACGAGTAATTGTTGCATACCCTAGGGCATGTGCGTTGGGCAACTGAGCTGTGAACAGAACACTAAGCAGGATGCAGATTAGGACAACTACTCCAAGGCGAGCTGGTCGTCTAAGTTTCACTCGCCTCATTAGCCGTGATTCCCTCATCGACACTCCCATTAGTGCTACACACGCATCGCAATCAGATTGTTTGCGACATGTAGGATGACGGGGATCATGTAGGTTCCGCCTTTTTGTGCTACAAACATGAACCATATGCCAATCATGAATGTTGGAATGATGTATGTGAGCGGGTTCTGTCCTAGCGTTACGTGAGCAAGGCTCCATAATCCTACAACTAACCAAGTTACGGGTTGAAGAGGCAAAATATCCTCGAAAATGCCCTCTACTTGACCGAACACTCGGAATAGACCGAGACCGAATGCTTTCAAGGTTTCTTCTCCTGTGCCAACAAAGTAGATGGTCATTAGGGAAGCCTCAACGCTTAGACCTAGTTTCGCTACGAAGCTACTTTGCAGAACATTCAGAAACTCGAATTGAAAGGGTTGACCACTTATTAATCCTACGATGACGCTAGCGAGCAGGGATAGACCGCCTAATCCAAGGAAGCCTATTGCAAGCCAAAGTATGAACCTCTTTCTCTCTTTTGGCTCTTTCCAATCAGCCATCAGAACAAAAGTTACGCCTAAAGTCAGCATGAATGCGTATAGAACCAGAGTGTTGAAGGCCGCTGGCACGATTGATTCTCCATGTAGGACGAAGATCATAGCAAATAGGGCGAGGATTAACCATCCGCCAAATAGAGGATCGTCGAACATTTCGTCTAGGTCTTCAAAAGCTTCACCGACGAACTCGAATCGTCCCAACTTAGTGTCCACCTAGCATTTTCAAGTCGCTCCCACTTTAGTTGGGCTTCTTGTATCCATAGCCTATGATGATTGCACCGAAGAGGCCGACTCCTACGGTTAGAATTGCCAGTTGACCTCGTATTTGTTGTAAGGTGTCTGTGATTGTGGTTGTGGTTAGGCTAGAGTCAAGGGTGGCAGTCATTCTCAAGACTGGTGTGGTTCCTCCACTGATGCATGAGGCAACCATGGCTACAACATATGTGCCTATTGCCCATGTTTGGCTGATAACATATTTGCTACCAGTTGCGGACATTAGCGCATTTCCGCTTGGACCACCAGTCAATGTGACTGCTTGAATCAATGAGCTAGACGCGCTGTCTGGAACAAAAGCAAAGGTGATTGCTGGGGGGCTTCTAACGCTAGCGCCAGCAGTCACCACTACATCATTGATGTAGACTGTGCCAGTGATTGAACAACTGACGACATTAGCGGCTACCCTGAACGGCACTACGCCAGAGAAATATGTGGGGTTTACTGCGGCATAGACGCTGTATGCAAGACCTAGTGGATTAGTTGTTGCCCACACTGGACAACCAAAGTTTTCTGCTCCATTTTTGGTCTGTATGTAGGCTCCGTCGACTCCAGGATAGTTCGACCACCAACCGTCAGATTTGGGTTGGAGGTAATATCCGCTACCGAATTTGCCTTGAGCATTTGTCTGTGCTGAACCAATCCAACATTGACTTCCACTCTCGGGGTTCAAGCCTTGAGATAACAAGTTTAAGGCTACCCAATAGCCCGCTATTGCTAGTCCGTCTGATCCCGTGAGTGTTCCGCTGAAACTGATTGATGTTCCTAATGGAACATTCGTATTCTTCACGGATGCACCTGTATTGGTGTTGACTGCATCAACTATCCATGATGGAGCGACGATTGTAACGGTGAGATCCAATTTACCCATCATCATATTCGCTACGATAGGGGTTGTTCTGCCTTGATTTGCTATCGCCATTACGACGCTTGACGGCGATATGCTTACGCCGAAGATTACGACGGCGATTAGTAGAACCATGAACCCACTTGCTACAACTCGTTTGTCCATTATTCAGTCACCTTCCCTAGGGCCTTGTCCTGGGTTTGCTAGAACAGCTCTGTTAGAGCGCACGAAAAACACTAGGTCTCGATGGCAACCTCTACATGAGCCGACAACAACTGGTTCACTCCTATTTGAGACTGTGTGCTCTTCACCTATCAAATGGTCTTTACGACCACATGCAGGACATTTGACCTTCGGGGGCTTCTTTAGATCTTCATCGTGATGGAATTTGCGAGAAAGAGGCATCTTAGCCGCCACCTCTGGGGTCTATGCCAGCCTTGTGGAGGAATGCGCTGAAAGTCATGACTATGACGAAGGCAGCTAGGTACTCTGTACCCCATGTGAAAATCGCCCCAATGGGATTGGTTAGAGCGAAAGCAATCGGGTTCGCGGTTTGTATCACTGGGTTCTCTGTTATCCAT
>Ga0315296_10003501_pt1 | contig 13072 bp, 15 predicted proteins | sample YL17G14_18_MG_FD_203921 | JGI IMG/M metagenome (GOLD analysis project Ga0315296, IMG submission 203921) | Sediment microbial communities from Yellowstone Lake, YNP, Wyoming, USA - YL17G14_18 | ecosystem: Environmental > Aquatic > Freshwater > Lake > Sediment | place: USA: Wyoming | collected... | reverse complement strand
AGTGGTAATAATGAGAGGACTGTTCGGGTTAACGGCCACGGAGAGGAAGTAACTAGACTTGGGGGATTGAATGGAAACACAGAAGGCAACCGAGGAGGTCGTCTACACGGCGACCCTCCAGACACTCAGCAACGACACCACGGGGGAGATAGAGAGGCTACTCCTAGACATGGTACAGTGGGAGAGGGAGCACCCCACACAGACACAGTACGACGGATTCGAGTGGTACATGGTCCACGGCGATGCCAGGACCCTCAACAGCCTGGTGACCAGGCGAGTCCTGGAGATCCGGATGAAGACAAACAAGACCTGCAACTACAGGCTCTCAAACATAAATGCCGTGGAGAGGGCCATCTGCGACTACCAGGGGATGGCCACCCCGCAGGAGGAGACGGCGGAGATCCCGCCGGACCTCTTCGACATCATCATCGGCCACGACGACAAGAAGGACATAATAATGAGGAGCATAGCCTCCGACAGGCCGGTCCACTGCCTCCTCCACGGAAGCATCGCCTCTGCCAAGACGCTGATGCTTGAGGAGCTGGCCCGCCTCCCCAGGAGCAAGCTGGTGCTGGGGAGCAACCTGTCGAAGGCAGGCCTCTTCGAGCTCCTCTTCAACGAGAGGCCAAAATACCTGATAGTAGATGAGCTCGAGAAGGTGGACGACGAGAACAACCTCGCCGCCCTCCTCAGCCTCATGGAGAGGGGCCTGCTGACCGAGACCAAGTACAGGCGATACAGGAGGCTCCAACTGAAGTGCTGGGTCTTCGCCTCGGCGAACAAGATAGACAGGATATGGCCGGAGCTCCTCAGCCGTTTCTCCGCTAAACTCAGGTTCAGGGACTACACGGACAAGGAGTTCTTCGAGGTCGTCGTCAACGTATTAACGGCGAGGGAGGGCTTAACGGAGTCCATATCGGCGTACATAGCTGACGTGACCCTGAAGGATCTGAACAGCAGGGACGTGAGGAGCGCCATCGGCGTATCCCGTTTGCTGAAGACGAAGGACAAGGCCGACGTCGACCACGTCGTAAGCATCCTTTCAAGGCAGAGGTAGCCGAATCGGGCTCTTCCATACGCTCTCAAGGATAATGAGGCTGCCCTCCCACCCTAAACAGACAGTTTGCACATAGAAGTTGTCCCCCTTCCAGTGCAAGGCCTGTGACCACATGGGGCCGATAGATGAGTTCATCGTCGACGAGTGATTCTATTTTGGAGGAATTTGATGGTCAGCACGGTTCTGTGTAGTTATCGGTTGATCGGGTTGGTTAATCAGCCTGTGAAGATTCGGTTGATCCGTATCCTGTAAAAAATCGGTTGATAGGTTCTGTTCAATTAGCGGTTGTTAAACTCGGTTGTTAAAGGTGGTTGTTAAAAGTGGTTGGAGAAGGAAAGAAATAAGCCTTATTATTAAGGGTTCTGTCCAAGCTAGGGTCGTCTAAAAGGGGTTGTCCAAAAAGGGTCGGATAGATTCGGTTGTTGGAAGCGGTTGCTGTGATATGAGAAAGAAGTTGATTATTGTCTAGGATGCCCACAAATCTTACAATTAGAATCTTCTGCAAGATTTCTAGCTTGACAATAATTACATCTCCATGAAGTGCTATCTTCTAAAGATGCTCTCATAGACCTTGTAAAGTCCAAAACCTTTCTAAGAGATTCACCAGAAGTAAGCTTCACTTGTGTCTTTAAACCACGTTTAAATTGTCTGTCTAATATTTTAACTGTTCTTCTATAGAGTCTTTCTTCTCTAATATTCCATCCTGCTCTACTGGGACGATACCATTTTGCGTCTCTTTTGAATGGATTGCCATCCGAAATGATAAAATTTGTCCCCCCATTTGAAAACTGATACATCATTTGCTCGAATAATAATTCAATTGCAGGAAGAACCTCTAAAAGCTCGTTTGTAACAACCCCATCATAAATTAAACTATTAATATATTTTTTATATTCTTCGCTTTTAGCAGCGTCTTCAATCTCATCTCCCATATAAACAAGAGACTTTTCTAAATCTGACCAAAATTTACTTGCTCCTATATATTGGTCCCATTTTTCAATAGCTAATTTTCTGCCTCTATTAATACAACCATAAATCGTGTTATACTGTGAACTTGAGTCTGAATCGTATTGATTTCCATAATAGGCTAGTTGAATTTCACGCGTAGTCGGGTTATATTTTTTGCTCAAATATTGAGAGATAATTTCTTGGACCCTTGCGAAAGCCCTAGAAACATAACTCGATTTACTCATACTTTGCCCTCAATAATTCATCTATCTTATCTCGTATTTTTATAAGAATATCTGTGGCATCGCTCCATCTTCCTCCAAGAATCTTATATTCATTATATCCTAAACTTGTTACTAATTCATAGACTCGGTTGAATCTATTGAATACGGTTTCAATTTCGTCAACTCGCTTGACCTCTAAAATTAAAGGCCCCTTTTTAGCTTGCTCGATAAGATCTAAAGCTAGTTCTTCATTCAACTTATGCATTTGAATGTAGTCGATCACCGCCTTCTGAGTATCCGCGTCTTTCATCTCTCCGATTGCCGCAATAACCTTATGCGGAAGCCTCCATTCCTCCTGAAGGATCAAGGCTCTGATCTCAGGTTCCATTTCCTTGAGTGCAGCCTTAACCTGAAGGGTGGTTCGCCCGCTCCAACCCATAGATTCAGCCTTCACAACAAGTTTCAAACGTTCCTCATCAGGTAACCCTACAGTACGGAGAATAACATCAGCAGTAGGCTCCTCCTCAAGTGTCGGGCCCGACACTTTAAGAAGTTGTCTAATGGACTGAACATCGTAAATATTCTTTAATGTAGTTTCAGGAATACCTGTCTCTTTTGATAACTTTCTAGCAAACCCGTGATCACCTATTTCTAACTCAAGGTCCTCTCGATACTGCTCTAAGGCTTGGAATCGTTCATCCTCGTCTAGGTCTGACCTATTCACATTCTCTATTAGAAGCTCCTTCCTCATCTGTGAATCAGTGAGCTCCTCAACTCTAGACATGATGGTCTTCTTTCCTAACGCCTTCCACGCTGCGAACCTTCCGTGCCCAAAGGCGATCTGGTATCTTCCTTTGTTCGGTCTGACGAGCGGTACTTGTCTAATCCCCAGTTCATCTATTGCCGATGCCATTAGGCTAACTAAGGCATCTTCATCATATTCCCTGCGTGTCTGCCAAGGGTTAGGATCGATCAACTCCACGGGGATTTCTTTGTATGTCACTTCTTTTCCTCCTGTTTCTTCTGGATCTCCAGCCGAGCCTTTGCTATGTCTCTCCAAGAGATTGGGGTTATAGTCCAATCAGCCTCCCCCTTCGACGGATCGGGGTTGAACTTAAACTCCCCTATGGATACGTCCTGTGTTATCGCCTCCTCCATTGTTTTGAAGGACATCACGGCCTCATCTTTGTTACGGAAAAGAATCACCTCTGACCCTCCTTCAGTCTTTGCTGTTTTTACCCAGAAATTATTTCCTTTAATTGGCTGTCTGAATCTGTCGATCTCCTCCAATGCCTTCTCCAATGTTGGAAACTCTTGTTTTAATTCCACTATTTTATCATGTTTACTCATTTTTCTCTATCTCCTTGTTTACATTCCTTTTTACTTTCGAGAAGCCTCTTAATAATTTCATCGTAGGTTTCACCCTTCTTGCCCATCTCAGCAAGCTCGTCCCGTGTCTCTTTTGATATTTGAATGGTGGTTATGTCCGTTTTTGCCATTTAAGACACTGTATAACTATAAGAGACTATGTGGTTTTAAGCGTTTCTATAGCAACCATAGCCCTTAAATACATATATCAACTATAGTTGCTATAGGTGATATAGTATGATGGTAGATGCCCGCGAGCAGAAGGGAATTACGATAGCCCACCTCAGCGGTCAGGTGAAGAGGGTCGAGGATTCTTTTTATCTCGTCAAGTCTCAGTCGGGCAACGGCAAATACGAGGTGTCGCTGACCGAGCACGGTTGGTCTTGCACCTGCCCCGATCATGAGTTCAGGGGCGTGAAGTGCAAGCACATCTGGGCTGTTGAGATCAGCAGTAAGATCAAGGAGCAGGTTAAAAGTAGCATCGTAATTGAGGAAGTTGCGGTCTCGACCTGCATCTTTTGCCACTCGGGGGACGTGAAGAAGTTCGGTGTGAGGAGAAACAAATCTGGCGGCATCCAGCGTTTCCTATGCCGCACCTGCGGAAAGACCTTCAGCGTGAATATTGGCTTCGAGAGGATGAGGCACAGCCCACAGGCGATCACCTCAGCTATGCAACTATACTTCAGCGATGAGTCTCTTAGGAAAACGGCTGAATCCCTCAAGCTGATAGGCACAGCCGTTTCCTACAAGACGATTGAAAACTGGATAACAAAATATGTCACGTTGATGAAGGAATACGTCGAGAAGATCACCCCCAACGTGGGCGACACTTGGAGGGCTGACGAGCTATACGTGAAGGTGAAGGGCGACATGAAATACTTATTCGCCTTGATGGATGATGAGACCCGTTTCCTTATTGCTCAGGAGGTGGCGGAGTCGAAGTATAAGCATGACGCCCGTAGGCTCTTCGAGATGGGGAAGAGGGTGACGGGGAAGAAGCCTAAAACGCTGATAACCGATGGGCTTCAGTCTTACCGCGATGCTTGGTTCAGGGAGTTTTTCACGGTGGAGAAAGAGACGAGGACGGAGCACATCAGGCACATACGATTTCAGGGTGATATGAACAACAACAAGATGGAGAGGCTGAACGGGGAGATCAGGGACAGGGAGAAGGTGATGAGGGGTCTGAAGAAGAGCGACACCCCGATCATCTCGGGCATCCAGATTTACCACAACTACGTTAGACCCCATCAGGGGCTGAACGGTAAGACCCCCGCTGAGGCGTGCGGAATAGAGGTCAAGGGAGATAACAAGTGGATGACCCTGATACGAAATGCCGCCTACAAGAAGTCTTAGGAAGAACCGTATAGTATTTACAAAGATCATCTTAATAACCGAGTCAGAATAGATCACAGACACTAGGAGAAGTGGGCATGTCCACTAATCGTAGACCAATAACAATTGATCTCGGGTTCATCATAGCGGTTTTAATATTCATTTTTGTCTTAACTTATGTAGACGTGCCTGTGAAAGATAGCACTCTTATACCATCTGCAATTGAGGGTATTACCACAGTAACAGGTCTTATCTTTGCTGTTGACGGGTTATTGATAACACGATACTACTCAGACAGTACGAACGCAATACAGAAAATACGATGTAGTTGTTATGTTCTTGTCTTAGCTATTGGGTTATTTTTTATCGGAGCGGCTTATCTTGCCTTCTTATCCGGTGCAACAATGCTTGCTATCAAAATCACCCTTATTGTGTTCAACATCAGCTATTCGGTTGCTGTGGCTCTTGTCTTTCATCTTATTTACTTTCTTGACTTGCCAACATTACTGAATATTCGTAAGTCTAAAAGTCAATAATGAGTCTTATCAACCGATTTTTTACAGCCCACGGATCAACCGAATCTTCACAGGCTGATTAACCAACCCGATCAACCGATAACTACACAGAACCGTCAGCACCATCGCAGTCGAGATAGTCAGGGTCGACAAGGACACGCTAAAGCTTCTCAAATATTCACTGCACGTCTGGCCGGGGACCCATGAGGCGATGCTCAAACAGGTCGAAAGGGGCTACGCCGTGGGGGCGAGGTCATTTATATGATTATTCTCTAGTCTTCTAATCCAGTTCTGGCAAGACATTTCTCACGGTTATAATAAGAGGTACTCCAATAAAGGTTGCTATAATCGTCAGTACTATTCTCTCTATGATGGAGACCGGGAGGATTGCCATGAAGAACAGGGGGGCCCGCCTGGCCAGGCTACACGCGGGACCAGAAACGGTCACCGGAGAGATCCGTTTGCTAGACCTAGGAGACTGGAGCAAGGAGGTTCCCCTGAAGTGACATCGGCTTCTCCTCTTCCCGAGGTCAGAGAGGTAAGAACTCGCATCGAGAAGATCAAGCACCGGGATCACCGCCTCGCCCTAATGTACCTCTACCTCATCGACGGCAGGGTAAGCGAAGCCGTCTCGAAGCGGGCTCCCAGGGATACCCGAACCACGCCCCGAGGTCCCACGGGGAAGGATATCGACTTCCTCAGCGAGGGCGGTGAGGAGGTCGCCGTATTCCACATCCGAACGAGCAAGCGCGACGGAGCGCCCCGAGTCTGCGCCCAGCCCATCAACCCCGTTTACCAGCCGTGGACCAAGCCTGTAGCCGACTACCTCAGCAACCTGGGTGCGGAGGAGCCCGCCTTCCCGTGGACAAGGCAGAAGCTATGGGCTGTCGCCGAGAAGGTTTTCACCGGCCTCACCTACGAGATCGACGGCTACACGAACATAGTCTACACACGTGACGAGAACGGAACCATCGCCCGCGACTCTCAAGGAAAACCCCTGATCGGCCGCAAAGAGAACGTGGAGCGTCACCCCCGCCAATTCAGGCTCCACGCCATAAGGCACCTTGTCGCCTCGGACCTTGTCTACAGCTATGGGTTCAACGGCATGGATCTGAGCCAGTTCGGGGGCTGGACCCTGAAAACCGCACTCGGAGTAAGCGGAAGCATCAGCCGCTACCTCGTCCTCAACTGGAGACAGTACCTTCCAAAACTCCCGGTCAGGCGGGTTTATTGAGATGTGAAAAAAAGATGGAGCCTAAACTATTAAAGAAGCGGGTAATATTACTGCATGAAGCCATGCGCCACTTCACTTTCATAGACCTCTTCGCGGGAATAGGTGGGACACGGCTGGCGTTCGAGCGTCAGGGCGGAGAATGCGTATTCTCCTCAGAAATCGACAAATACGCCCGGAAAACGTATTCCGAGAACTTCAATGAAATCCCGGCCGGAGACATCAAGCAGATAGATGAAAAAAGTGTACCGGACCACGACATTCTTCTGGCCGGGTTCCCGTGCCAGCCCTTCTCAATCTCCGGAGTCTCCAAACTGAAGAGCCTCGATATGCCTCACGGATTCATGGATGAACCGCGGGGAACCCTCTTCTTCGACGTTGCCCGTATCCTTGACGCCAAGAGACCGGCCGCCTTCATGCTGGAAAACGTTAAACACCTTGAGAGACACGACAGCGGCAACACCTTCAAGGTGATCAAGAAAACCCTTGAGCAAGACCTCGGCTACACCGTGTATCACAGAGTAATCGACGCGCAGCGGCTTGTGCCCCAGCACCGTGAGAGGATCTTCATCGTCGGATTCAGAGAGCCCATCGAATATGAGTTCCCTGTAATCAAGGACAGGAAGCCGCGTCTCAGGGATATCCTCGAAGAAAAAATTGACTCAAAATATACCCTCACCGAACATCTCTGGGACTACCTTCAGAAATACAAGGAGAAGCACCGGCGTCAGGGGAATGGATTCGGCTTCGGACTCGCAGATCTTGACGGCGTAACCCGAACCCTCAGCGCAAGGTACTACAAGGACGGTTCCGAGATCTTGATCCCGCAAGGTGAAGGGAAGAACCCGAGGAGGCTGACGCCCCGGGAGTGCGCCCGGCTTATGGGCTTCCCTGACTCCTTTAAAATACCCGTCTCAGACACTCAGGCGTATCGGCAGTTCGGGAATTCAGTGGTGGTTCCGGTTGTTGAGAGGGTCGCGGAGGTGATAGTTGATTGCCTATACGGAAACAGGAAGAAGTTGAGGTCAGCGAAACTCTCGCAGCTGAAATTGCTGGAGCATTAATCGCATGGGGAGCATCTCATTACAGGGATTTTCCTTGGCGCAGTACTGACAACCTTTTCCATGCGCTGATCGCTGAAGTAATGCTTCAAAGAACAAGGGCTGAACAGGTTAAGCCTGTTTACAACCGTTTCACAGAGCTGTACCCGACACCGCGATCAGCAGTGAAGGACGATCCTGACCGTATCCGGGAGGTATTAAAGCCTCTTGGTTTGAAGTGGAGAGCGGAGCAGGTTCTGAAGCTGGTTAATGAGCTGGATCGAAGAGATGAGGTTCCAGTTACCTACGATGAACTTGTCACCCTTCCCGGTGTCGGTCAGTACGCGGCCTCAGCTCTTCTCTCACTGCACTTGAATGCCCGAAAACCCCTCATTGACGCGAATACGGTGAGGCTCTGGAGCAGAGTATTCGGGTTCCGATCCGATAGCGAAACACGTAGGAAGAAATGGTTTATCGACCTTACAGACAAATTAACGCCGCCTGAGAGCTTTCGAGAGTGTAATTTCGCGGTCCTCGATCTGACGGGAATCCTCTGTAAAACTAAACCGTTATGTAATGAATGCCCTCTATATCAGATTTGCACGTTCTTTGAGGGGATCAAGAATGAGCAGGAATGAGAGAAAGCTCTTCGACTGTTTTAACAGGCACATGCTGTCGCCTAGGGATATAGTTGAACAAGCAGTTGCATTTACTCTTAGCGGAGCTCCCCCGGTTGATGTAATAAAAAGAGATTTTAGTAAATATGTGATGGGTGCTGAAGAAGAAGCTTACAGAATATTCCTTGAGGCTCAAAAACCAGCTTGGGTGAACGGAATTAATGATTATATAATTCAGCTCGGTGGACCAGATCATCAAGCCGCGAAAGCTCGGTTTCTTTCTGATAACTTTACTGAACTTGACTCTTTTTTCCTGTCCTTAAGCCAGTCAAGAAGAGTTAGGGCCGGAGGAGCTTTCCAGTCCATTATTAAATATCTTTTCAGACGGCTCGACTATCCCTTTAGTGAGGAACCAATAATCAATGGACAGCCTGATTTCCTCCTACCTAATGTGGAATATTATAGAGAGTTCCCAGTGGACTGTATTATTTTTACTGTAAAAAGGACATTACGTGAACGCTGGCGGCAGATCGTAACAGAAGGGACTAGAGGCCAAAGTTTTCATCTTGCTACAATTGATAATTCAATAACCGTAAACCAGCTTGGAGAAATGGCGGCAAATAGAATATATCTGGTTGTCCCAGATGCTATAAAAAACAATACAAGAAATTACAGAGCAGCTGTTAACGTTATGTCATTTGAATCTTTTTTCGAGGATATACTTGATGTTAAAATGCGTGCATGGAGAAAAAAGGGAGTAGTTTAATAAAAAGGGTAATTATGTAGTTACTTTTCTAAATAATTCAAGTTCTAATTCAACTATATCGGTGATTTTTAAATTATCTAAATCGTCTGAATCGTTGATGTAATCAATTATTTTATGAGTTGTAGAATTCGCCTCTCTCCTGAAATCCGGAAATAACCCTAACAATTTTACTATAAGGTCTCTCTGATCCGCAGGAAAATCATCCTTTTTAATATCTATGTTTACTATCAATTTAAAAAAGTCCAAGGTTCTTCTATATCTTGTATCATACCATAGATCTGGTTGTCTTGGGTATTTTCGTTCTAATATATTATACAGCAAGTTTTCTATTAATTTTCTAGATAATATTAGAGTAGCATTTGGAAGATTACTCTTATAACATGCATTTATTTCGTCCTCCAATTTCGGATAAAATGTTTTATAAGGATATTTGTCCGTATAATCCAGTAACGGTGCTTTTTTAGATCTCTTTTTAAGGGCATCCCTTACTTTTTCTATATATCTCGGGGTTGATACTTTTCCCCTCTTTCCTTCTAGTTCAGCTCTTATCTGAGAGAATACACTAATAGAATCTTTAATAAAATCAAGCATATCCATAAAAGACTTATTTTTAATTATATTTTCTCGTGTAGTTGTATCTGTAAGATCTGGATTATTTTCAGTAGATATATGTATTGATGAAATAATATTGTCTCTTGCAGGTACAACAGAGGGATCATCTCTTGATAACGTATCTAGGCCAGCCCAATCATCATCAGGATTACCAAAACCACTTAGTCTAATCCCATCTCTGTATATTTTTATATTTCCATAACTATCTAATATATTTGTATATACTTTCATATCATCAATGTTAATTCCATAATTTTCCATTCTCTTTTTTTGTTTATAATAAAAATATAAATAAAGTTTTAATGGGCCGCATTTAAAATCAGATTTAAACTTGCTACTTTTTTCAATGCTTTCAGCTATCCCATATTTTGTAAATGAATATTCTATATTACCACGTCTATCTAGCTCTGATGTGAAGGTATACAGAGCTTTACTTAAAAAATCACTATTTATTTCTCCTGCTAAATCGGAAAACTCTTCTGTTCTTAACTTTACTTTAAAAGAACTCCCATCATCATAAGGGGGTAGTAAAGATCTCAAATATTGTCTCAGTTTATATACATCACTTTCTTCCCAATGATGGTTTAATTTTTTTAATTCAATTATAGTTCCTTTATCATCATTAGATTTTCTAAATTGCTCAATATTTGTTTTTATGCTATTTATATCTACATTAGGATTCTTATATAAGTCCCAATTAAACTCAATCTTTATACCCTGATCTTTACCTTCCGGATAAGAATATATTTTAGTAATACTAGATAAATTTTCGACCGCAAATCTCCCAATACCTTTCAGCCCAAGCATTTTTCTCCCATTTTTAGTTGTTCTGGAAGTTTTTTTCCATGATGTCGCAATTCTCATCCACTTTCCCACTAAATCATCAATATCCATCCCACTGCCATTATCTATCACTCTTATTGATGGTTCTCCGGTACGAAAATTATGCAGCTCAATATTTACTTCTGTCGCATCAGCATCGTATGAATTTTTTACTAGTTCAATAACTGATAATACTTTATCAGAAACAGACTCAGTACCAAGTTTTCTGACTAATGATGGATCAACAGAAAAATTTACTTCATCTACTACGGTCGACTCTGAGGGTGGAATAAGCGGCATGAGGTTGAAATCCGGTTAATCTTTATTTAACATCTCCGTCGGGAGCGGACTCCACCCTGTAGCCGTGTGCCTCCGTGCCGTTGTGGAAGCCTCGGCCTCGCCGAATGCGCCAGAAGAATCGGCACAGAAACCCGCACCTGCCCAGGCTCCACGTCCACGCCTCAGGCAATGCAAACTATCTAGATCTGATGAGAATAGTGGGAGACATTAAACCTAAAAAGTTGATACCGATCCACACCGAACACCCGAAACTCTTCAAGCTAATACATGAGAACGTTGAATACCCACAATTACACTCAAGCTAGAACCTTACGCATCTATGCTCCGATGCACGGCGCGAGGTAGTAGACCAGCCTCCCCTTAGGAAGCTCGAAATCCATCTTCAGGGGCATGTCTGTGGAGAGCTCCAGGGCGGCCACCTCGCTCGACACGACGGCTACATCGACTATGTCCTTTAGATAGCTCAGGGTGAAGGTGGCTCCGCCGTCCCCCTCGGCTTTGAGCTCCAGGAGCTCGTCCGCGCCCCGCTGCCACTCGCTGAAGGCGCTGCCCATGTCCCCGACCGCGCTCATCTTAAGCACGTCTCCGGCGACCTCGATCTTCACGTTCTCACCGACGAGGTCGGCGTCCCTGATTGCCTCCCTGAGGCTCCTGGTGAGGATCCGGGCCGAGGACCTGAAGAGTATCTTCGGCTGGGGAATCTCCTCGTCCAGGCGACTCTCATGAAATACGAGGAGAGGCTCCCCTTCGAGAAGGTGTCCCGAGGCATGGAGAGCGAGTTCGGGGTCCCCATGACCCCCGCCACGGCTCTGGACGTGACGAGGCGGGTGGGCGGGTGGCTGAGGCCCGAGTACGAGGCTGTCAGGGAGAGGATCCGGAGGTCGAGGGTGGTCTACGTGGATGAGACGGGGGAGAAGGTCGACGGCGTGAGGCACTGGCTCTGGTGCTTCACCACCGACACAGAGACCCTTGCCGTCATCAGGAAGAGCAGAGGAAAGAAGGTCCTAGAGGAGACCCTGGGGAAAGACTTCGGAGGCGTCATCGTCTGCGACGGGTGGAGGTCCTATCCCACCTTCACCAGGAACATCCAGCGCGACTGGGCCCACCTCCTCAGGGAGGCCGACTGGCTCGCTGAGCACTTTGAGGAGGCAGAGCCGATGAAGTGGGCTCTACACAAGATCTACGAGGACCTGAAGGCCTCGCTCATGGACGACCCGCCGCCTGAGGAGCGTGCAAGGCTTGAGAAGAAGGCGAAGAGGCGGCTGAGCTACTGGCTGGATAAGCGGTACAAAGGCGTGGAGGCTAAGAGGTTCGTCCAGAAGGTACGCAACGGCTTCGACCACTGGTTCACCTTCGTCACCACGCCCGGCGTCGAGCCCACGAACAACCGGGCCGAGCGGGCCCTCAAAGAACACGTGGTTCAGCGAAAGATCATTGGAACCTTCAGGAACGGGAAGGGCACCAGGATCTACGAGACAATCATGACATTGTTGGCCACCTGGAAGCAGCAGGGACTCAACCCCTCTAAGGCGATAGCGGAAAGCCTAAGCGCAGCATGGACAAAAAGCTAAATACACACAAGAAATTTATAAGATTATTGAATACATATCAGAGGCGAATAAATCAAGAATTAGAAAATATTTTTGCTGAAAGAATAGAGTAAGCTAACAGACTTTGGAGAGTTTATTATGAACATATTATCAAGTAGTCAGCCCGATCTTACTTTCTCGCAAGCCCTCTTCCAATGTAATCAGCTAACGTCCAAAGAGTCTCAAAGATATCAGCAAGGTATTCAGCCGTTACTGGATCCTCCAGACATCGTTGGCCAGAGTGTTCATTTTCACTTTTATGAGGGCGAAGAGTTAGCCAGTGTGTTCTGTCGGCTATCATTATGTGGCAAAAATCATCTAGAAATATAGGCTTAAGAATTCCAGGCGGATTCTCAAGAAATTCTGAGTTGATGTATTTGAGTTCTCCTTTGAAATCATCGGTTATGATCTTCTTGACATTTTCAGCTATCGAAGGATCAGCAATCACACGAATCTTAACTCCGCGGTTAGCAGCTTCCTCGAATAGAGGATGTGTCTCTTTATATACTTCAGAGTTGAGAAGTGACCTGAATTGTCTTGTGGTGATTAGTAGCTCTTTCTTCGCTGCCAAGATTATTGTACCACCTTCTCTGGACCAAGCTCTACTGTCCTTTCGCTGGTCAAATTCAAAAGCATCTCTACCCTCGT
>Ga0315296_10003500_pt1 | contig 13075 bp, 12 predicted proteins | sample YL17G14_18_MG_FD_203921 | JGI IMG/M metagenome (GOLD analysis project Ga0315296, IMG submission 203921) | Sediment microbial communities from Yellowstone Lake, YNP, Wyoming, USA - YL17G14_18 | ecosystem: Environmental > Aquatic > Freshwater > Lake > Sediment | place: USA: Wyoming | collected... | reverse complement strand
GTTTTTAGTTTAGCGAGGCGATTATACATTTCGCCCAAAGAGGCATTTTTTCCTCCAACCAAAGAAACATCGTCAACATTGATATTTTTGAACCATAGAATATAGTTTTGTTTTTTGTTCATATTTAGGGTGGGCTGGTGGGTTAAAGGGTGGTCGGGACGCGAGGCGCTTTCGCGAAACGAAACGCCCCGTCCTTGGGTGGGTCGTAGTCTTATTTTCCGAATATCGATGATATAATTTCTTTTATTTTTCCGTTACTTTGAAAAAGTGCGGAAACTAAAAGAAAAATGCCGGCCGCAACAAATATCAAATCCAATAACAAAACCACAAACCCATTTTTTGAAAATTTTTTTAATTTTGTTTCCATATTATCTTCCTTTTGGTGTCCATAATTTTTCCCACCAAAAACTTGGTGATTGCCGTTTTGCCTCTCTGGCAATTTGTTTTGCTAATTTTGTAAACATCATCTTCTCGTGATAGCTTACGGTGTGTATTCCTTTTAACCAGTTTTTGGCTTCTTTATTTCCCTGCCAGGCATATTCTTTCAAAAGAAAGGTTTCATCTAATAAATCGGCATCTTTGGCAATTTTTGCTTCTAAGGTTTTTCTTTCTTGATATTCTTTTGAAAATTTGATTAATTCTTCGGAGTCGGGCAAGTCTTTTAATTGGTCATGTCTTATCTCGTCTTCATAAACTTTTACATATTTTTTGTGAACCCAATTGTGGTCGGAAGATCTTGTTTCTTCTAAATCATGCAGGAGGCACATTCTAACAACTTTATCAACATCAGCCTTTAATGCTTTGGCTAAAAAGTAAGCAATCAGGGTAACTCTAAAAGAATGGGAAGCGATAGTATCTGAAAGGTCAAAAGAAAGAAGTGTCTGTTGATGGGCCCTTATAACCTTCCTTAAATTACCGATTTCAAAGAAAAAGGATGTTAATTTTTTAATTTCTTGTGGTTTCATTTTATTTTCCAATTATTTTTTTAATTTTCTCCACGCTTTCGGGATTGGCCAGAGTTGATAAATCCCCCAACTCCTCTCCAACGAACAGTTTTCTTAAAATCCTCCTCATAATTTTCCCCGACCTCGTTTTTGGCAAATCTTCAACTATGAAAACTTCTTTCGGCAGGGCAATAGGCCCGATTTCTTTTTTAACCTGCTCTATCACCTCTTTTTTTAAATCCTCCAAGGGTCTTTCTGATTTTGAGACCACAAAGGCTACTGGCACCTCTCCTTTTATTTCGTCTGGGATTCCCACCACGGCAGACTCGGTAATATCTGGGTGTTTTGAAATTGCATTTTCTAATTCACCGGTAGCGATTCGGTGACCAGCTACTTTAATTACGTCGTCAACTCTGCCGACAATTCTAATTAAACCATTTTCATCTTTCAGGGCGCCGTCGGAGGTAAAATAAATCTCTTCTCCATATTGGCTGAAATAAGTTTTCTTGTATTTTTCCGGGTCTTGGTAAATTCCTCTTAAAAGTCCGGGGGCAAAAGGCGGAAACATTACCAGATTTCCTTCTTTATTAACCGGACAAGATTTACCTTTTTCGTCTAAAATATCAAACTTTGTTCCCGGAAAGGGTAATCCGCAAAAAGCCGGTTTGAAAGGTCCTACTCCCGGCAAAGACGTAATGAGAATTCCTCCGCTTTCTGTCTGCCACCAGGTATCAACAATCGGACATCTTTCTTTTCCCACTTCTTTAAAATACCACTGCCAGGCTCCTTCATCAATCGGTTCCCCCACCGAACCCAGGATTTGAAGGGTTTCAAATTTGTATTTTTTTAAAAGGTCAGCAGTATATTTTTCAAACATTCTAATGGCCGTCGGGGCGGTATAAAAAGTGGTTACTTTGTGTTTTTCAATTATCTGACACCATCTGTCAGGCGTTGGCCAGTCCGGCACTCCCTCAAACATTAGGGTAGTTACTCCGTTCAATAATGGTGAATATATTGTGTAGGTATGACCGGTAATCCAACCCGGGTCAGAAGTACACCAGAAAATATCGTCTTCCTTTAAATCAAAAATCCATTTCCCGGTAAAATTCGCCTGAACCGTATAACCTCCGCAGGTATGAATACAACCCTTAGGGATGCCGGTTGTCCCCGAAGTAAAAAGAATAAACAACAAGTCTTCGCTGTCCATTATTTCCGGTTCTAAATTATCGCTTTCTCCTTTAACTAATTCGTGCCACCAAAAATTGCTATTTTCCTGCCAGAGGATTTCATTAGCGGCTCTTTTTACCACAATTAATTTTTCCACTTTAGTGTCTTTAATCCCTTCATCGGCATTTTCTTTTAAATTAATAATCTGACCCCGGCGGAAATATCCATCAGTGGTGATTAAAATTTTAGCCTCGGTAATTTGAAGTCTGATTTTCAAAGCCTGGGCCGAAAAGGCAGAAAAGATAACGGTATGAACCGCTCCGATTCTGGCGCAGGCCAGTATTGAAATTATCACCTCGGGAATCATCGGCAGATAAATTCCTACCCTATCTCCTTTTTTTACTCCCAATTTCAAAAGAGCATTGGCAAATTTGTTAACTTCTCTATAAAGTTCTTGATAAGTTAAAATTTTAGGTTTTTCCTCAATCGGCTCTGGCTCCCAGATTAAAGCCACCTTATCCTTTCTTTTTTTCAGATTTTTATCTAAACAATTTTCGGTAATGTTTAATTTGCCGCCCAAAAACCACTGGAAATATGGAGGGTTGTGCTCAAATGTTTTTTCCCATTTTTTCCTCCAAAAGAGCTCTTTGGCTAATTTTTCCCAAAATTTAATCGGATTTTTTTCCGCTTCTTTGTAAATCTTATTATCGTTTATCCAGGCTCTTTTTTTAAATTCTTCGGTTGGATAATACAAATCTCCCCTTTTCTCGAGCTTTGCTCGAAACGGGTCGTCAGAACTTCGTTCTGAATAGACTTTTTTAATCATAATTTATTTAATTATATCTTAAATTAAAAAGTCGTGCAACGCACGACTTTCAACGAGAATAGTCTCGTTGAGAAGATTTTAGATTTTTCCCCCGACAAATTCGGTAAATTCGGCGAGACGGCAGGCATACGCCCATTCGTTGTCATACCAGGCAACCAATTTTACCAAATCCTCAATCACCATTGTTGAGGGAGCGTCCAAAATGGCTGAAAAAGAGTTCCCGATATAATCAGAAGAAACCAGGGGTGCATCTTCAATTCCCAAAATTCCTTTTAATTCTTTTGCCTGGGAGGCTTTTTTGAAAACATAATTGACTTCCTCAACGGTTGTTTTTTTCTCAACCTGACAGATTAAATCCAAAACTGAAACGGTCGGGGTGGGCACCCGGAAAGCAATACCATCTAATTTTCCTTTCAATTCCGGTATGACGTTTTCAATAGCTTTGGCAGCCCCGGTAGTTGTTGGAATAATATTTAAAGCCGCTGCTCTGGCTCTTCTCAAATCTTTATGAGCCAAATCCAGAATCCTCTGGTCATTAGTGTAAGAGTGAATTGTGCTCATAAATCCTTTAATAATTCCGAATTTCTCATTTAAAACCTTTGCTACCGGAGCCAGACAATTAGTGGTGCAGGAACCCATATCATAAATATCCCATTTTTTGGAATCAAATTTGTCTTCATTTACTCCCAAGACAAAGGAAGGAATTTTATCAGCATCTTTGGAGGGAGCAGAAATTATTACTTTTTTGGCTCCGGCTTCCAAGTGTTTTTTCGCCCCCTCATAATCAGTAAATGCGCCGGAACATTCCAAAACAATATCAATTCCTAATTTTCCCCAGGGCAATTTTGCCGGATCAGTCTCGGCAAAAACTTTAACGATTTTTCCGTTAACTGAAAGCTCGTTTTCAGCAGATTTTATCGTTTTTCCATAAATCCCGTAAACGGAATCGTATTTTAAAAGATGGGCCAGGATTTTTGTATCAGTCAAATCATTAATCGCCACCACTTCCAAATTAGATTGGGTGGTGGATGGATTGGAGTCCAAAATTCTTCGAAAGGTTGGACGACCAATTCGGCCAAACCCATTGATAGCAATTTTAATCATATCGCGAATTTTCACTAATCTACCACGAATAACACGAATAAAAATTAGTGAAATTTGTGGTAAATTCGTGTATATTAGCGAATATTTAGTAGTTTACTAATTTTTTCTTTATCAAATCCTACCACAATCTGATTATCAATCTCAATAACCGGCACTACCATCTGGTTAGATTTTTTAATCATTTCTTCCTGGGCTTCTTTATCTTGAGAAACATCAATCTCTTCAAACGTAAAATTATGTTCTTTCAAAAACTCCTTTAAAGTAAAACAATAAGGACAAGAAGGAGTAGAGAAAATTTTTATCCTAACCACAAATAAAAAACTTTATTATATAGTTTATTCACAACCACCTGTGTTTCCTGAACCAGAAGATGCGCCTGTACTATATGTTTCTGAAAATCCGGCGGCCGCCTGATTTTCGGTCAAATTCTGAGAACAAATATCTGGTTTTGCCCCAAATCCACAGCAAAGTAGAGTCTTTACTGCCTCAACCGTTCTTCCTCCAAAACCAGATTCGCTTGTCAAATCTCCATTTAAAAATAAAGTTGGAGAACCGCTTACCTGATATTTGTTTTGGACATCAAAATCTTCTTTCGCATATTTTAATCCCTTTGATTCGTTGGACACGCAAGTATTCAATTTTCCTTTATCCACATTGGCTTCAGTTAAACAATTATCTGTTTCTCCTTTTCGAATATAACACGAAATATAGTTCCAATATTTATCAGATTGCTCTTCTCTAATGCAAATTTGCCTTAAATTCTCTTGAGCCTCTTGGTCGCCGTGCATTGAGGTTATTTTACCCCCTTCAATGGAACCGATATATCTAACTTCTATATTTTTAGTCAGAGAGGGAATATTTTTAACAATCTCATTTAAAATTCTCTGCATTTGCAATCCGTAAGGACACTGGCTTACCACAAAAGCTTCCAGTAATGGTTTTTCGGATTTTTTGACATCTTCACAGGTTGCTACTGGCGGCTGCTGGGTCTCTCCTGCCGGAGCCGAGACTGTCTTCTCTAAATCAACCCCCTGGGTAAACAAAATCTTCCCATCTTTGGTCACATAAGAATCGTATTCATTGTTTTCGATTTTAAGATGAAATTTATAGAGACCATTTTCCTCTATCACGCTTATTAAAGAGGCGGTTGTCGTCCCGGGTTGAAGAAGATTCTGATTAATGTAATTTATTGCCTTTTCGGCTGCCTGCTGGGAAGATAAAAGCCCGGAAATTTTTTCTTTGTCTTTTCCCTGATTTATATAAAGGAGAGCTCCGGCAATTAAAAGACCAGCGAGGACGATTGCTATGGGTATTAAATTTTTGCTTTGAATCTTGATCATATCTTTTATATTACCATTATATTACCATTTTTTATATTACCACAAAATTAATTTTCAAGCAAGCCCCCACACCTAATAAGGACAAGGTCGCCGAAGGCGACTCTATCTACCCTTTCTAAAGGTACAATATTAAAAATAAAACCCACACAAACCACTTCATTGTTAAGAGAAAAATGACGAAGTCAGTCCTCATTAGGTGTAGGGGCAAAAACTGTTAGATAATTACAGCACTTTTTTATTTTTTAAATTCAGGGATTCATCAAATTCATATTCTATTAAACCGCCGTAAGGAATTTCCAAATCAACGATGTCTTTGTCAGAAATTTTCTCAACATATTTTACTATTGCCCTTAAGGAATTGTGGCTCGCCACCACTAACACATTTTTCCCAACTTTTAAGTCTTTTTCAATATATTTTTTGAAAAAAGGAATTGTTCTTTTCACTACATCTTTTAAACTCTCTCCGCCCGGCGGTGAAATCGCATAACTTCTTCTCCAAAGACGGACTTTTTCTTCGCCATATTGCTTCTTTATTTCATCTTTATTTAATCCCTGTAAATCACCGTAATACCTTTCGTTCAATTTTTCTGAGACATAAATCGGAACACTGTCTTGATTTATATCTGTAAAATTTCCCCATTTTTCCATTTTTCCACCGTCACAATGAAGAAAAAGCGGATACTTTGGAGTGTACTCTAAAATTCTGGCAATGGTGTCTTGGTTTCTAAAGAGTGGCGAAGTATAAAAAGCATCTATCTTGAATTGAGATATTTTTTGGGCAATATCTTTTGCGTTTTCTTTTCCTTCCCGGCACAAGGGTCCGTCAGTCCAGCCGGCAAACCGGTTTTCTAAATTCCACTGGGATTTTAAATGTCTAAGTAAAATTAATTTTGGCATAGTTCAAAGCTATTTTATAAATTTGAAAGTGGAAAGGATTTGGTCAAATTCACCAGTTTCTAGTCGGTTTTCGCTGGGGCCTATAAAACAGTAAAAATAATTGCCTTTAATGAAAGTAACTCTGTCAATGCTAATAGTAGTAATTTCATTCCAAATAGTACTACCAGTCATAGTGTAATAATAATACTCAGCTGTTATCCCATTTATAACTTTTTTACTTTTCCCATCTGGCGGAATGGAATTCCAGAATCCTCCTATGATTGGATATATCCTTTTATAAGCTTTTTCTATATTTTCGCCGGGTTTAATGCTGTAAATTTCTAATAAACTAATTTCATTATTAAATTTTTGGCTTAAAAGGGTGATTTTTTCTCCGGCTGTTTCCCCGGATTTAGTCGAGTGTTCTTTAAGAACAAATTCAGATGGATACTTTACCTCAAACCCATACTCCTCATTCCGATAAGTTTGCTAGTTGGAGGTATCCTCCGCCGCTTGAGGCAAAACGCCTATCCCATGATAATTGGCATAAATTTCACTTATTTTTACGCTAACAACATGATTAATTGTGTCTATCGAATTATCATCAAACAAATTCCAAGAGTCAAAATCACCCACCTCTCCTATTTTAGTCTCTTTCTCGACTGCGTATTTTGGCAAATCATTAGGATCATAAATAATCTTCATAATGGCAGGTTTTAAAAATTTTAGCTGTTCTGTGTCAACGGGATCAATTTGATAAAGAGAACCAACTTGTCCAAGATTACCTCCAGATTCTGATTGTGGAACTACAGTTAATTTAATTTTGGCGTCAACCTGCAAGGCCCCTATGGGAATTTCAAGCCTCATTTTTCCGTCAGGAGAAATAATTACGCCACCATTTTTTCCTATTAAAAAAATAGATGAGTTCAAGCTGATAATTTGTATGGGCTCGATTATTTTCGCTTCCGGACACGGCGCGAATTCGCAATTCGGACCGGTGCGGCCAACATATGAGCCGTCAGGACAAAGCTTGGCTTCTTGAGTGCAGGCTTTTGGCGATTCGCCGAAAAAAAGATTGCTGATATTGTCTTTCTGCCACCAAAAAATTCCACCGGTAATAATTATAACTATAACTATCAAAATAAATATTTTTGACATATAAAAAAGAGTGAGGTAATAAGTTCTCAAAGTAAATTTCGGAGGCGGCTGGGCATGGTCTTGCCGCAGGCGAGCCAGCCGCCGAGAACTTAGACCCCAAAATTGGGCTGGCAATTTTGAGGGTCGGTACTTTGAAATTTGTTACCGAACGGTAATCTCTTCTTCTATTTTAACTAATCTATTATATTTTACCATTCTTTCTTTGGCAAATGGCGCACCGGATTTTATAAATTCAGCGCCGATACCCACTGCCAAATCGGCGATAAAATCATCTTCAGTCTCACCGGAGCGATGAGAAACTATAATTTTCCAGTCAAATTTTTTTGCCAGTTTTGCTGCCTCAATTGCCTCAGTAACTGTCCCAATCTGATTTGGCTTAATAATCATGGCATCACAAGCATCTTTCTTTTTAGCAATTCTCATTCTTTCTGGATTGGTCGCCAGCAAATCATCACCAATCAACAAAATTTTTAATTTTAAATTTTTAATTTTTAATTTTATTTTTTGCCAGCCTTCCCAGTCTTCTTCAGAAAAAGGGTCTTCCAATCCCAAAATGGGATATTTTTCAATTAAATCTGAATAATAATTAATCAATTCTTCCGAAGTAAATTCTCCTATTTTCATTCTGTATTTTCCCTGGCTAAAAAATTGAGAACTGGCTATGTCTATAATAATTTTAATTTTTTCTTGATAACCAAGGTTTTTTGCAGCATTTAAAATTAAATCTAATGCCTCTTCTGGAGCTCTTATTGGTGGAGCAAATCCCCCCTCATCTCCAATATTTACGGCGAGATTGCTAAATTTTTCTTCAATTATTTCTTTTAATTGCTGGTAAATTTCTACTCCCATTTGGAAGTTTTTAGAAAATTTATTTTCTTGAGGCACAATCATAAATTCTTGAAAATCCAATTCGTTCTCGGCATGGGCTCCGCCATTAATAATATTAAAGCAGGGTTTCGGTAAAACTGGCAGAGAACTGTTCTCTGCCATCTTTGCCAACTGAGAAATATGTTTATAGAGAGGAAGGCTTTTTGAGGCGGAGCCGGCTCGGCAAACAGCCATTGAAACGGCTAAAATCGCGTTTGTTCCCAAACGCGATTTATTTTTTGTCCCGTCTAATTGAATTAAAATCTCGTCAATCCTTTTTTGGTCAGTTAAATCTTCTTTTTCTAAAGTGGGGACAATAATTTTTTCTATATTGGCAATCGCTTTGGAAACCCCCCTGCCATCTTCGTCCCTTAATTCCACCGCTTCGTATTTTCCTTTTGATGCTCCTGAAGGAACCGAGGCAGAAAAAATTCCCTCTTTGGTCTTTAATTCAACCTCGATTGTGGGATTACCTCTGGAATCCAAAATTTCCCTGCCTTTTATTGATTTGATGGTTCGGCCTTGCTCACCATTAATCCTGAGCTTGCCGAATGGATTGATTTTAGAATCTTTCATTTTTCCAATATAAAAAAATAATTTTAGGTTTCAATTAAACTGAAGGCAATTGCCGAGGCGTGACACTTCGCAGTCAAGCCCAAGAAAAACTTTGAATTTTCTTCAAAGAAGCGAGGCAGTTGCCGACAAATGACACTTCGCAGGCCGAGTGGGCATGGTTCCGCCGAAGGCGGAGAACGAGGCCGAGACTACAACCCACCCACCGCATCCTCCCAGTCTTCGACTGGGCCCCTTGAACAGCAACTGGCTCGCTGGGACAGTTGACTGTGTTCATTTGGAGGCAATCTGCCGAGCGACTAACCCGCCAGCCAACCGCCGTCAATCACCACCGTTGAACCGGTCATATAAGAAGAGGCGTCTGAGGCCAAAAATAAAACCAGATTAGAAACTTCTTCCGGTTTTCCTATCCGATGAAGGGGAATTCCGGCTAAAGTTGCTTCCATTACTTTTGGGTCCTGAAGCGATGCCGCCATCGGTGTGTCTATTGCTCCGGGCGCTATGGCATTAACCCGAATGTTAAAAGGGGCTAATTCCAAAGCCATAGCTTCAGTCATCCCGACAATTCCGCCTTTTGAAGCACAGTAATGGGTAAGGGCCGGAAAACCAACTCCTACCTGACCCATGGCGATTGAAGCAATATTCACAATTGCTCCTGACTTTTGTTTCGCCATTTCTTTGGCTGCTGCCTGGGCGCACAAAAAATATCCTTTCAAATTTATATCTATCGTCCTATCCCACTCTTCTTCGGTTAATTCTAAAAATGGCTTGAATTGGCAAATCCCGGCATTATTCACCAAAACATCTATTTTCCCCCATTTTTCAATTGTCTTTCTAACCATCTCGTCTATTTCTTCTTTTTTTGAAACATCGCATTTTACTGCCATCGCCTCTCCTTTTTCCTTTTTAATTTCCTCTACCACCTTTTGACATTCCTCCAAAGAAATATCTGCCACTACTACTTTTGCTCCGGCTCTGGCTAAAGCCAGAGCATGAGTTCTCCCCATTCCCCTTCTGGCGCCGGTAACAATGGCGATCTGCCTCGTTAAATCCCAAGGGGATTTTTTCGGGGTTTTTCCTTTTAATTCAAGCATGTTTTTGATTTTTAATTAAAAATTTTCGACCGTTTTTTTAATTCTATCAAAATAAAAAAACAAAAACAATAAAATAAGGGTGAAATAAAAAGGGCCTGGAAGTAAAAGAGCCCCGGCCGATTTGTCGTTTAAACAATCGCCAGGGGCTCCGGGAAGAAGGGTTATAACTCAAAAACCAATTCTTCTTCCTTTTGTTCTTCCACCCTTTTTCCTTTTAGGTGAAGAACTTTGATTTTTCCTTCGAGCCGAAGGTTTTTAAGCGTGCAGTCGCGACCTCGTGTTCCGGTAAGTTCACTTTTTGTTCTCGGACGAATGTAGGCGTGGTCTTCGTAAAGCAGAACAGCCGAAAGTCTCGCGGTTTTCTCTTCCCTTTTTATCACCCATAAAGAGTAGCGAAACTGGTCGCCGAGCCATCCCTCATCAGCAACATCTTTTGGTATAAGGGTCTGCAGGGGATGATCGGGTCCTGCTGTTTCACGCAGCACACCTTCAATTGCCGGCGGCAGCCGGTCAGTGTCAATCTGCTCAAAGAGGATGAAAGCAGCAATCTCCTGCTTTTCATCAATTAGAAATTCATTCACTTTTGTTAATTGATAGAGCGGGTGGGGATGTTGGTATAAAGCAACCAGTGCAGCAATTACAGCTTTTACTTCTTCTGCGAAGGATTTTGGGAGTTCTTTTGCCATTTCCATCTTTCACCTCCTTTTATTCCAGGATTTTTATTATACTAAATAATTATATTTTTGTCAAACAAAAACTACGAGAATGATTCTCGTAGTGGATTAATCGGAAGGAAATATTTTAAAAATTTTAAATAATTTCTAATTGGTGGGCATTTTTCAGTTCTTCAAAGGGTTCCTCCATTTTGATTTTGAATTCTTATTTTATTTTTTTTAAAACAGTGAGAATTTCGGCAATTAAATCAGTTGCCATTAGAGATTCTCCAATTTTTTCAGCTGCCAGTTCCCCGGCCAGACCATTAATAAATGCTCCGGCCTGACCAGCTAAAAAGGTATTTACTCCCCGAGCCAGAAGGGCTCCGCAGATGCCAGCTAAGGTATCACCACACCCTCCTTTTGTCATATAGGAAGATCCTGTTTTATTGAGAGCAACCTCTTTTCCATCAGAAATTATATCAACTTTTCCTTTAAGCAAGATGGTGGTTTTCAATCTCTCGGCTTCGGCTTTTACAATATCAACTTTCTCTTCGTCAGGTAGTTGATAAATTTCTTTTCCGGTCAGAATAAAGAATTCATAGGTATGGGGGGTAATCAAAAATGGTTTTCCGGAAATTATTTCCGGCCTTTTGGCTATGGCATGGATAGCATCAGCATCAATCACCACCGGAACGGAAACGTGAGAAAGATATTCTAAAATTGTTTCCTGGGTCTCTTCGGTACGACCCGTTCCACCGCCAATCACCACCGCTGTCTTTCCGTAAGAAACAGCTTTGGCTGATTCGGTCATTGAAATCAAAGTGGCTAAATGTACTTTGGTGAGATATTCTCCTTTTAAGGGGTAGGCGGCCAAATCAGGAGTAAAAGAAGCAATAATATCAGCCGCCCTTTTTGGCGCAATTATTCTGACCATATCCACCCCGGCTCGAAAAGCCGAAAGAGCGGAAAGAGCCGGAGAGCCTGAATAAAATTCCGAGCCGCCAATCACCAGTAGTAGTCCGAAATCATATTTTTTGGCGTCTTCAGGCCTCTTTTTGTAAATTTGTTTTAAAATCTCTTTGGTTACCTCAATCATAATATTGTATGAGGCAACAAGTTCTCAAAGTAGCTTTCGCAGGCGGCTGAGCATGGTCTCGCCGAAGACCAGCTTAACTGGTCGAAGGCGAGTCAGCCGCCGAGAACGCAGACCCCAAAATCTCGCAGGGATTTTGAGGGTCGGTACTTTGAAACTTTGTTGCCGAAGGAAATCCTAAATTATTTTTAAAGTTTTAACTTATTTCTTTTAAAAATTTTTTAAGTTCCGGACCAAATTGAGGATGCTTTAAAGAAAGATATAAATTGGACTGAAGCCAGGATAATTTGTTCCCGCATTCCAGCCATTTTCCTTCAATTTCATATCCATAAACCATCTTACCATCTTTTACCATTTTATCCAAAACATCGGCCAGAATAATTTCGCCTTTTTTTCCGGGTCTGGCTGATTTTAAATAATCAAAAACTTCCGGCGTTAAAATATATTTTCCCACAATCGCCAGGTCTGACGGCGCTTCCTCAATTTTGGGTTTTTCTACGATTTTTTTGATTTTATAAAGACGGCTGGCAATTTTTTCCACCTCTACTACTCCGTAAGCAGGAATTTTTTCTTTGGGCAATCGGTAGAGCGAAAGAACCGGCTTTTGGCAGGTTTTAAAAATCTTTATCAATTGTAAAAGACAGGGAGTTTCCGAATCAACCACGTCATCGGCAAACAAAACCCCGACACTTTCTCCCTCAATCTGGCTTTTAGCCTGACAGATGGCATGTCCGTCACCCAGAGGTTTTTTTTGAAAAACAAAAGAAAAAGAAATGTCCTGATAAAGAGATTGTAAATTTTTAAGTTCAGCCAAAAGACCGTCTTTTTTTCTCTCTTTTAAAATTTTTTCTATTTTTGGCGATTCTCTGAAATAATCTGAAACAAGTTTCTTTTCCGGATTACTGACAAAAATAATTTCGGAAATTCCAGAATTCTTTGCTTCCTCAACAAGATATTGCAAAACCGGTTTATCAACCAGAGGCCAGAGTTCTTTGGGTATCACTTTAGATAAAGGCAAAAATCTTGTTCCCAGACCGGCAATGGGAATGATAACTTTTTTTATTTCCGCCATACCCGGTAGTAGTCCCGCACCATTAGCGAGACATAAAATTGATTATTTATTAACTATTCTTTGCCCAATAATGACCGTACCATATATAATATATTAAGATTTTAATAGGTGCGGGATCACTACCGGGCATAATTTTTGATTTATTTATTTTGTAACCTCCTTAAAAAGGCGGGGGTTTCCCAGACCTTCTCTTTCTCCAGAAATTCTTTTTCCGCTTCCTCCGCCTCCTTTTTAATCTGAAGGGCATTTTTTCTTACTTTTACTTCAATTTTTTCACCGGCCGGTTTTGGAATTTCTGGTTTTTT
>Ga0315296_10003499_pt1 | contig 13076 bp, 7 predicted proteins | sample YL17G14_18_MG_FD_203921 | JGI IMG/M metagenome (GOLD analysis project Ga0315296, IMG submission 203921) | Sediment microbial communities from Yellowstone Lake, YNP, Wyoming, USA - YL17G14_18 | ecosystem: Environmental > Aquatic > Freshwater > Lake > Sediment | place: USA: Wyoming | collected... | reverse complement strand
TGCCAAAGGAGTTTGATTTTGATGATTTGCAAAAGGAAGAAAACATCTTTGATGTCTGGTTCGAATCGGGCTGCAGCTGGTACAGCGCAGCTCAGAAAAGGAACTGGCCTGTGCCGGTAGATTTGTATCTCGAAGGCTCGGACCAGCACCGCGGGTGGTTCCAATTGTCGCTTCTGCCGGCTCTCGGCGCAATAGGCAAAGCGCCGTTTAAAAGTGTTTTAACGCATGGCTTTACCGTTGACGAGAAGGGGATTAAGCAATCGAAGTCGCTGGGTAATTACGTCAATGCCCAGGATGAGGTGGCAAAATACGGTTCAGATATTTTACGGCTGTGGGTGACAAGTGTAAATTATCAGGAAGATATACGGTGCAACGATGAGCTGATAGGACGGATACAGGATGCCTACAGGAAAATCAGAAATACGTTAAGATATTTACTTGGCAATATCAATGATTTTGACCCGAATGAAGAAGCGACAGCATACGATGATATGTTCGAGATAGATAAGTGGGCAATGCAGCAGTTGCAAAAACTGATAATCAGCGTTACGGAGGCCTATGAGAACTTTGTCTTTCACAGACTTTTTTCGCTTGTTTACAACTTCTGCACGGTCGAGATGAGCAGTATCTATATGGATGTTCTCAAGGACAGGATGTACTGTGATTCGGCAGATAGTCTCTCACGGCGCAGCGCCCAGACGACAATGTATAAGATATTGGATTGCCTTGTTCGGATGCTTGCGCCGATATTGGTGCACACCGCGGAGGAAGTGTGGTGCGTGATGCGTGAAAAAACGCACGACGCAATACGCAATACGCAATACGAAGAAAGCATACATCTGGCTGAGATGCCGAAAGTAGATGCCTCGATTGACTGGCAAAAGGAGGAGCCGAGATGGCAAAAGCTGATGGAGCTGCGCGATAAGGTCCTTCTCGCACTTGAGCCGCTTCGGAAAGACAAAATCATCGGCAGCAATCAGGAATCGAGCGTTACAATCCGCTGCGGCGGCGATGATGCGGCGGCAATCGAACAGTTCGGCCTGAAAAATTTCACAGCGCTTTGCATCGTTAGTAAGGTAAAACTGGAAAAAGGCGCGCCTGAAACAACGGTCTCCGCACAGAAGAGCGCTCATCAAAAATGCCAACGCTGCTGGAACTATTGGCCGAGCGTTGGTGCTAATTCGCAACATCCGGATATTTGCGAAAGATGCGCCGAAGTTATCAGTAAAATAGGGTCGTAAATTTGGCTTTGTTTGGGTTTGTTTTGACCAAGTGTCCATTGTCCATTTTTCGTTGTAATCCATTGTCGAAACTGCGGTTATAAACATTTGACTTTTTTGAAAATTGGGTTTGTTTCGCATAATTTGATATTTTTGATTGATTGGGTTTCTGCCACTAAGACTCTAAGACACAAAGAATACAAAGTAAAAAGGTAAAAGTTAAAAGTAAAAACAGTGTTTTGTTTTTTCATAGCGTTTAGAAATAATACCTCCCTTCCATAATAGGGCAAACCTGCGCGTTTGAGTCGAAAATTATACCCGTTTAGGAGGTTTGGTTTTGGCTAAGTGCTTACGGCTAAAGAAATAAAAAAATTTTGAAATTAGCCGTTTTGGGTGTTCAAGTACATGCGCATTTGATCGCGCGGAGTAAGAAAGAAAGAATTAGATCCCTCGGCAAGGCTCGGGACCTTCGCTGCGCTCCGGCCTGCGCTTTTGATTGAAAAATTGCCGGTTGCACTTAAACAGGCAGTTGTTAAAATAGTGTGGCGAAAGCGAACTTTTTTGAAAGGCTATCAAATGAAAGGAAGATTATACTGGACTAAAATATCAACTTGGATTGGGGTATTGGCTGCTGCAATATCTTTTTTGCTTGCATCATCATTAATGTTTAACAAAATACCATCCGTACTTGTATCGAGACCAGTAAAATATACCGTAGAGGACGAGCAGTTTAAAAAGGAAATGCAGTTTATTTTTAGCACACTCAAAAAGCACGAAGAGTTTATAGATGATTTTAGGAACCAAGTCGATGCCCTCAAAAATCCTGACACAAACACAGAGGTAGGAGCTCAAACAGCCTTAATCCGTTCTGATATAGCAGTTTTAACTTCGCGGGTAAAAACCCTTGAAGATGGTTTATTGGATAATCCTGAGAAAGCCCTTGCCATTCCACTAATACGAAAGGACATTCAAAAACTCGAAGTTTCGTACCAAGAAAACATTGCAGCAATGACTCAAAATATTGACCGTATATATGACCAAAATAAATGGTTTATCGGATTGATATTCACAATGGCTATAGGATTGATAAGCTTATCGATAAGCAATTTTGTTCAGATGCGGAAAAAAGAATAAGTCAACAGAAATTAGTTGCTGTTGCTTCCGGAAGCCGGAATGAGGAACATTAGTATTACGCAGGAGCGAAGCGACGAAGTAAATAGAAAAAATGGCCGAACTGAAGGACGCAACAGCAAACTCCGGCAACGCTACACAATATTGCTGACCGTTACTTACTTTACATATAGGTTAAACAAGAAAACATGAATTAAAACATGTCGCTCTTTATCTTCTTCTGATTTTAGCCCAAACCGCCATTCTCCAGCTTTTTGACCGGAATAAGTGTTTAGATAATTTTTATGCCCTTGGAATATTGTGGGTATCTTTTGTTGAATAACAGAGAATTCTTTGTTGTGTTTGTTAAATATGACAATTGCTGTCTTGCAATCTCGCCAAGTTAAATAACCCGTTAATTGGTCGATAGCTTCAATAATTTCTTGTTCACCTCTCCAGACTTTGCATTCGCCGACAAATGCTGCTCTATTTTCAAATTCAATTTTTATATCAGTTTTGCCACTGCCTCGAAATGTTTCACCTGTTGCGTCACCCTGATAATGGCCATTTAAGTGAGCTAACATAATATCTCTTAATTCTTCCTCATCGTGCTTTGCATAAGTTTTTGGAGTGGTTTCAAAAGTTGCTCCCTCATGTCTAATAACACTAAGTATATGTTCATAATCCTTATCTGAGATGGCATACTCAGCTGGTCTGTTAGGTATGGGTGGCAATGGTTTTACAAGTTTTCTTTTTATAGGAATTAAAGACATATCAGGGGCATTGGGAGACTTTATCAGCGGAATATTGAACGCCTTCATTATATTGCTCTTCTTCTCAAGCTTCTTTTTTCTTATATTGATAGCCGTTTTAGCAGTTGATTCGATTGTCTTGTTGAATCTTTCAATATCTTTTTTCTGTTGTTCTATACAATATTTAATATCCTCAATATGCTTCTCAATTTGTTTATTATGTGTGTCAGGCGGTTGGTCTAAAGCAACAAACAAATCGAAGGTAAGTACTTTTGTTCCTTCTTTATTTATCTTTACGGAACATTCTGGGAATGTTGTTATACGACAGGTGCTTGGCCTCATATACCATACTTCAGAGGTACCACTGAATGGCAACTGGACGTGAAAATTTATGCCGTCATATTTTCTTGAGAATCCACCCTCTCCGTATTGAACAGCAGCATCTTCAGGCTCTGCTAACATTGAATCTTGATATATTTCAAGAGGTATAATTTCATGTTGCGAAACAACGTGACTAATTATTTCATCTTCAGAGAGTGAAAGAATTTGATTTTCAGATAGATTATTAATTTCATTTGTAATCGCTATATTAATATCTTCAAAATGGTCACTTAATTTCTGATTCCAAAATAAATCTGTCATAGTTCACATGCCTCGCATGATTGCATATAACTTTTTTGTGGAGATAGTCATCGTTTTTTCACCGTGCCATTTTACCCGCAAATTATTCTCCCGCAAATCAAAAAAAGCGACATTGACCCCTGGCACAGGTCCAGGGGCTAAGCAACCAGGTAATCCGACTTTATCTAAGCTGCTCACATACCTTTTGATAAACCTCATCGAGCGTTACAGCTTTAATATCGTGTTTCGGGTCGGCGCTGTCGGCATCGAACCCCCTGCCGTCAGGTTCAACTGCTGCAACACAATGCTGCCTTCCATAAGGGGCGACTCTGGCGGGATTAGACCTGCCGAATATCAAAACAACCGGCACACCCAAAGCTGCGGCAATGTGGCCGGGGCCGGTATCATTGCTTACCACCAGCCGGGCAGCTTTTAGCAGGGCTACCAGCTCACTGAGAGAAGTAGCGCCGGCGAAGTTTGCTACCGGGACATTAGCCAGGTTTCTTAACCTTTCTACAGCGCTGTTTTCGGAAACTGCTCCGGTAGCGATTATAGAAAAGTGAAACTGCGATGAAATTTTATCAGCCAAAACAGCAAAACGCTCAAGCGGCCAACATTTGTCCCCGTGGGCGGAAGTGGGCACAAAAACTGCATAGCTGTTTGGTTCAATGCCTTGAGCTGTTAACAACCTATTAACGGAATCGACAGCAGCAGGGTCTGTCGGCAACAAAAATGGCGTAAGCCATCCCGGCGACTGCACCCGCGTCTCGGAAGCACCGGTGGCCCGAATTATTTTTAAGTAGTAGTCAACCAGATGGATACAATCTCGGTACTGGGCGACCTTATGTGTGTAAAAGATATGAGCGAGTTCTCTGGCGTCTGCCATTCCGAGACGTTTTTTGCAGCCGGAGAGCCACGCTAAGGAAGCGGTTCTAAAAAGGCCCTGCAGGTCGATTACGGCGTCGAATTTACCACGGCGAAGTCGCCGAATAAGCAACAGCAAAGAGGCCAATGCGCGCGGATGGAACCAAGCTTTGCCGAGAAACTTGCGGTCAAAAAGGATTGTTTCGGTTAAATGGGGATGATTCTTAAGAAGCGGTGCAAACTCCGGGCGGATAAGCCAGCTAATCTTCGCCTCAGGAAAGCTTTTGCGCAAAGCCGTAAGGGCCGGCAAAGCCAGGACTATGTCGCCCAGCGAGCTGGGTTTGATTATCAGGATATTTTTCGGCGCCGAATGCAGATGTTTAGCTTTAGCCCTGTCTGATAGTTCACGGAAAATCCTGCGGCGCTGCGAATGCTCAAGGCCTGTAAGATTACTATAGGTTGTAAAGGTTCTAAAGTAATCTGTTCGGTTAATAGCAGATACAGAAAAGAGCGAGGCGGCAAGCTGCCAGAGGGAGCGAAACCGGCGGCTTCCCCTTAGGGGGAAATACGGCTTTATTCCGTCCACATCGACGAGCAATATTTTGTATTTGCCCGCGATGTTTTTGCAAACGATAAAATTAGTTGCCTTTGAATCCCTGTGCCACAGGCCGTTTTTATGAAGCATTGCCAATATGGCGGCGAGCTGATGGCACATTTGCTTTTTTCCCGCAAGGGATGCCTTACGGCATATCGCAAACTGTTTCGCCTGCCTTGCCGGCAATTGTTTTGATACGAAGGTATACAAATCAGGACTGTTCTCGAGATATTCGGTAATATAGATGCTCTGTTCGGTAAGCAGGTTCCGTCTTTTGTGCAGAGCAGCAAAGGAAGCTGCTACCGGGATGCCGCATCTGAGTAATTTGAGAGTAGTATTGAAGTTTCGCAGCGCCCGGCCAGACTGAAATGAACGAAAGAATTGTCGCAAACCAGCTTCGGGATAGTGGCGTTTGATAACTACTTTCAGCCGGTTATCTCCCATTGTAAGATTTTTCACGGCGACACAGTTTCGGCCTTCGGTTTTCAGGATTTTTTCGACATTTTCGAACAATAGATGTGGTTGTGAGAGGCACTTAATCCAATCGGCCCTCGAAAACTTTCTCCCCTGTGTGTCTGATAACACTACCCTGCCGCTCCAGCCGTTACCGAGTCTGAGCGAAACGACCTCGATGTTCTTACCGCAATCTTTCTCCGAAAAAACCATAATTAAATCATTTTAAGCAATAAAGAAACTTTGAGCAATTGATTATTGATTATTGATTATCGATTATTGAATTATTAAATTATCAGTTACCAATTAGTAAACGGCAAGAGATGGATTTGTGAACTATGGCTAAAAAGGGTAAATACATTTACGATTGGCCGAGGCCAATGGGTGCTGCTGATGCTGCTGTGTTCGGGTTTTTTGCAGGCAAAGCCAAGTTGCTGCTGGTCAATCGCAAAAACGAGCCGTTCAAAGGCAAATGGGCTTTGCCAGGCGGATTTGTTAATATTGATGAGGAACTTGAGGACGCTGTGGCCAGAGAATTGGCGGAGGAGACGGGGCTGGCGGGAGTGCGGCTGGAACAGATTCATACCTTTGGCAACGTTGGCCGAGACCCAAGGGGAAGAGTAATTACAGTGACATTTATGGGAATTGTCACAGACTTCGGCAAGCTCAGTCGAGCCGAGAGACAGAATAAGTTAAAAGCGGGCGACGATGCGGCAAAAGTGCGATGGTTCGATATAGAAAAATTACCGAAAGATATGGCATTTGACCATAATGAAGTTTCTAAATTTGCAATCGCAAGATTAAAAAAGAAAAAGATATACCGGCTGAATGTAAAACAACAGAGAAACAAAACAATTAAGAAGTGCTAAGCGGCTTTTTGAGCTGCTTATTGAACATACGCAGTTGTACATCAATGGCGCTTAGTGCCCAATCGATATAGTGCAATTGGTGGGCGGGACGGCGGTGCCCTTCATTCATTAAACCATCGTGGACGGTATTTAAAAATTTGCTTATTATTTGGGGGTCGATTTCTGTAGGTTCGGCAGCCCATTCTTTCAACTCTTCGTAGTCTCTTCGTAATTTTTCGCTTGTTCTTAATTGCTCGGCGTCCAAATAATCAGCGGGGTTGTAGGCCAACTGGAGTCCTTTAAGGCACAAGATTAACGGCTCATAATTGGCTCTTCTATCCAAACGAATAAATTTATACTGCTGTACATACGCGGTAGCCTGCGGCGGCGGCTTATCTGCAATTTCGTCTCCTCCCAGATACCATCTGCGTTTGCTGGTCCTGGCAAAAACAAGTTCTTCTCCATATTCGCGCTGCGTTATCTCATCATATCCCATTCTTGAAACCCACAGTCTGCCGGTATCTCTCTGCTCAGTGCCGCCGCCGAGCACAAGCAGACACTTCACAAAATCTAAAGGCAGAATCTTCTGATTGCCGATCTGATTTTTTCGAAGTTGGAAGGACAGATGCAAACTATGTGGACGGACATTATAGAAAGCGGTAATCTCATGTATTAACTGATTAAGAAGCCAGGGGTCTGCAGTTGCCGGCCGAGATAGTTCCCCGGCGATATTTAGTCTTCCCGGCGCCAGCTCCAAAAAACCAGACCGGCGCGCCTGGTCGGTCGAGCCAGTGTGGTCATCAATGTATCCGCCGAGTTTCCAGGACAAAACATCCATGCAAAAATCGTGAAAATACCTGAAACCATCATATATTGGGTCAGAGACCTTTCTGACACTTCTCTGCGGCTCAACTGCTGCGAAGCCGAGATTGCTCAACTCTATCTCAGCTCCGAGCGGCACAAGACCAGGCTGAAAGCTCGAACGAATATGCTCCAGATGTGCTTGGACAATACGAGCATGAAAAATACTCTTCGCTGCGCGTACGGCATATTTGACATAATCAATGAGGTCATGCCTGTCATAGGGCATTGTTTCAAGAGATTGTTTAACAATCAAATCAACTTCCGGGCTGTTAGCATTTATCATTTGCAAAGCTGCAAGAAGACTGACAGAGCGCTTGAAATATCTTTCTGAAATACGCATATGTTCAAGTTCGAAACGGTATCGGGACTGAATTCTTTCATCAAGCTGACTGATCAAGACCTGCCTTATAACCAAGGCCAAATAATTTTCGATAAACGGCTGTGCCTGGGGGTCGTTGTATAAATGCTTTATGCTCGGCATAGGCCGGTCAAGTTCATGCTCAAGATAATAATCACTAACGGCATCGGTGCGATAGTGGCTTATGACCAAATCACGCTCGGTGGTTGCGAGCAGTTCTCTGTGAGCTCGGCGTTCCAATTCGGCGTCGGTGCTCTGTTCACCGGCGCGAGTGTGTTTTTTGATAAATTTTTCGATCCGTTTTCGCAGCCAAAGTTCGTGTATCAGATTAACGTGGAACCTGTCACCGAAGTGTTTCTTCATCAACTCGTGAGTTGCGAGGTAGGCCTGGGCTTCGACGAGGCCACCGGTGGTGTTGACCCGCACAGTTTCCCTGTCGTATCGTTTTCCTTCATACTTATCAATTTCCGCCATTGCCCGGGGGGGAACATCATAGATTACAAAACCTTCAATTCTTGAAGATGGTGCTGCAACAGCATAGAAATAGACATTGTCGGGGCTGACTCTTCGATAGTGCGGGAGCAAGGCAGGTTCTGCCAAAAGGGTTTTATCGTCAACTTTAGAAGGTTTTCGAGTAAAACTCAGGCCGCTGACGGACTGAAAAATTCTACGGTCACGCAGTGAGCCATAGATGAACAAATTGACCTTTTCTTCGTTCATATTTCGTATCGCGTATCGTGCTTCATTAATCCCCCCTTAGAATTTGGCTACGCAGTTTGAACAGCTCTTTAAACGCACGAAGGATTACCCTTAAATTCGCACCGGTTTGTGTGCCGGCTGTTCTCGGATAATGATGCACGCCTTCTTGAGTAATGGAATATCCTCTGCGGATAGCCCGAGCCAGAATCTCAGTATCAATCAGAGCGCCGGTACTTGAGAGCCTAATATTATCAAAAATCTTCCTTTTGTATAATTTGAAAGCACAGTCAATATCTCGGATTTTCATACCGAACAGCAAGCAAACCAACTTTGTCCAGCACCAGCCATTAATTCTTCGTATATAAGAATCCTGACGGTTCAGCCGATAGCAGCTGACAATATCATATTGCTCTATCAGCGGCAGCAGCGGTGGCATTTCGTTGATATCAAACTGGCCATCACCATCAGTATAAAAGACAAGTTCTTTGCTGGCTGCTTTAAATCCGGACCGCAATGCGGCTCCGTAACCGAGATTAGTAGAGTGGTGCACCACTTTCACCCTGCTGTTGTGGCTGGAAATCTCATCGGCGATTTGCCCTGTGGCGTCGGAACTGCCGTCGTCAACGATAACTATCTCAAAGTCAGCTTTGAGTTTATTCAGAACAGCAAGTGACTTCTCTACGGTGGGCGCAACATTGTCCTGCTCGTTATAACAGGGGAAAAAAACACTGATTGAGACATCTGTTTTCTTGTTCGAATCAACGAGGTTTGCTGGCAACTTATCCTTGTTCACCGGCTACCACCTCTTCTTTTTATGCAGTGGTTCCTGCTCATTGTCATATTCTCTCCTCTTGGCATCATAAAATTTCGCAAGTTCGGCGTTTCCTTGTTTTGCGGCATTTTCCTGCAAATATTTGGCAGCGAGCAATGCGGCCCAGATTCTATGGAGATAGCCATCCTGTTCTTCGTAAAGCCCCTTATCTCTTGTGAACTCGTCGAAATAATTTCTGCAAAAATCATTTACAAAAGGTTCCAGCCCAGGGTATTTCGCAGCAGATAGAATTATCTGCAGTGGGGCTTGTGATGGGCGTAATTTGAAAGCTTTGATGGCAAAATCAAAGCCTTGTTTCTTTGCGGTCTCCCCATTGCCAAATAATAACATATTATGGGCAATGATAAGGTCTTTGGAGAATTCATCTGGGTAAAGTGTTTCGCCGTTGAATATTCCCTCGAAAAGTCCCTTGCCTTGGGGGGTTGTTACATCAATAAAGAGTTTTTGTTCGTTATTAAAGAAGACAAGAGGCCAATTAGGATTACGTTCAATACCTTTTATGAAAGGCCCGTTATATACCTTCGGGTCTGTCAGTGGTATTAAGACCACCCAGACATCTCGTTTTTTCAGTTGTTCATCTATCCACTGGCCGACTTTGGCATAATTTGGAGTGGTTCTTCTTATCGTAGCACTTTGGACAATTGGGCCTCCAGACATAATATAAGACCAAATCTGGTAAACTTCGGGCTCATAAGCTGCCTGCGCACGGCCATCCATAAATAATTGCAGAGGTGTTCTGCCGGTGTTCGGGTCAGGCACTTGGGCCCAGGCAATGAAACCGCCTTCAGTCCAGTAATTAAACATTTTTCCTTTCAATTCGTTATCTCTTATAAACTGACAGGCGTAAAATGGCTTCGCATGCGAGGCCGTCATCCGAATAAAAACAGATTTTAATTCCGGATCGGTGGGCCAATAGTCGAGATAAACACGTTTAAATTTAAACGCCCACCATGTGCCGAAAGCCACAACTGCAACAGCGGCAGCAAAGATAAAAAACAATTGCAGGTCGTACGGCATTGAGGGAACAGAGAGGAAATTTTGTTTGTAGAAATTACGTGCGGCCGAGATTGTGCGAGTCATCTGGTCAATAAACATCGCTATAATCGGACAGGCTGCGATAGCTGCTATCGGTATAAACCTGCGGGAACGATAGGCCATATAGATGGTAAGGGCAGCGATGGCCATTAACGATAAATCAATTTTAGGCAGCTCGTATTGACCGGTTTGGGAGTCTTTGTGGATTTTATTTGGAAGCAAACCAAATAATTTTTGCAAGTAAGGAAACATTAACCAAATAACAATCGAACCAATGTTTACAATATAAAGCACACCAAACAAGCGCTCATAAGTTATTTCGAGGTTAAGTTCATACTTGGGATGCCACGGCCGACGCAGTTCTAAAAATTGCTTCACGGCATTGGAAAAAGGCATTTCAAATTTGAAGGGATTAAAGATAAGAATCATTAATAACAACGAAGCAACAGCTGCCAGGGCAACAAAAGCAACATTTTGGGGCTTAATTTTAACGGTCTTCGAGAACAGCGAGACAAAAGTATGCAGTATGACATACCCCGGCAATATAACAAACGAATAGATATATCTGCCGGAGTAGTTGGCATTAGCATCGGCAAACCACAGTGCCACCAACGTTAAGCAAACTGTCAAATAAATGAAATGAACCCCCTTGTAAATACTAAGCAGCAGAACACACACAAACGCAGCACACAAAAAGAAGCTGGCCGCATCAGCTTCAACGAAAGAAAAAGAAATAAATGTAACCCAGCATATGAATACAGCGGCTGCACAACCAAAAATTGTCGATAGAACTTTGAATAGCTTCTCCTGTGCCTTAAGCTCATCCCTTGGTGCTTTCAGTAATTTAGGTTTAAGAAAACGGCTAAAAAGCCAAAAAAAAGTCAAACCAATACCTAAAATAAAAAGAACTAAAAACGGGAAACCCGTACCCACGGGATTTTGCCACGCAAAAGCCGGATGCCATTCGTTGACAGTACGCCACATCTCAGCGTGCTTACTGGCGCTGATAAGGAAAGTATGTGTAAAATTGGTAAGGTGGAAAGGATTGAATACAATCGCTGCAACAAGAGAAACAAAGCCAGCGGCAATTGTATGATATACTCCTTTTAGACCGATAGAAACAAACCTTTCTCTAAAAAAGACCTGCACGAAATCCAAAACCGCCAGAGCAAGTAATCCAACAAAAGCTTTCAGAAATAAAGAACTTAACTCTTTGCTGTACTTGTTGCCGAGAAGAATGAAAAAAAATAAGAACGAGGCAATATTTAATATGACTATCCCTCTTTTCGGCAAAGTTGCCCCTAAGTGTAGTCTTATGAACGGCACGAGCATTATGAATAAATAGATATATCCGCCGTGGACATTACACCAGAAAACTGCGAGTGGGACGATAAGCCAGATGTATAATATGTTTCGATAGGTGGCAAGGACAAGTATCAGCAAAAAGACAGCCACCAGCAGATTTGAGAAACCTGCGGGACGAATGTCAAGGAAGGAACGCCCTACAAACATTGCAAAGCAAGTGAAAACGGCTGACAAAGCCGGATTAACACCTAAAACCCTGCTTGTGTAATAAACACAAATCACGGTAATTATGTAAATCGCAAACTTCCAATAGACCAGTGTATTGAATGAAAGAGTCTCGGCGTCTGCAAAGGGAGACAGGTGGGTCAACCAGTAAAAAATAACGTGTGTCAGCCAGTTCTGGTTTACCCAGCCGGTAGGATGCCAGTATTTAACTGTTTCGATGCCGACTTTGTGCGTAATCCATTGTGCCCAGTTTGGCCAGGTTTTGATTTCCTCCTCTGTTGGGCCCGCCTTATGTGTGTTCGCGCTGAATGGTTCGACAGTGTTAACTCCGTGATTGATAAAATGCCGACCGCAGGCCATTGCGACCCAGGTATCGCCGGCACCAACCATATGTGTGCCGGCGTGGAAGGCAAAAATAAGCATTGCGAGCCAGCCCAATATCATTGGCCAACCGGATAAAGCACGGTGTTCGTGACTCGTAACTCGTAATTCGTCCACCGAACCACGATTTTGGTCTTTGGTCTTGAGTCTTTGGTCTCTTGTCAGGGCGGAGCGTCCTGCCGTAGCCCGATTGGTCTTTATTGACCGAGCCATTTTTCCAATCTGTCTAATCCTTTGGTAATTTGTTCAATCGAACAGGCAAAGCTTAAGCGGACATTATTATCACAGCCGAATGGCAAGCCCGGAACAAGAGCAACGTTAGCCTGTTCCAGAAGTGCTCTTGCGAAATCCATACTGCCGCCAATTTCCTCACCATTAATAGTTCGGCCATAATGGCTCGAAACATCAGGAAAACAATAAAAAGCTCCGGTAGGTTCGCTGCATTCCACACCTTCGATGCTGTTTAGTCGCCGGGCCATATATTTGGCTCGACGCTCAAATTCCGTCCGCATCTTTTCCACAGTACCACCATCATTGCTCAACGCAGCAATTGCCGCATACTGAGCAAAGGTTACGGCGTTGGAGGTCATATGAGATTGAAGACGCCCCATTGCCTTTATAACCTCCAGAGGGCCTGCAGCATACCCAAGCCGCCAGCCGGTCATAGAGAAGGTTTTACTCAGACCGTTAAGAGTCAAGGTCCTGTCGTAGGCATCTTTAGATAGTGAAGCGAAGCTCATAAATTTGGTATTGCCGTAAATTAGCTTTTCGTAAATCTCATCTGAAAGCACCACCACTTTTGTTCCTTCAAGAACCTTCGCAAGCTCGGCCAGCTCCTCAGGTGTATACGTAAAACCGCCAGGATTACTGGGCGAATTAAGAACAAGCATAGAGGTCTTTTTTGTGATGGCCTT
>Ga0315296_10003497_pt1 | contig 13081 bp, 17 predicted proteins | sample YL17G14_18_MG_FD_203921 | JGI IMG/M metagenome (GOLD analysis project Ga0315296, IMG submission 203921) | Sediment microbial communities from Yellowstone Lake, YNP, Wyoming, USA - YL17G14_18 | ecosystem: Environmental > Aquatic > Freshwater > Lake > Sediment | place: USA: Wyoming | collected... | reverse complement strand
GAATGATTTTGTTTTCAATCTTGACTCCTAGGTTCGTAACGTGTAGAATACTCATAAACATCTTGTCGATTTATTAACGTGAAAATATAATAAACCTTCCGCAGTATTGGCCAAAGAGACTTGATGTCCACATATGTGAAGCTGACTGAGTCTGTGCGGAAGAGGGTTTTGTCCTGGTCAATGATGCTATAACGAACGTCCGGCAACTGTAACTGTAAACATCCAGCAAGACAAATCCGTTTCATGCAGCACAGTTTTTTACTTTTTTGCCGTTCATTATAAACTGGGCAGTCTTCTTTTCTTTACAACAGCGTGCTTGTCGCCTACTGTAAACGTGCCCACTTGACTTGCAGTTTCAGAGCAGCACTTAATCATATCTGATCATTTTTAGGTCTCTTTTAATCTCTCCAAGCCTAAACTCCACATTTTTATATTTGCCTTTTCTAGCATTCTTTTTTGCCTTATCAAGCATTTCAGGCGTCATATCTACGCCGATAACTCTCCCTTTTTCTCCAACCTTATTTGCAGCAAGGAAACAATCGAACCCTGCGCCTGAACCAAGGTCAAGAACAGACTTTCCCTCTTCCAAAGATGCAAGCGCAACAGGATTCCCACACCCAAGCCCTATATTAGCACTTTCAGGAACAGATTCAAGTTCCTCTTGGCTGTAACCTATCTTCTTGCCAATTTCTTCACTCATCTCACCAGTGCTGCAACAGGAATCTGCTGGACCGCAACAAGAGCCTTTCTTTTTAGCTATTTTAGCGTAACCTTCTCTCACAATTTTCTTTATTATTTCTTCTTCCACTCTTGGTCTCCTCCTCATTTGAAAGCTTCTTTAAGGAGGGGGCCAAGGAAGCTTTTTACAGTGTTTCCAAGTTTCTCCGCTTTAACCATGATGATGCAACAAATCTCATTATTTCGTTCACAGTTTATGACCGCTAATTTATCATTCGGTTTCAGCTTAGCTTTCTCCCTTACATCCTTCGGAAGGACTAATTGTCCCCTTGAATTTATTGTGACCACAGCATCAACTTTCCAACGTTCCACCTTGTTTGTCACTCTCTCATCCCAGCAAAGGAATATTATTCAGAAAATTTAAACTTATCTAATTATTCAGAATTTTAAAATTTATAACAAATCCAACCGAGGCATCCAACACGCCCGCTACCATGAACACTCAGTTTCTCAAACATATGTGGATATCCTTAGTTATGTGAACAAAAGTTCCTTTTTCAGAGTTACACAAGAAACATCTAGGCGCTATTTTTAACCCTTCATTTTTACTTTCCTGTTCTGCGTCTTTCATCTTCTTAACCTCCATTCAGCGTGTTTCACTTTCTCATAACATCGATTATGCTTGCTTTCATGATGCTTATGTCGTTTATTAGAAGCTAACTTTCTCAGGTCTTCTTCGCCTTCGGTGTAACCCGAGGCAATTAGAAAATCGCCAGCCTGTATGACCGTGTCAGGTTTAGGGCGTATCCACTTGTCTCCTCTTTTAAGAGCTAAAACCCACATGCCGGTTTCTTCCGGGATCTTTGCCTCTTGCAGACTCTTGCCCACAAGCGGTGATTCTTTTGAGACATACACGTAAGTCACAGTCTCTTCCGCCTCTTTTATTGCCAGTTTTAAAACTGCATGAGGCTCTAACCCCCTCAAAACAACATCAGCAATCTGGGCTGCAGCATCTGCTATCTTTTCTGTCGCAACTCCAAGCCTGATCAATCCCAAGAAATTTTTGGATTCTTCGGGTTGAATGCACCTCGTCAACACGAGGAGCTCAAATTCGGTGTGTAAATTATCCATGTGCTCCTCGAGCATTTGAACCTCCTGCGCCAATTCATTGCTGTTAAAGAGAATAGAAGAGTATGCGAGGTCTATCATCAACTCGGATGTATCCTTCAATTCTACCAGCATGTCAATGATTTTCTTGAATGATTCCTCGCCAGTCATTGTTTTCAGCTCTCTAACACTCGCACGATCCCTTCTGCGATTTTTTCAAACTCTTCCACGCCTCTTGGGGCGCCTCTCGCACATATCGTGTCGCCTTTCTTTATCATTTCGTCTTCTTTCGGATTGACTATCAATTCCTTGCCTCGTCGAATAGCGATTATGTCTACGCCCATCCTAGCAACTAAATCAAGTTCTTCCAATCGTTTCCCAACCAGAAGAGACTGCGGCTTGATCTCAACTCGAGTCAACCGCTCCTCCATCTTCTTGAAAGCTTCAATGGCAATTGGGTGAATGCCAATTCCCCGCAGAACTATTATAGCAATGTCTCTCGCGGCGTCGGATATTTTGTCGGCGGCAGCAGCCACAATAGAAACCCCGACCAAGGACTCTGCGTCTTTTGCATTTCTAGCCGCTAGCATGGCGCTCATGTCTAAAAGATGGACGAGAGTGTCGACGCGTTTCTCCAATTCGATAACTCCTTCGGCGCAGAGCTGACTGTTGAAGAGGACAGCGGAATACGCTAGGTCAATCATCAACTCAGAGAGATTTTTCATCTCGATTAGGAGGTCTCTAACTGGCACAGGTTTGTACTTGATTTTTTCTAATCGAGCCATCTAACTAAAACTCCTTTAGAGCACCACACATGTATCTAACTACCAAAAATACTCGACCGCAACCTATGCACTTACTCGGATCAGCTGAAACAAGTTTTATCGTGTCAAATTGAGCTGTGCGCATCCTCTTCACCTTGGATTTTGATTTAAAAATTCTGCTCTCTCGTCCTTCTCGCCTGCACCAACATCAAGAATGTGATGGACGTTCATATGCTCGCCTCTTCGCACCATCACTTTTCGGTTAGACTGTTGGGAAAGGGAAGAATCATTGAAATGTGTTTTTCCTGAGGAAATCAGTTTTAGATGATCTAAATCCTTTATATCGATTCCTTTTTTTATGTGTGATGAAATTAATCCAGTATCATCTACATCGCCAACAAGTTGAGCGCCCGTAACCTTTCCATTCTTCACGGTAAAACGTTTGATTGCGCCATGCCTACTGGCACCGAGTTTTTCTCCATCAAGCGAACCAATCGACGCAAACGGCGTATCAAACACGTCAATCACATTCTGTGAAAGAGTTCCCTCATATATTGCGTTTATGCCGAGCATGTTTAGCGCAGCAACTTTTCCTTGTTCTACTGCAGGGGGCCAGAGAGCCGTTACACAAGGATTTCCAGATACAATATCCCGTGTCTCAACGCAGTCGCCAGCCGCATATGTATCAGCCGTTGATGTCTCCATCTTTTCGTTTACGATTATTCCTCCTGATGTGCCCAAGCGAATGATCTGGGTGTTTAGAAAGGATGTGTTGGGGGTAACTCCTAATGCGGCGATTATCCCATCGCATTTGAATTCTTGGGTTCCTATGCGCAGTCGTTCTACTGGGTCGCCTATGATGCGCATTTGCTCATGAACCCCCACTATTTTGACGCCGTTTGCGATAAGAAGGTCGTGTATTAACCGACAAATATCTTCATCGAACAGTCTTCTGAGAATTCTTGATCTGCAGAGGATTATCACATCTATGCCTCTTTTGCTTAGTGAAACGGCGATTTTGGTTGCCACCGCCCCTGCGCCATAAATGACTACTCTATTCTTTATTTGATGGCGAATTGCTTCAGCATCTTCTAAAGTTCTCAACGTAAGGACGTCTTTTCTGTTTCTTAAGTCCTCAGTAACCGTCGGTAAAGCCCCTGAGGCTATTAGCAATTTGTCATATGAGAGAACGGAACCGTCATCGACTGTTATTTCTTTTTTGTGTGGATTAATGTGAACAACAACTTTCCCTTGGATGAAATTTATATTTTCCTTTTTAATAAAGTCGGTATTCCAGAGAAGCAGCTGTTCTTTCGACATTTTCCCTTCGATATACTCTGGAAGCGCAACTGGAGAATAAGGCAAACTTTTTTCTTTGCTTACTATAGTTATCTCAGATTCGGCATCATGTTTGCGGATTGTTTCTGCTGCGCTTAATCCTGCGGCTCCAGCACCAATGATTACTATTTGCATATATTATTCTAGCCCCAATCGTTTCAGAGTTTCTTGTGTCGGTTTTCCTTCGCGATCCCATCCTCGAAGTGAATAGTAAGCATCAATCATTTCCACGAATTTTTCTTTATCCAGCACTTCGCCTTTCCATGCACCATCTTTTAATGGCTCATTAAACAATCTCTCCGCTATGGTGTCGTCTTTTCTGCTAAGTCCTTCACGGATGTTGAATAGTCTCTCAAGTGTTCGTATACGTTCTGCCGCAGTTGTCAAGTTCATGGGAGTGGCTTCCATACCAGTGCATACAGTGTAAGCATTTGTCCAAAGTTCGAGACCCACAGGCATAAAAGGTATGGAGCAAACTCCCAAAGAATCTGCAAGTATGTGAAGGTTCTCATACATTGCTACAAGCTTCGGTTTGTATTCGTATTTTGTAGGTATTGCTGCCTCTTCTGTTCCTACGAGGTTTTTGGCAACGGTTTCCGCTTGTTTTCTCATTGATCTATAGTAAAACTCGCATAGACCATATGTTGCACGGTTGTGGCTTCCGGAGTCTGTTACTGCACATGAGAGCGCGGCGCCTTTGAACGGTCTTATTTCCATAAGCCAGAGTTCCAAGCCTCCTTTCGCATACACGGCACGTTTTTCAGCGTCTTTTCCCATTTTTTCTGAAGCCTTTTTTACGCCGTCCGCAAGTACCGCTCCTAAACCTTCACGTCTTGCTATTTTCTTGATTGCACTGATTAATGCATCTCCATTGCCATAAGGAAGGTTGCCATCATCTGCGTTAGAGTTGGTTATTATTCCTTTTGAATATAAGTCCATGGCATAAGCGATGACTGCGCTTGTTCCGCTAATGTCCAACCCGAGGTCTTGACATAATAGGTATGCTTTCCATATTTTATCGAAATCTTTTGCTTTAGTAAAATTCACCAAAGAAGTTAGTGTGCCTTGGCACGCTGCGATGCCCGCGCCTCCGATATCTTTCACATTGATGTATGCCCAACACCTCAGCGGACAACCGAAACAAGTTTCAGACCTAAACTCTGCACGCTTTACAAATCGTTCTGCGTTTTCATAAGCCTCGAATCGTTCTTTCCATGCTGTATCTTCGTAATTGCCAAAGAAAGACTTAGAGTCTGATTCAAGAATACTGAATAGTTTGTAATGCCACTCGGGATATTCTTGGTAGCTCGGCATGTTCTTAATGCGTTCTCGCATCTTTTCTGCTATATCTTTAAGCAGGTCTGGCATAGCTATGCTCAGCCCTCTTGTTCCTCTCACAGCAATTGCTTTCAAATTCTTAGAACCCATCACTGCCCCAAGTCCGCCACGTGCAGCATAATTACGCATGCTGAAGGCGATACCTGAGAGATTAACAAGTTTCTCGCCGGCTGGACCTATGCATGCTATTTGCGTGTCTTTATCATCTTTTCTCAATGCGTTAACTGTGTCAAAAACACCTTTTCCCGATAGGTGCTGGGCTTCTTTGATTTCAACTTCATCATTAAATATATCAATGTAAACCAGTGACGAAGCCTTACCAACGACAATGATTCCGTCATAACCAGCATATTTCAACTCAGGTCCAAAGAAACCGCCAGCGTTTGCTCCTCCAAGCAGCTTAGTTTCTGGAGACTTTGACACAACATCAATCCTTCCCGAGGACGGCGCAAGTGTTCCTGTTAAAGGTCCCGTCATGAAAACCAGCACGTTTTCTGGGCTAAGTGTATTAACGTTCTTTGGTGTTAGCTCATAGATCAGTTTGACTGCAATGCCTCTGCCGCCGATGAATTGTTCAATGTACCCTTGGGTGGGAATCGTCTGTATGCTGTTATTATTTAGGTTTATTATGAGAAATTTATTGGTGTAACCGTTCATATTTTAACCTCCTCTAAGAACCTTGCAAGTTTTTTCACGCCTTCTCTTCTCTTTTTGAGTGATAACTTGCTGATGTCAATGTATTCTAATGCTTGTTCGGGGCATGATTTGACGCATTGCGGGTCGCCTTGACATAAATCGCACATTATAATTTTTTTGTTGGTCGGATGAAGACTGGCTCCTCCAATGGGACAAGCCATAATGCACATCTTACAGCCGATGCATCTTGAATAGTCAATCTGTGTTCCCAGAGAATCATCAATAATTATGGCTCTCATCGGACACGTAGTCACGCACACGGGGTCTTCACATTTTTGGCAAAGCATGGGCATGTTTGTGCCCATTTCCTCGTATTTCACTATGTTGATTCTTGCTTCGGCAGGATTAATTCGTCCTTCATGTGAGAGAGAGCAAATCGTCTCGCAAGTTCTGCATCCTATGCATTTATCGTAGTCTATTACTATCATTTTTTCCATATACTCATCCCACGGAAAGAATCATGATTTGTTCACGCTTCAAGTCTGTCACGTTGCGCTTTCAAGTGGTTTGGTTCCTGCGCACTGCTACAGTTTTGCCTCATCAATAACTATTTTCGTTATTTTCTTGACATCTGCATGGTATATGTCAAGTGTCGGTACCTTTTGTAAATACTTGGATATGTCGATCTCGTAATCGATTCTTTTTCCTGCCTTCTCCATGACTTTTGAGGCGCATTTATTGCCACACCCGTTTATGACAATGTTCTTTTTCGCTTTCTCTGCGATATCTAAGTGTGGCTTTGAGTTTGCAGCGACTGCTGTTGTGCAACACATTCTAGCTTTATCCAAGTTAGTGAGTAAAACTCCTACTGAATGTCCTATTTGACCCACATTTGCAGCCCCATCGCAAACCCATACTACGTTTTCGTGTTCAGCAACTTTGTAGCAAAGTGGAAGTATTTTAGGCTGAATACTTGTTTCTTCCGGCACTTCTCAGTTCACCTCCTCTTTTTGATTGTTATCCTTCTTCTCGCAATTTTACTATTACATCTCGAACCTCTTTTTTCGGAGGGAAAGTGATAGCGTCTGTAGGGCATGCTTTTCCGCATGATGTGCAGAACACCACGCAAGCATCAGGCTTTATTACGATAGGCTTCCTTTTTCCCTGTTCCTCTACAGCTTTGAACACGCCATGAGCACAGAATTTTACGCATTCTATTTCTTCTCCGCTGCAGCGGTCACACTTGTCGCACTTGTCATAGTCTATTATTGGATACCACGGTATCTTGCTTCGAGGAACTCCCGCATATGTTGCTTCAGGCATTCTTTTATCACCTCTTTGTGTTTAATAGACGTTTTTCCACGACATTTATACGTGCTTTTTGAGCCAAAACGTTTCTAGTTGTTAGTTGTAATGCTTCTTCTGGGCACCATTTTACGCATTCGGGTTCTCCTCCGCAGAGGTCACAGATGATGGCGACCTTCGTTTCTGGATGGAGAGTGATGGCTCCGAAGTCGCAGGCTTCAATGCACCATCCGCAGCCATTGCACTCTTCCTCGTTGACCGTGATTAAGCCATCCCATGGGCGCTGAACCAAAACGCCTTCCTTTGGGCAAGCAATAACGCATGGAGCATCTTCGCATTTGCGGCATGCTATAGCCATGTTAATGAGCGAATTAACTCTGATAGCGCGTATACGAGATTTAGTGGGGTTGAAGACGCCTTCTTTTTTGAAGCTGCACGCATATTCGCAGATGGTGCAACCCACGCATTTGTCAGGGTCGCATGCCACAAATAGGGTGCCTTTCATTTCTTTTCATCGTCACGCTCAATCTATAGCGATAATTTATGATTCGGCAGAATCACGCTACCGCAACGCTAATGCTTGGAGCTACCGCGTTCTTTAGAGTATTCGAAACAGTGCAATTCTCTTCAGCAAGTTTAACTAGTCTTTCCAGTTTTTCTTGGTCATTAGTATCTGCTTCAATTGAAACGTTTACGTTAAGCTCCACAAATGATGCTGGATGTTCGTTATACTCTTTGGTTCCATTTATCTCCATAGTAACGCTCTTGAGACCTAACCTCATTTTTTGGCCAATTCTTGATATGTTAGTCATGAGGCAGGCTCCCAAAGCCGCTAAGAAGGTTTCTGTAGGCGATGGGCCAAGATCTTTGCCCCCTGCTTCCTTTCCAGAATCGATTATTATAACGTGATGTCTAATCTTGACCTCTGAACACACGCCTCCTTTCCAAGTTAGCTTAGCGCTTAGCTGTTTCTCAACGTTCTCTTTCCTGTTCATCATGCCAGAACGCCTTCGCAGAAATTGCATTTTCCATAATCGATTGTTGAGCACCAGGGTATCTTGTTTCTTGGGACGCTCATGCAGTTTTCTTCGTTCATAATGGCGTTTCCTCCAGCGTCTTTTTTACAAGTGCGACAGCCTCTAGGGTTGTCATGTTTCTGATGTCGAGGGGGATGAGGTCTCTATTGATGTCGAGGCCTGCGCTCGTGAAGCTTTCTTTGAAGAGTTTCTTCTGCATTATTGGGGCGCATCCTGCTATGAGGTATTTTCTGTCTTTTTTGAGAAACTCGGCCAGAAATCGTTCGCCATCTTCGTCGCACAGCATCGGATGAATGAAAGCATATTCAACTGGTTGCTCCACTCGGATTATGTTTATGAAGTCCCAGATGTCCATTTTTGAGAAACCAGGACATTTTCCTGTGCAAACGCAAAAGATGAAACCTATCTTCTTATTCTCCATCAAGGTCACCTTGGTTCTTGTTATTCAGAGCAAAGAATCAATAGCAATATTTAAATATTGCTATGACCTCTATGAAAATGCAATGGAGAACAGAGGGTTCAAACATGAACTTAAAAGAAATATCTGATAAATTGAAACGCTACATAGAGACAGACGTTTCGCCAGTAGCGGTAAAATTGGCAAGAAAAGAAGCTGACATTCCAGAAGGAATCAAGGAACTAGACAAGCCGATGTTCTATTGTGGTATGCTGAAGTATGCAATGCAAGGAAACGCCTTCTTCGCAAAAGGAGACATGCATACGTGTAAAAGAGGAGCAGCCAGGTTAGGTTTGTGCGAAATCCCAAACGAAGAACTGGACGGAAGCTTCTACGTCAACAAAGCTTCCGTAAGTACTGCCAGAGGAGCATGGCGGCTTGTGGCTGAAGCACCAAGACTGGATGCAAGAAGTATAATTGCCACAGTTATGGCTCCTCTTGAAAAAGCAACGTTTGACCCAGACGTGGTGATTATAGAGACGATTCCAAGAAGAGCCTTTGAACTAATGCAAGCGTCTCTCTTTGATACTGGAGGAAAATTCGTTTCGTGGCTTGCCCCTCCCTACGAACTGTGCGGTTTCTCAACTGTTCGACCGTACCTCTATGGAAAAATGAACATAGCAATCGCATGTGAATTCGCTAGAATGGCTGCCAAAAGTCTCAATGACAAATACTTAGATGAAGGAGTCATAGTAGGCATACCTGGTGAAATGCTGGAAACCATCGTTGAGAACTACCCAAAAATAGGATATGTGAAAAAGAGACTTTTCCCTGACAGCGCGAAAGCTTCATAGGAGGTGAAAGATAAATGAAGGTGACCATTACCGATGAGGCCATAAAAGAAACAAAATCGATTGCTGAAAGGCAGAAAATAAGAAAACCCGCACTTTATCTAGATCTTGCACAAAGTTGCTGCAGTTCCATACCCAAGGTCGACATAGTTGACCAAACATCCAGCAAATTGGAAATAGTCGGCAACGTAAATGGCATCCCAATTTGTGCATCCGACCGCATCAAAAATTTCCTGAAGGAAAACGAAGAACAGAACGACTTAGAACTCAAGGTTGACCTCATAATACCTTTGGGCTTGTCCTTCCAACTCTTAAAAGATTCAAAGATTGAAGACGCACAATGGTGGTTTTAGATGGGGAGATGCGCTCTTTGCTCCAAAAGCGGTGAAGACCTGACGCTGTCCGGCGCAAATCACAAGGATCGAGGCTATATTATGGTTTGCCAAGACTGTTGGATAAAACTTTACGAAGAAAATCGCATAGTAACCGGATCAGGCGCATCAGGTAAGGCATGTGGCTGCAGCTGATAGATCTAAACAAGTGATGGTTGACGATAAGATTCCTTGACGGTAAGTCATTCCCTAGTTCCTCGTCCAGGCAAAGTTGCAGAAACTATAAAGTATGCTTTGTCTAAAGTTCGAAAGTGAAGAAAGCATTGTGTGGAAGTCAGGTCTGTGGAAGAAGATGAGATGAAATAAAAAGTGCCGCCTAAAGTAACAGAGCAAATAGACTAAGAAGAAGAGCAGGAATATATGCGACTAGAAGTACCACTCTACAGGCAGACAACTGATTTTACGTGCGGCGCATGCGTAACGCTTATGGTCTGGAGATACTTCGACAGGAAAGTACAACTATCCAAGCGAAACGAGTTCTTAATCTGGACGGAGATAGTTGCCTTACCCTTCAAATTCTCGTCGCCTTATCGAATAGCAACATTCTTCATCAAGAAAGGGTTTGAAACGAAACTGCTGATGAAGCAAGAGACGAGCAGCGTCACAAAAACGCTACTGGAGTGTTGCCAAGTTGACCCTGCAGAGAGAAATCTTTTCCTCGACTTCTTCAAAGCATATAATACAATCCTGAAAAGGCGTATCGCACTAGCCATTTTGGATAGAAAGCCAACACTGTCTGACATTAAAAGAGCACTGTCTACCCACATTCCCGCAATTACGCTAGTAGATTCTTACTATACTGCTAAGGCTAGGGGAGCCAAAAACCCAACTCATTTACCTCACTGGATCGTCGTGACAGGATATGAAAACGATAAATTGTGCATCAACGATTCAGCCAGTGAAAGCGGTCTTAAGAGTAGAAAGATGATGATTGAAGGTTTCGTCTTGGAGAGAGCCATAGATACCTATCCAAGATTCGGCTGGCCATCTGCGCTTATAGTTGCAGGGTTAAAGGCAAGAGAATCAGACGATCAGGAAGATGGGTTCCGGAAACTTTTGAAGAGCGATAGAAGCTAAAAAACATGTTTGAAAAGAGAATTAGAGGACTCTTTCGGTTGTTGCGTCGACCATTTTTTTGATCTCGTTTCTTTTCTTTTTTTGCTTTACCAATCCGCATTCTCTCAGAATTTTTAAGTGTCTTGAAACGATAGGTTGGCTGATTCCAACATGCTGGATAATTTCATATACACATTTTTCTTCGTCACGCAAAAACTCTAAGATCACCAGCCTAACGGTGTCTGAAAGAGTTTTGAAAATTTTGGACTTGAACTTGTTATAGTTATTCATCTTAGAATGCATATTTAAGGTAAAGACAATAGCAATATTTAAATATTGCTATTAATCCATACCTTTGCCTGCGAGATCTGAGTGAAATTGGAGGGAGCGAAATGAACCTAAAAGTTGAAGTGATAGGTGTTAGCCCACCGTGTCCACGATGTAAAAAGACTGAAGAAAATGCGATGAAGGCTGCCGCAAGACTATCAGCTGAAGGAGTAAAAGTTGAAGTTGCCAAGCTGGACGTAACTGCAAAGGAGACCATATCCAAGTATGGCGTGTTGATGTCACCTGCCATCGCAATAAACGGCACGGTAAAAATCATGGGCAAAGTACCTGACGTTGGCGTTATCGAGCGGTTGTTACGAGAAGTTCTGTAAGGTGGCATTCTTGGAGAGGAAGCGGGCTCTCAAGACAATTCTAATGGTTGCTTTCGTTCTTTTCTTCATTATAATGATGGCGCGGGCAATCATAGGCGCCTACACTCTAACGCCTACATCTACCGCTGAAGACCTAAAGGGTCTTCCTCTATGGCAAATCCCCTTCGTCTACATTTGGGATTATGTGCAGCACGGTTGGGTCTGTCTTGGTTTTGCATTCACCGTTTCCGGCTTGTTCGCTGAGTTTATTCCCAAGAGTTTCATGCTAAAATACATGAGCAGTGGAAAACCAATAGCGTATTTAATCGCCATGCTCATTGCGCCTCTTTTTTGCGTGTGCTCTTGTACAATGGTGCCTCTGTTTTCTGGTCTAATCATTGCAGGGGGAGGGATTGGCCCCGCCTTAACTTTCCTTTTAGCCGCTCCTGCCAACAACCTCCTAGCTGATATAGTAACCATACAGGTGCTTGGATGGCAAATTGCGCTCGCAGATATAGTTGCAGCGGGAATAAGTGCAGTCGTTATTGGATTCTTGGTTTCGAAGACGCCATGGGGAAGGAAGTTTGATCAGAAATCTCAGAAAACCCCAGAGCAGATTGCGTCAGTGGAGCTCGTTAAACTGCCGGTAGATGAGCGGCTCTGGAGCGCTTTGAAGTTTGGTGGCTATCTCGCAAAACGTATTATTCCCGCATTTGTTGTGGGGCTTGTTGCTGTGAGTTATTTCCAAGCCTTCTTTCCTTCCGAGTTAGTCAAAACGTATTTAACCGGTGCCATGGGTGTCGTGTATGCAGCAATACTAGCTGGTCCCCTTTATACCCCAACATTAATAGAGGTAGCGATGGGCAAGGCGCTGGTCAATTTGGGAATGACACCTGGCGCTACAGTCGCGTGGTTAATGGGTCAACCTTATGACATACCCAACGCTCTTTCAACCTACCGAATAGTAGGGTGGAAAATCGTAATTATATATTCGCTTTTAGCATTCACCGCTGCAGTCTTTTCCGGATTGATTTACAGTCTTTTAATTGGCGGAATCTAATTGGAAAAAGCACTAAAAGCGCATGCCCGAATATTGCTTTGACCACAAGCGAAAATTTGAGAAAGTGAAGAATATGGCTCAACCTTGCGGAGTATGGTATCCCACTATTTTCCCAGAGAAATGTGATGGTTGTGCCTCATTTGAGAAACCGCGTTGCGTAGAGTTTTGTCCAAACAACGTTCTTGAAATCCGAGACGGAAAAGCCATCGTTGCCCAACCACACAAGTGCGTTAGCGGTTGCACAGCATGCGAACCACTATGCCATAAAAAAGCAATAAGCTTCCCACAAAGAATGACCACGTTCAGCCCAGTCACGTCTGAAGATAAAGGTTTGCTTAGAAAGACTGTTTGCATAAAATGTGGAAAAAACTTTTGGACAAACAGAGATAGTGACATCTGCATGGACTGCGAAAGATAAAGATAAAAGCGGTGAAGAGAACCATGTTGGAGACAAAGAATAACGGAGAAAAATCGGTTTGACATC
>Ga0315296_10003496_pt1 | contig 13083 bp, 12 predicted proteins | sample YL17G14_18_MG_FD_203921 | JGI IMG/M metagenome (GOLD analysis project Ga0315296, IMG submission 203921) | Sediment microbial communities from Yellowstone Lake, YNP, Wyoming, USA - YL17G14_18 | ecosystem: Environmental > Aquatic > Freshwater > Lake > Sediment | place: USA: Wyoming | collected... | reverse complement strand
TTTTCAGGTCGATTGAAAGCTCACTTGAAGCTCTCTTGTACAATTTCGGCGTCAGGAAAATCGAGTACCCAGGCGGGCGCACAAAGTTCACTGGACGTCTTGCCTTGCAGTTTCTCATTCGAGACAACCTTGTCAGAGCCGGAAGACTAGAAAGGATAGTTTATGACAAGTACCTGAGTTTGGCAACCGAATTGCACATGGCAGGATACCAGCCCAGCAAAACCTTCAACCCTCAAGAATTAAGAGAGAACCTACGATTTGCCGAGGACCTTTTAACCAAAGCCAAATCAACCGTGATGCGGTAACCCGCCAACAAAGAAACCCTATCAAAACGTATTTATGTATGCATTTGGTATCATTTGTATACGGTGAACCCTTTGACGCTCAAGCCTTTGGCAGTAAGGATACCTGAAGAAATCGAGAACGAAATTCTCGAAGCAGTTGAGCGCATGAAGCTAGACAAAGCCACGGTTGTCAGAACGCTCCTTGAAATGGGAATCGAGGAGTGGAGAAAACAGACTGCTCTAGAACTGTTACGAAACGGGAAAGTAACGTTTGCCAAAGCTGCAGAAATGGCCAAGCTTTCACTTTGGGAACTCGCTGACTTGGTGAAACAACGCAACGTAGAATGGGTCAGGTACACACCCGAAGAAATCGAGAACGAACTAGAGGAAACCACAGCGGCGAAGTCCGAGTGAAGCCACTCGTTTTTAACGCAACACCGTTGATTTACATAACCAAGGTCGGGCTAGCCAAGATTTTCGAGCAACTAAAAGATGAAAAACTAACCTCACCACACGTCAAAAGAGAAGTCGTAGACAAAGGAAAACACAGGGGCATCCCAGACGCCATCATTCTGGACAAAATGTTCACAAACCACGTATTCAAAGTGACTGAAGTCAAGAACAGAAAGCTCCTAGCAAGCCTATTGGAGACAAAAGGACTTCACATAACTGACGCAGAAGTCTTAACTATCACACGAGAACGAGACGGAACAGCGGTCATCGACGACGAAGTAGCCAGAAAAACCGCGAGAATATACGAAATATCATACGTAGGCACGCCCTACATTCTGATGAGAGCCGTCTCCCACCGGCTAATCACAAAAGAAAGAGCCAAAAAAGCCATAAACGAAATGACCCTCGCCGGCTGGAGATGCAGCCTAGAAAGCTACGCCAAAATAATGGAAGCCATAGAAAAAGTTTAGCAGACGCCTACGATGTACGGCGAGTTGAAAAGCCGAAAGGACAGTTGGTTGAAACAAAAGCAGAGACTGCACTTTCAATTCCCCTTTGCTGGGATTTTTCCTTGACTCACTACGAGTACACCCGACTTGGAATCCTCGTAGTAATCACTTTCAATTCCCCTTTGCTGGGATTTTTCCTTGACTCTCCATGTGTCGCCCACGAAGAAACTCAATTACTCGGTCTTTCAATTCCCCTTTGCTGGGATTTTTCCTTGACTCCTTCGCTCCAGGATAGAGCCAGTATTCCCAGCCCTGGTTCTTTCAATTCCCCTTTGCTGGGATTTTTCCTTGACTCTTAGCTTTACTCGCATCTATCTTCGCTGAAGATGAGCTTTCAATTCCCCTTTGCTGGGATTTTTCCTTGACTCATGATGGGCAGATCCACGTCAGCTCCCTCAATGATGCTTTCAATTCCCCTTTGCTGGGATTTTTCCTTGACTCTGTTCCTACTCTCCGGCGCTGATGTGGACTCGGTAGCCTTTCAATTCCCCTTTGCTGGGATTTTTCCTTGACTCTTACACCTGGGTTTTCGCTTGCCCCAACGCTTTTGACTTTCAATTCCCCTTTGCTGGGATTTTTCCTTGACTCTTCCATCTAGCTCAACTCACGTAACCTAGGTTTTTACTACTTTCAATTCCCCTTTGCTGGGATTTTTCCTTGACTCCGCATGCGGGAATCATGACTGTCCGAGGCTACAAGCGCACTTTCAATTCCCCTTTGCTGGGATTTTTCCTTGACTCCTCTTGAACTGCGAAAGTGTAGCCTTGAGCGATTATTTCTCTTTCAATTCCCCTTTGCTGGGATTTTTCCTTGACTCACCGAGCACCCAGAAATGCTAATCGTCCATACTCACCACCTTTCAATTCCCCTTTGCTGGGATTTTTCCTTGACTCTTGTTATGAAAGCGCCTGCGATTTGGCGCCACCACTTTCAATTCCCCTTTGCTGGGATTTTTCCTTGACTCCATCTCCACTTGCTGATGCACTAGATTCAGAAGCAGAAGCTTTCAATTCCCCTTTGCTGGGATTTTTCCTTGACTCTCACTTTTGATAGTGGCTTCTATTATTGCTGGTTTAGCTTTCAATTCCCCTTTGCTGGGATTTTTCCTTGACTCAAGCAGGGTCTACACGCCTGACTTTAGATGTCATGCTTACTTTCAATTCCCCTTTGCTGGGATTTTTCCTTGACTCCTCAGCCCGTGGATCCTGAGGACCTGGGTCCTGTGCCCTTTCAATTCCCCTTTGCTGGGATTTTTCCTTGACTCGCACACTTTCAGTCAGTTTCTCCATCAGTACCAATAGCTTTCAATTCCCCTTTGCTGGGATTTTTCCTTGACTCCTGACGAAAGCTATTCTTGGGTTCAAGTGGCAATAGGACTTTCAATTCCCCTTTGCTGGGATTTTTCCTTGACTCCGGCCACACAGTAAGAGGCGAGAAACAGAGGAGAGCACACTTTCAATTCCCCTTTGCTGGGATTTTTCCTTGACTCTTTGGTGTGCGTCAACCGCCCCGCCGCTGTGCTCTGAACTTTCAATTCCCCTTTGCTGGGATTTTTCCTTGACTCCTCACGAAAAAACGCCCAGAAGAAACTCAAAGAAGCAAACTTTCAATTCCCCTTTGCTGGGATTTTTCCTTGACTCGGCATAGCGACCTTTGGCTCCGGCAGTGCCTTCAATAACAACTTTCAATTCCCCTTTGCTGGGATTTTTCCTTGACTCCCGGTCAGTTTAGCAGCGTTCAGGTATCCTGCTGTGCCAACTTTCAATTCCCCTTTGCTGGGATTTTTCCTTGACTCTTTTTTCTGATATTCATATCTTGGATGTGGACTCATAACTTTCAATTCCCCTTTGCTGGGATTTTTCCTTGACTCGCGGATTCGGAAGAACCTCCAGCTCAGCTTGACAACCTCTTTCAATTCCCCTTTGCTGGGATTTTTCCTTGACTCCTTCCATCTGAAGGAAGTTTTCGTAGGCATACACTACTTTCAATTCCCCTTTGCTGGGATTTTTCCTTGACTCAGCGCGCGCTACGTCTAGTTTTGCCTTCGCATTCATTACTTTCAATTCCCCTTTGCTGGGATTTTTCCTTGACTCATCTGACGTACAAACCATTGTATGAAAAAGAGAAAACCTTTCAATTCCCCTTTGCTGGGATTTTTCCTTGACTCTGTACTCTTTCCGGACCTTGTGGAATGCTTGGTAGGTTACTTTCAATTCCCCTTTGCTGGGATTTTTCCTTGACTCGGTAATAATCAATCTGGTGGCAAATTTGCCTTTCATCTTTCAATTCCCCTTTGCTGGGATTTTTCCTTGACTCAGGTTAAACATGCGCCTGCAGCAGCCGCCATCCAGTTGTCTTTCAATTCCCCTTTGCTGGGATTTTTCCTTGACTCCTCGTCACTTGACAGATCGGTGAATTCCAGACTTATGTCTTTCAATTCCCCTTTGCTGGGATTTTTCCTTGACTCATTACCTGTGGCAAGTCGAGTTAGACGTGCAGGCGCCACTTTCAATTCCCCTTTGCTGGGATTTTTCCTTGACTCCGACCCGTTTTCTGCCGTTTTTCACTCGTTTAGGCTAGCGGCATAGTGCTTTCTGGTATGTATTGTCGATTATTATTTGGATGTAACTTAGTTTATAAAGATAATCGGGTGAAGTCGGTTTGATGGTCGACTGGTTTGTACTTTTTGTCGGATATTGAGCATAAGTTCTTGCTCCATCAGCTTTTGCCCACTGCCCGTGAAGTTGGTGTAAGCAAAGAACTGAGAGGGTGGAGTTGGTTTCAGCCGCCTTTGAAGCCGTATCATGACAGTGTTAAGCTTCCAATGTATGCTGTGGGTTCTAAGTATTGTCCCTCGAATAGAGATGTCTATTTGCGGCATGTTGAGAGGACGTATCCTGTTATTGGACCTAAGGTGTCTTTGGGTAAGGTTCTCCACGGCGTGGTCAGCGATAGTTTGCAGGGCTTTCTTCAGCGTCGAAGTCCGGATTTTGAGGCGTGGTGGAAGGCTGTTCGCTGGGCTGAGATTCCTGAGAAGCCTGAGAATGTGAGGGAGCCTGCTCAGAGGGTGTGGGAGTTTATGCTTAAGATGTGTGAGGCTAGGTTGGCTGAGGTTTCGAGTAGGCAGCCTTATGCTTCGGAGTTGGATTTGATGGCGTCTGCGGTTCCGTTTTTGGTTGAGCATAAGATTTCTGGTGAGTTGCTTGGTCTAAGCGGCATCCTCAGCTTAGATTGTTATGATTATCTTAGGGCGATTATGTTTGACTTGAAAATCGCCAGCGAGCCGGTGGAATGGCACAGGCTGTCTCCTGTCGGCTACGCTCTTGTGTTTGAGAGCGTGCATGAGGTTCCTGTGGACATTTGCTGTATTGTCTACTTGAATGTGGAGAATGACAAGGTTCTGGTTCAGAAGGATCTGTTTTTTGCGAATGACGAGTTGCGGCAATGGTGGATTGAGGAGAGGGACAAGAAGCTGGAGATTGTGGCTGAGCGAAAGGATCCGGGCAAGCCTGAGCGTTCGCAGTGCAAGGAGTATTGCATGTATTTCAAAGCTTGCTATGAGTAGCGGCTTAGCAGGGTTGTCATGAAGATCTTTCTTGATGACTTCGGTATTTTCTTGGGTCGAAAAAGAAATCGGTTTCTAATTAAGAAAGCGGGTGAATCCAAGGAAATCGTGGCGGATGATGTTGATTCGATTATCTGTTGTTGTTCGGGCGTAGCTTTTTCAGCTAGCGCTTTGGATTTGGCGGTTCAGAATAATATTCAGGTTGTTTTTGCTCGATATGGTGGTTGGCCTTATGCTGTTTTGATGCCTACGTCGATGACTGGGTCTGTCAGAGCGCGTCGAGAGCAGTTTATGGCCTACAAGGATGAGCGGGGCTTTGTTCTGTCAAAGAGGTTTATTGCTGGTAAGCTGGTGAATCAGGCTAATCTTTTGAAGTTGATGGCTAAGAACCGACGGCAAACTGACCCGAATCTGGCTGAGAAGCTGTATGAAGCGGGCAAGTGCATTGATGCGATAAACGAGAGAATTGATGCTGAGCATGGCTTGAACATTGATGAGAAGCGTCAGCAGTTGATGAATTTGGAGGCTGAAGGCGCACGGTTCTATTGGGAGTGTATTCGACACGTTTTGCCTGCGGAACTGAATTTTAAGGGAAGGGAGACTCGTGGTGCGCGTGATCCGTTCAATGCGATGTTGAATTTTGGCTATCAGACGATCTTGTTTCCTGAGGTTTGGAAGGCTGTGAGTTATGCTGGTTTGGATTTTTACGCTGGGTTTTTGCACGCGGATAGGCCTGGGAAGCCTTCTTTGGTTCTTGATATGATGGAGGAGTTTCGGCAGCAGGTTGTGGACAGAACTCTGACGGGTCTAGTGACAAAGAGTGTCATAAAGTCTAACGAGATTTTGGCTACTGAAGCGGTTGAAGAGGGTCGAGTGCTGAGTAAAGAAGTGATTAAGACTCTGATCTCGAGTTTTCAGGAGCGTTTGGACTCTGAGGTGATGTTTGACGGTCAGAGAGGTTCCATTAAGAGTTTTGTTTATCATCAGGCTCGGCGTGTGGTTCATTTTCTGTTGCGAGAAGCCGAATATGTGCCTTTTAGTTTAGGTTGGTGACGTGAAGAGTGCGTTACGTTGTGATTTATGATATTACTGATGACAACTTGCGCGCCTTGGTGGCTGAAACCTTGAAGGATTATGGGTTGCAGAGGATTCAGTACAGCGCTTTTCTTGGCAGTCTGCGTCGGGATGAGTTGAATAGTATGATTGTTGACTTGAAGAATTTGATTAAGGACCTGATTGAGAATGTGCAGTTGTATCCTGTTTGCGAGACGTGTTTCAAGGGAAGAAAAGAGGTGGGCAAACCGAAAAAATATGAGCTGAAGGAAGAGAAAGACAAGATCGCGTATTTCTAGTCTGCCTTTGTTTGGAGGGACTATGTGAAGAAGACCAAGGAGTCAAGAGAAGATAAGTGGTTAAGGAGTAAGCAGAAGCTGCTTATTTCTGATATTGCTGAATCTTCCGTTTCTGTTACTGATATTAAGCATTACATTTATTGTCCGAGATTAGTCTATTTTGATAGGGTTTTGCATGCAACTCCTATTTTCGGCTCGCAGCAAGAAGACAGTAAGGATTTGCATGAGGACTACATTAGGAAAGAGTTGAGGAGAAAGGACGCTATTTATTATTCTCCTGAATTTGTCGGTGCTAAGAAACTGCTGTTTACGCCTCTCAGCTCTGGTGTTCTTGGATTACAAGGAAATGTGGATTGTATTATCAAAACGGCCAAAGAGGAGTACATTCCAGTAGAGTATAAGAATATGAGTTCTGATAAGGGCAAGGTTTGCATGGATCACAGGTATCAGTTGGTTGCGTATGCTTTGCTTGTTGAGGACCGTTTTGGTGTGGTTGTTAGGCGTGGTTTTGTGAATTACCTTCCTGAAGGGTTGATTTTGCAGTTTGAGATTACGCCTACAATGAAGAGTTATGTGAAGCGTGTGTTAGGACACATTAAAAGAATCATAAAGGAAGAAGAGTTGCCGCCCATAAGAGTGGCTAAACAGAAATGCACAGGCGGATGCGGACACAAACAAACATGCCAACAATAGGAAAGCATCAAGCGAGCAGGCGAATTTATTTCATATTAGACTGAATTTCGCCATATCTTTTCCAAAGAGAGTAAAATCTGTAAACATGATCTTCAAATCTTATTTCCAACAAATTGGAGACCCTGAATCTACCAACCAAAAACCTTGTTGATGCATCTACCAATCGTACTCCGAATATTTCCTTGTTCTTTTCGGCTTCATACTCTTGTAGGTAAATCATATCTTCAGTAGTCCACTCATCTTTCTTCTCTTCAAAGGTCACCTTCTCCTTCTTTTCGACTGCGGCTAACGCGCTTTTTTTCCCGATAAACAGCTTATCATAAGGCGGTTCAACAAAAGAAAATGCAAGGAATTTTGAACCTGGGACTATGAGTTCTTGGCGGCCTTCAGTAATATATCTAAGAACGGCGGTCTTCTGCTCTTTCTGAAGATTTGCGTTATTGATAGAGAAGAAGGTTTTGTGCTTTTTTACGTCTAACGGGATGGCGAAGGTGCATGGTACTTTTTCAAACTTGTATTGGCTAGCTCCAGAGAATTCGAAGGAATGTGTAATTGCTGCGTAGACTTGTCGGTCGGTAAAGAAATCATGAGTGTAATAGGTCTTTCGAGTCAGGTGAGAAACGTTTTGCCCAAATTCTTCAAGCTCAAATTTTATGGCGTAGAGGGGCGATGAGTTAGTCTTTTGGGGAAGCACAAACACTAGCCTCAGCTTTTTGAGGTCTTTTTTGAGGATGTGTCACCGTAGATTTCAGCCTTGTGTGTCTTGATTAATTCTGGTAGTTTGACTCGAAGAGTCTCTAATTGCTTTTCATCAACAGCTTCAGCACCGAATTCAGCCTTTAGTTCCTTGACATCTACGTTGCCTGATTCATCAACTTTGATTTTGCCAAGTAAATCTTTGTGAGATATCTTCAAGTTATCGGTTATAGCTATTATCTTCGTTTCCATAGTGCCGAGCAACGAGCTTCTTGAACCATACCCCATCGCGTCTGCTCTTCTGAGCGTTTCAAGGTACATGGCCAAATCAAATCTGGTTGGGTTAAAGATTATGTCAATAAAGGGGAAAACCGTTCCGGGTTTAAGAAGAAGTAGATTGTATATGCTCGGCTTCTTTTGTTCGCCTTTTTCAGCTTGCTCCATTCGAAAATCTGTGTGCACAATGTTGTGGAATTCTTCTTCATCGATGAGTGCTTCCTCGTCGCTCTGAATTGAAAATGATGTGGTAGGCTTCAATCGTGCCTTTATCGCTTGGGTTTTGTCTTTGATTGCAATAACTCCTCCGTATGTGAAGCAATTGTAGCAGTTCATGCATTGATGGTCTGGAGTGGCGCAGTTGTAGTTTTCATTGTACTGTCTCAAGATTGCTTCGCTGGCGCGTCGGTATACTCCTCTACGTTTCAATCCTGTAAGATAGATTCTCGATTTGCCTGCGTAGTCTATCTTGTCGTTTGATAAGTCTTCATGGCTCGTAAATCTGGCAAAATCCTTGAGGACCTTGTAGCCTACTATTGCGACATAGTCGTTTTTCTGAACATACACTTTTTTGAGGCTTTCACCGTTTGCGAGTTTCAATTCCTCGCCGAGATTTTTGAATTCTGGCAAATTAGCAATTATTTTTGATTCATTCTGCTGACTCATCTTTCTCAGATTCTCCTTTTAGTTTGAGTTCGTGAAACTTCTTTGAATTAAAGAGATATTTAGTTCTTTGGACATAGTCCTTCAATTGTGCCTTCTGCTTATCACTTACATTCTCCAAAGCAGTTCTCAGTTTTTCATGGATTTTGATTATCTCTGTTCTTTTTTCAGAACTTAACAACGTATTCTTGAGCAATCTATTTGCAATCAAATCGATAGACCTAGGAGTAGCATTAAAACCGACTAAAAATGAACCAACGTTCTTCCGAGTTTCAAGGGAGCCTCCGATTTTAGCCATTTCCCATATCTGATCAGTTATGTAAAAAAGTTCATCGCCTTTCGACATTTTTTGAACCAACTCTTCAGTCTGATTAGTGTATCTAAGATTACTCTTCTTAAATATTTGCGCAATCCCGATAAGGGGATTTTTGACGTATTGAAGTATAACGTCTTTTTGCTGCTTAGGGGGCATATTAGATTCTATAAACACATATTCGAAGAAATCCGTCCTGACATCATCAATAATATGAGTTTCTCCATCGCCAAACTGGACAATGCCATCATCGATAGTTGTGGGAACCTTGTTGACCCCCAAGGCGAGAACCAAACACTTATGTTTCAGCTTTGTTGCAAGCAACGAGAACAGAAGTTGCTGAAAGGTAATGTTCCCAGACCCTGCTTGGATGTCCGCAATTGACATAACTAGAAATTGGAGATCATTGCGTTTCTTAATGTATACCGATTGTTTGGTTATCATGAACTTCTCAATCAACCTTTTGATAGGTTCTTCAGGAGCTAGATTTTCAAATAAAGTTTCATCAATTCCCAATCCGCAAATGATCAAATGCGTCCGGGTATCAATCCTCGACTGCATCTTCTCAAATTTTGTCCCGCAAAGCAGCGTATTCAGAATTGCTTCAATCTGGCAAAGACCACAAACTACTTTGAATCTATCTCTGAACTTCTTTTCTGTTTCTTTAAATAATGTTTCCTTAGCGTGTTGCTTATACTCGAACGCAAATGGAGTTAGTTCAACCTCGCCTTCAAATACTCCGCAGTTTGCGCAAGGATTTTCTTTAGCAATTTTTGCAAGAGATACTTCGTCATCGATTGCGATATAATCTCCCAAATCAATTCGAAAATCAGTAGCAGACTCGTTTATTGAATTGAGCGCAACCATCAATGGAAATAACTTATTGTAGACCTGATCTTTGCACGTTATTTTGGTTATATCTGCACCAGCTTTAGAAAGAAACTTTTCGATTCGCGGCATGCCACCGTCAGTAATTCTTTTCTCCAATCTATCTTTCTTGTCTTTCAGGAAAGTTTCTACGACCCACTCTGGAAATTGTTCGTTTTCATCTGCGAAGAGGTAATATTTGGTTGTGCTAGTCCCTTTGATCCCTTTTTTAGGAAGTTCAGATACTTCGTCAAGTCTCGCTAAATTGGACAGAATCTCTAAGTTTAGCCCAACATCTTCTAGCTTTTGAATATGTTTCTTTTTCAGCGAATCAAGTATGTCCTGAGCATATTTTCTGATGGTTAGCTCAACTAATTTAGGCTTTATTTCTTTAGGCATGTTTGTGAATTGAGCATAATTGTCAGGGGCGCCGCCCAGTATGCCTTTAAGGTTTTGGTTTTCGATGAATTTTACAAGGTTTGCTTCAAACTTGGTAACTAAGAGTTGCTTTAGACTGATGGAATCTAGTTTTGTCGCTATTCTGCAACCGTCAAAGGTCTCATACAGAAGTTTGACTTCTGGCACCTGCTCAATTGTTTCATAAAGCAGTTTTAGAAGAAAGAGCCTACCGATGGCGTTCAGTTCATTTTTAGAAAAGGAGTAGAATCTTAAGTAGTAGAAGTGGAAGTCAGAAAATCCACGCATCTCGTTTAGGTAAGTTATCAGAGTTGAAATCGGGGCTTTCTTCAATCTATTCTTGAGATTTTCATCACTGTCGGATGAAGCAATCTGATCAGCTATCGATATATATGCGCTGAATTCATCAGCAGAATCGTGATGTCTCTCTATTGCATGAATAATGTGCTCATCCTGCGACAAGTCGTCAAGACCAAAAGCCCTGATGACTGTCTGATATTCTTTGGTATTCTTGATTGAGGCCAAGCCTTCTTTCGTTTTAGGAGTGTGTGATTCACCGGGTTCAGCCAAAAGTTTTCCAACATCATGAAAGAAACAACCATAGAGAAAGTCTTTTTCATTGAAGTTCAACCTTAACTGATCGAGGACATATTTTCCAACATGGAAAGTTCTAATAGCATGCTCAATAAAAGTCTGACTTGCCTCAGAATCATCGTATTTTACTTTCCTCATCAGCCAATTTGATTCCATATCCATCACTCAAAGAAATTACATGGTTCAAACGAATTACGCGTTGGTATTAGTTTTGTCTTATCGTTGAAAATATAAGGATAATCCCAAAGTTGTCCAACCTTGGCATTCACCGAAAAGCAAATGTCCCGCAACTTCAGTCGCACGATGTAATATGGTGTCTCTTTGTATCTTTTCTTTTCCACGACGGTAAATATTGGCAAATCTTCTTTCTTCGCTCGCCCATACCCTCTTCTAACGAACCTACCTCCATCTCGAAGTTCTCCAACAAAGAAGGAGTCATCAGTAGGCTCAATATGCAGATAAGCGTCTTTGAATGCCAATATCTCAAAGATAGAGAAAGCAATGTCCTCATATTTGACAGAAGGTGAAGGTTCTCTGAAACCCAAGTCAGGGAGAAAATCTTTGAACTCTTCGTAGTCTTTCTTCATTTGTTCTGTAACAACGACACCGACGTGATCTTTCAACCGTGTTGTCTCATACAATTTGAACCACATTGCATTCATCATACGTTTTTGTTGTTCAAATTCCGCAGGTCTAAACAGATCCGAAAGAACCAGCTCAAACTCTCCTCGAGAAACTTGCCTATCAGAATTCAGTGTGCTCAGAACTTGACTCTTGTTCGTCAGCAATATGAATTCGCTTTGGCCATGTCTCCCGCATCTCCCAAAGGTTTGAATAGCATCTTGAGAGTTTAGAGGTTCTTCGACAACTAAACGTTTCACGTCAATATCAATACCTTGGCGAAAGACCGTTGTTGCAAATGTGAGAGCGCCACTCTTGCACTTGTCAAGGTTTCTCTTTATTTGCTCCTCTCTAGTCTCTTCACTTGATTCATACCAAGCTTTTCCAACTAACAAAGCAGAATCGTGGAAACGGGAATGCAGCCTCATAGCGCGATCAACAGATTTGCAGACATAAACCGTATCGCTTTGGAAGTTGCTCTTTTCGAGAAATGTGGCTACCTCTTCGGCATCAAAGTAGTTTAGAGCGACTGCGGAAACCATGACTGGGTATGTATAACTTTCTCCATCAATCGTAAAAAATAATGACGGATCAATAACATCTTTCAGATCCATCGTTGCACTGAGAAGATAAATACGCAAATCTGAATTCTGAGCTTTCATGATGCTAATCAAATTCTTGATATTTAGCATGGTGTAAGTATCGAAAAGGTGAAGCTCGTCAAAAATGACGCAGTACAAGCTTTTCAACAGTTGTGTATATTCAAACCCGATGTGCTGGGTTCTCTTTTTCCTAAGCAAAATATAGAAAACGATGTCGGGCGAAGCTATAATGAAATCGTTTTCCCAAAGATGCTTGAATAGTTCAGCAAATGAATATCCACCCTCAAGAATCCTATGAGGTATATTAAATTGTTTCAAGAAACTTGTCAAGTTTTCAAACTGAGATTGAATAAGAAGTCTAGTTGGAACAAGGTAAAGGCATTTTATTCTTTTGGCATCTTGCTTCACCTTCAAATATTCGTTTAAGAAGCTGAAGAGAAAACAGAAAGTTTTTCCAGAAGCTGTAGGGCTTTTCAGAATGATATCATTGTTCCGATTCTCAAAGAACGTATATTGGTGCACAAATGGTCTAGGAAATGGAAAGTTCGGAATCGTTGACTCAGAAAGTCTAGGTCTGGACTCACATACTATCACGATAATCACGCACTCATTTCAAACATATCTTTTCTCTTGATTTCCGCCCCTTGGAACGAACCTTGTCACTCCAAACCCTCCAGTCTTATTACCGCCAACGTTGGCGTATTCTGAGTATTTCGCCAGCATACACGTTATCTTATTCCATTCGCTTTCCTTATCCTTCAATTCGTATGTTACCCAGCCTACGAACCCTGTTGCCTTCTTCCGCCTCATAACCACCAACCTAGTCCACAACTCATACTCGCTCACGCCCACATTCTTCGTCAACCACTCCTTGTAGGCTAAATACTCCTCCTTACCAAACCGCCTCGCATCACTAAACAAGTTCCAAACACGCATCAAACCACAATAAACCTTCACAGCGTCAGGAAACATCCAATGAAAATCACTGCCCAAACTGGCAAAATATGTAGGCGACCTAAACGAAAGCCTAAACGCATCACACGCCAACGCTTCCTTCTCCAAATCCCCATAACTCTTACAATTCACACTCATAGAAGCAATACGAAACGTCGTATCAAAAAGCAACGCAGTATTCTGCTTCTGAAAGAAACTAAGCAAATAAGTCGAATACTCATCCT
>Ga0315296_10003495_pt1 | contig 13087 bp, 12 predicted proteins | sample YL17G14_18_MG_FD_203921 | JGI IMG/M metagenome (GOLD analysis project Ga0315296, IMG submission 203921) | Sediment microbial communities from Yellowstone Lake, YNP, Wyoming, USA - YL17G14_18 | ecosystem: Environmental > Aquatic > Freshwater > Lake > Sediment | place: USA: Wyoming | collected... | reverse complement strand
AGCTCCAGGCCCCCGTCGTACAGGGCGCGGCCGACGATGGCGCCCTCCACGCCCAGCTTCGCCAGGCGCCGTAGGTGCTCGACGGTGGAGACGCCCCCTGAGGCGATGATCGGCGTCCGGAAGGCCCGCACCAGCCGCCCGATGGCCGCGAAGTTGGGCCCGCGCAGGGTGCCGTCGCGGCTGATGTCGGTGAAGATGAAGCGGGGCACGCCCAGCTCGGCCAGGCGACGCATGAGCCCCTCGGGCGTCTCGCCGCTGGCCTCCCGCCAGCCCGCCGTCGCCACTCGCCCACGGCGAGCGTCCACGGCCACCACCACGGCTTCTCGGAACGCCGCGCACGCCCTGCCGACCAGCGGCTGGTCGTGGACGGCGGCCGTTCCCAGGACCACGCGGTCGGCACCCATCTCCAGGTAGCGGCCGATGACATCGAGCTGTCGAATGCCGCCCGCCACCTGCACCGGTACCTCGACGGTAGCGAGCAGCTTCTCGATGACGCGGTCGTTCACGGGCTGGCCGGCCCGCGCCCCATCGAGGTCCACCACGTGCAGGCGGGGGGCGCCCAGCCGCTCCCAGTGACGGGCCATGGCCACCGGGTCCTCGGAGAACACCGTCTCCCGGTCGTAGTCGCCCTGGTAGAGGCGGACGCAGCGCCCGCCCCGGATATCGACGGCGGGGATGACCTCCATGGTTCTCTCCAGCAAAGGTCGCCGCTCGTCCTTCGACAGGCTCAGGATGAGCGGCTCTGGGATCCCGCAGGCCCCGCTAGGAGCGGAAGCGGGTCAGGAAGTTCTGGTAGAAGCGCAGGCCCACCTCGCCGCTCTTCTCCGGGTGGAACTGCGTGGCGACCAGGCTGTCGGCGGCGACCACGGAGGCGAAGGTGACGCCGTAGTCCGTCTCGCCGACCACGACGGAGCCATCCTCGGGGTCTGGGTAGTAGCTGTGGACGAAGTAGAAGTAAGCCCCATCCGGGATGCCGTCGAAGACGGGGTGAGGCCGGCGCTGGCGGACGCGGTTCCAGCCCATGTGGGGCACCTTCAGGCCCTGGGGCAGGCGGCGCACCCGGCCGGGGATAACGCCCAGGCACTCGTGCTCGCCGCCTTCCTCGCTGAGGGTGAGGAGCGCCTGGAGACCCATGCAGACGCCCAGGAAGGGGCGCCCGGCGGCGATGTACCGGCGTATGGGCTCCACAAGGCCGCGCTCGCGCAGGTTGCGCATGGTGTCGGCGGCAGCGCCCACGCCCGGCACGATGAGAACGCCGGCGGCGGCTACGTCCTCGGGCCGGCTGCTGATCGACGGCTGGAAGCCGGCGCGCGCTACCGCCCGCTCCACGCTGCGCAGGTTCCCCGCACCGTAATCGACGATGATGACTCTCACGGCGTCATTCTAACATTGCCCCTCCTTCGATTTCACGAAACGGCGTCCGCGGCAGTCTTATTAGTTAGACGGGTCATTTCAAGAAGAGGGGGTCGGCTGTGTTTGACGCGGAGGGATACCTGAGGCTGGTGAGCCTGGAGCGCAAGCTGGCCGAAGTCAACGCGGAGAGGAGGCGGCTATGTTTGGCGTGGAGGGACACGCGAGGCTGGTGGACTCGGAGCGCAAGCTGGGCGAGATCACTCCCTCGCGCGGTTTTTCGCCGGAACGCGATGGGCCAGCGTTCAGGATCGAGCCCGGCAAGGAGGAGGACTTCCGCTACCTCCGTGGCTGGCTCGCCAGCAGCGAATGGCTGGACAGACTGATCGTTGCCACGGAGGCAGAGGCGGCGGCCGGCGCCGCCCTTCCTTGTTCGCCGGGACTCCATTTCCCGGGCCGCGCCGCGCCGACGGCGGGACGCCGGCTGCTAGAATGGAGTGGCAACGCGGCCCCGGCGCGGATTGGCAGATCGTAGTCCGACAGGAGAAAGTGTGACGGCCCTCACCTTCGAGACCCTGCTGGACCGGCATCAGAGAGAGATCATGGCCTACATAGTGCGTAGCCTGGGCGAGCACGACCTGGCCCAGGACATCTTCCAGGAGACTTTCCTCCGCGCCTTCCGGGCCTACAAGAGGCTCCCCGCGGAGGCCAACCACCGCGCCTGGCTCTACAAGATCGCCTCCAACGCCTGCCACGACGCTCGACGCCAGCGAGCCCGCTCGCCGCTGCCGCTCAACGAGTCCATCGCGGCGCCCGGGCACTCCGACGGCACCGCTCACGTCTTAGCGGGCGACGTCGCGGCGTTCGTGCGCTCGCTGCCATCACGACAGCGGCAGACCCTGGTCCTGCGCAAGTTCCAGGGCATGGACTACGATGAGATCGCCGCCGTTCTGGGCTGCTCGGCGGAGGCAGCCCGGGCGAACGTGTACCAGGGCCTGCGCAAGGTCAGGGCCCACTTCGCCGAGGTGGATCATGACTAGCGACCGCTGTTTCGAAGAAGAAGACCTGCTGGCCCTGCTGGCCGGTGATGAGTCGCCAGAAGTCTGGCGCGAGCACATGCGCGGGTGTCCCGAGTGCCATGACCTGTTCTCAGCGCAGGAGCCCCTGCGGCGCGCCCTGGAGGAGCCGGCCCGCCAGCCCGTCGACGCGCTGCTGAAGGCGGCCCGCGCCCACCTGGAGGAAGCGCTGCGTCTGGGCCCGAAGCCCACCGCCTACTACGATGCCTGGCCCGACACGCCCGTGGGGCCCCTCCTGCTGGCCGCGTCGGATCGCGGGCTGTGCGCCATCTCCTTCGGCAGCTCGGTGGATGATTTCCTGCGCCGCGTGGAGCGGCGCGGCTTCCGGCCGGCGCCCGGCCCCAGGCGGGTCCGAAGGGCGGTGAAGCAGCTGCGGGAGTACTTCGCCGGGCGGCGTCGCCGCTTCGACATGACGGTGGACCTGGCGGGCCAGACGCGCTTCCAGCGCCAGGTGCTGGAGGCGGCGGCCGGGGTGCCGGCGGGCGCGGTGGCCAGCTACGCCGACATCGCGCGGGCCATCGGAAGGCCCCGGGCCACGCGGGCCGTCGGTGCCGCCCTGGGCCAGAACCCGGTGCCCATCGTCGTGCCCTGCCACCGCATCATCGGCAGCGACGGCGGGCTCCACGGCTACGGCGGCGGTCTCGATGTCAAGGAGAAGCTGCTGCGGCTGGAGGGCGCGCCGATCTAGGTATCTGCGGCTCCAAGCCGGCGCGGGCCACCGCCCCATCGTCAGGCCGCGACGGTCATGCGCCGATAGAGGAGAGCCAACCCTGTCCGCGCAGGATCTGCGGGCGGCCAGGACCCAGATCGCGAAAGAAAGGAGAGCGGGCTGTTTCTGCAAGCGCGCCCCTGGGCCTGAACTGCACGCCAATGTGATGGGCAACGGCCCTGGGGAAGAAGAGAGGATAAGACATGACTACGCAGTCAGTACTCCGGGTCAACGCCACATAGAAAAGCCGCCGTTGCTCCTCTAGAGCCCTGTCCTGCTCTGACATCGTGAGCCTCCCGTCTATGGTGGGTATGAGACCGTCGACGCAACCTGCCACTACTACAAGATTGGCCGTCAGGCCCTTAGACTTGTGCAGGCTCATGATTGCCACCGAGTCGTCTTGCTCAGGGCGCGGTTCTGGCCTGATGATGACTTCCCGAAGCTCACCTAGCAACTGCTCTGCGATCGGATTGCCATCACCAACGACGTTCAGGGACAGCCGCCGAAGTTCAGCGGTGTCGTCCTGCCCGTCGGGGACCCAGGTGTCAACCAGGTTCTTCCCATCGAGCGACCCCAACCGGGCAAGCTCTGCAAGAAGTTCCCGCGCCCGCCCTGGCATCTGCCCAAGATACGGCAACGCCAAGTTGCCGCTTGCCATCCGTCTTATTGCGCCGAGCGGCGTATCACCAGAACTCTCGCAGTGTTCCCCTAGGCGGCGATAGCCCGCGGGGCTGACCGCACCACACCCCAGACCGAGCCAGCATCGTAGGGCGACTCGATCCTGGGTATTGGCCGCTAAGGAAAGAGTCGAGAAGCGCTCCTTAGCCTCATCGCTTTCCAGGGCCTCTTCGTGGAAGTAACTGTGAGCAGCCACGCCTAGAGCTTGGAGCTCATCGCGGAGCGCGTAGCCTATCTGCCTACGCGGACAGAGCGCCAGCACCTCACCAGGACTCACACCTTGCGTCTGCAAGTACCAGTTGATGAACCTGGCAAGGCCAGCGGCCTCTTCCTCGGCGCGATCCCACTCAACTATGTGGACTCGCCCTGGCCCAATCCCAGGACGGGCACACAACGACGACATTACAAGACGAGGATTGCGAGATATTAGGTTGTTGGCAAGGTCGACTATGCGATGGGGACACCGACGGCACTCTGTCAGGAAATGGGTTTCTGTTCCAGGGTGGTTTGTTTCAAACTCAAGGATGCCTTCGGGGTGAGCGTGTTTCAGCTGACCATATATCGACTGGTTTGGGTCTCCGATCACCGTGATTGTCGCACCCTCAGCGAGGGTATCCACCAGAACCTGCTCTGCCTTGTTCAGGTCCTGGTATTCGTCCACGAGGCAGTGTCTCCACCTCCACCGGCTTCCAACACCTTGCCCAGCCTGCAGGTACCTCAGTGTCTCCGGAACGACCTCTCCGATCAACATCGCCTGGTGGAACCTTAGCCAATCGAGGGAGGCCATATGAAAGGCTCGATCTTCGGGATCAACAGGCCAGCCTGGCTGCTGACTTTGCAGAGTCGCCCAGGCAGACCCGAGCGCTTTCACCTTCGTCCTTTTCGCCCTTATCCCTCGAAAAGGCAAGTCAGCCAGGAGGAACTCTTCTTCAAACTTCAGCAGCGGTCTTGGCACCCGCCCTGTGGCCTGGAGCGCCCCCGCCGAATGAAGGACACTCAGACAAAGTGCATGCAGTGTCCCCGCCCTCACCAGACTGGCTCCGGGCACGCCGAGGTTAGCAAGCTGTCGAATGAGGTCGCGCGCAGCGGTACGAGTGAAAGTGACCACGAGGATCTGGCTGGGGAGGTTCCGCTCCTCCAGAAAGCGGGCCACACGGCGCATGAGGTCATAGGTCTTCCCAGTACCCGGGCCAGCCAGTACCCTAAGCGATGACGCAGTTGAAGCTGCAATCTGCAGATGCGTACCCGTAAGGCCGTCAGACCAAACCATGTGAACTCTCTGGAACATCAGTTCCCACGTGCTATGAGCATGCTATCAGATTCTTAGTCCGCAATCTAGGCACGCCGCGTTTTCGGTATACTTACTTCGCCATGACCACTGACCGCCAGCTCCAGGAGGCCAAGCTCCGCGTCGAGGAGCTGCGCTCCCAGATCGCCTACCACGACTACCGCTACTACGTCCTCGACAGCCCCGAGATCAGCGACGCCGAGTACGACGAGCTGATGCAGGAGCTGCGCCGCCTGGAGGAGCAGTACCCGGCGCTCATCACCCCCGACTCGCCCACGCAGCGAGTGTCGGGACAGCCGGTAGAGGCCTTCGGCATCGTCGAGCACCGGGTGCCCCTCCTCAGCCTGGCCAACGCCTTCAACGAGGAGGAGCTCCAGGCCTGGCACCGTCGCGCCGCCAACCTGGTGGAGAACGAGCACTTTGACATGGTGTGCGAGCCCAAGATCGACGGCCTGGCCGTGGCGCTCGTCTACGAGAACGGCAGCCTCGTCCAGGGCGCCACCCGCGGCGACGGCCTGCGCGGCGAGAACATCACCCAGAACCTGCGCACCATCCGCAGCCTGCCCCTCACCGTGCGCGGCGACGCCCTGCCGCCCCGCTTCGAGGTGCGGGGCGAGGCCTACATGACCCGTCGCGGCTTCGAGCAACTGAACGAGGAGCGCGCCGAGCAAGGCCAGCCCCTCTTCGCCAACCCTCGCAACGCCGCCGCCGGCTCAGTGCGCCAGCTCGACTCCCGCATCACCGCCCGCCGGCCATTGGACATCTTCGTCTACCAACTCGGCTGGGCCGACGGCCTCACACCGGAGAGCCACTGGGAGACCATGCAGTGGCTGGGCTCCCTGGGCTTCAAGATCAACCCCAACATGGCGCGCTTCCACTCCCTCGACGAGGTGGCCCGCCACTGCCAGCAGTGGGTGGAGAGGCGCGAAAGCCTGGACTACGACATCGACGGCGTCGTGGTCAAGATCGACGACTTAGGGTTGCAGCGGGCGCTGGGATTCGTGGGCCGCGAGCCCCGCTGGGCCGTCGCCTACAAGTTCCCACCCACGCAGGCCACCACCCGCCTCCTGGACATCGGCGTCAACGTGGGGCGCACCGGCAGCCTGAACCCCAACGCCATCCTGGAGCCCGTGCGCGTGGGCGGCGCCACCGTCAAGCTCGCCACCCTCCACAACGAGGACGACATCCGGCGCAAGGACATCCGCATCGGCGACACCGTCATCGTGCAGCGGGCGGGCGAGGTGATCCCCCAGGTGGTGGGGCCCGTCGTCAGCCGGCGTACGGGCCAGGAGCGCGTGTACAGCACCCCGACCAACTGCCCCGTCTGCGGGACGCCGGTGGTGCGGCCCGAGGGCGAGGCCATGAGCTACTGCCCGAACCGCGCCTGCCCGGCCCAGGCCTTCCGCTTCCTCACCCACTTCGTGTCGCGTGGCGCCATGGACATCGACGGCGTGGGGGAGTCCCTCTGCCTGGCCCTTCTGAAGGAAGGCCTGGTGGAGGACCCCACCGACCTCTACTTCCTGACCAAAGACCAGCTCCTGAAGCTGGAACGCCTGGCCGAGAAGAGCGCCCAGAACGTGCTGGACTCAATAGCCGGCAGCAAGGACCGGCCACTGGCACGACTGGTCTTCGCCCTCGGTATCCGCCACGTGGGCAGCGAGATGGCGGAGATACTGGCCGGCCACTTCGGCAGCCTGGACGCCCTGGCCGAGGCGAGCGTCGAGGAGCTGGCCGCCATACCCACCGTGGGGCCCAAGATCGCCGAGAGCGTGCACGCCTGGTTCCAGGACGATTCGAACCGCCGGCTGGTCGAGAAGCTGCGGCGGGCCGGCGTGCGCCTGGAGGCGGAGGCGGCGGCCCGAGAAGGGCCCCTCTCCGGCCTCTCCTTCGTCGTCACCGGGACGCTAAGCCGCTGGTCTCGCAACGAAGCGGAGGGCCTCATCAAGAGCCTGGGCGGCGCCGCCGGCTCCAGCGTGACGAAGAAGACCGACTACCTGGTGGCCGGCGAGAGCCCCGGCTCAAAGCTCCAGAAGGCCCAGCAGTACGGTACCAAGATCCTCGGCGAAGAGGAATTCCTGCAATTGGTGCGGGGGCCGGGCGCGTAGCTGGCGCCGACATGCCGCGCTGGCTGGAATGACGTCTTGGGCGGCTACGTTAAGGCGGCAACTGCACGAGGCACCTGAAGTCACCCTCCCCCAAGATTCGCATCGCCTGACCCTTGGCGATCAACTCCTCTGCCTTTCGGTGCTTGGAACTCTTCTCGTGACCTGCAAGGCGTCTGACATCTTGGTCACCGATAACGAGGAGAGTGGTGCTCTTGCCGACAGAGGTAGCCACTTCGCAGCCCGCATTAGCTGCCAGTTGGGCTGCTTCTCTCCTGGGAATGTTCAAAACACCCGTGAAGACTACAACCTCCCCGTACAAGTGGCCCTCCGGATTCCCATCCACCGCTATGCTTGCTGGCCCGATGGGTTTCCTAGCCCGCTCTAACCATTCACTGGCAGTCATCCCCGTCTCTTCTATGGCACGGGCGAGGATCTCGCCAGCTGCGCGAGCATCTTCTTCCGCGTTGTGGTGGGCAAACGCGATACCGAACTTACTAGCGACGTTGGCCAGGCTGTAACCTCGTTGCGAGAACTCTGGCCAAGCACGCCGGACGACCCTGGCAATGTCAAGCCAGGCACAATCGACTGACTGTAGGCCATGTCTCTCGATTGCTCGCGCAAGCGCAACGCGATCGAAGGACGTATGAGTAGCTACTACAGCTCCACCCAACCACTTCCTAACAGTCTCGAAGATCTGGGGGAAGGTAGGCGCATCTCGGATAGCGTGCTGCTCTATCCCATGAATAGACACGTTGAAGTGGTCGAAATAGTCCTCTGGGTTCACGAGACTCTGCCATGACTCTTTGACCCTTCCGTTCTCAAAAGCGACAATACCGATCTGGCATATGCTTGCAGCATCTGGGTTGGCGGTCTCCACGTCGACGGCTACGAAATCCATTTCACCCTGCCCTTTCGTCGCCCGACCGCTATTCGTTGGCTGCCGTATACACTGCAAGCAGGCACCTGTCAAGCGTGCTTGTGCAAGACACTGCCGGCACTTTTGGCAAGCCCCCGCCGGTGCGGGAACACATGAGCCGTTGCGATTACGCTCAGCTACCCGGTGGTGGGCGAGAGCCCCGGCTCCAAGCTCCAGAAGGGCGCAGGAGTACGGCACGAAGCTGCTCAGCGAAGAGCAGTTCGTCGAGCTGCTGCGGCAGCACGGGGCCAGCCGGTGACTAGACGCCCTGTGGCCTGCCCTGATCCTCCCCTGGCAACAGTCATCGAGCGCTGGCAGCGGGTGACGGACTACCTGGTGGCCATCGCACGGGGAGTCGAGCCGTCGCGGTGGCGCGACCCTTCGCCCTACCCAGGCTGGACGTACAAGGAACTGCTCGCTCACCTGGCGACCGGCTACACCGTCCGCCTAGCTCAGCTACGCGACCTTCTCGAGAAGGGCGAGCTTGGCCCGGAGCCCGACGCCGATGCCGCTAATGCCGACAACATCGCCCGGCACCGCGAGTCGTCGCCGGAAGCGCTGGTCGAGGAGATGGTCAGGCAGCGGTCGGAGGTGCGACGGCTCCTTGGCCTTCTCCGGCCCGAGCACCTGGAGGCGAGGACGGCCGTGCGCACGCGGGGCCAGGCACCGTGGGACGGCTCCTTCCTCGAAGCGCTGCACCACTGGCACGAGCACGACTTGGAGCACGCAGCGGACCTGGCGCCGATCATGCGCTGGGCGGTGGCGCCGCCCAAGGTGTAGGCATGGCCACAGACGGACACAGACCGGCACTGATAGTAAGGACGGAGCTTCAGCTCCGTCCGCCCCCTTCGGCCTCCTTGAGGACGGAGCTAAAGCTCCGTCCCTACGTCTGGCTTGGGCGTGGTGGTCTGCTAGTCTGTGTTCTGTCTGTGTGAATCTGTGGCAATCTTTGTCGGCCGCAGACGAACACAGATCGACTCAGATTTGCTCCCAACAGGTTCTGGTGGTCTACTAATCTGTGTCCTGTCTGTGTGAATCTGTGGCAACCCGGGCCCGCGGGCGCTGAGCACTACGAAGGGAGAGTCACCACCATGGAGTACCGTGACATGCTCGTCGAGCTACGCGATGGCGTCGTCACCATCACCCTCAACCGGCCCGACAGGCTCAACGCCATGACCTGGAACACCTGGGATGAGCTGGTGGCCGCCCTGCGCCGGGCCAGCCAGGACGACGACGCCAAGGCTGTCATCATCACGGGCGCCGGCCGCGGCTTCTGCGCCGGCAGCGACCTGGTGGCCTCCACCAGCGGGGAAGAGGCACCCCAAGAGAAAGTGGGCAGAACTCGCTGGATACGCAGCGGCTACCTCGCCACCTACGAGGTGGTGGCCTGCCAGAAACCCACCATCGCCGCCATCAACGGCACCACGGCCGGGGCCGGCCTCTCCCTGGCCCTGGCCTGCGACATCCGCATCGCCTCGGAGACGGCCCGCCTCGGCACCATCTTTGCCCGTCGCGGCCTCAGCCCGGACTTGGGCTGCTCCTTCTTCCTGCCCCGCATCGTCGGTCTGTCCCGGGCCCTGGAGCTCATGTACACCGGCGACATGTTCGACGCCCAGGAGGCGCTGCGGCTGGGGCTGGTCAGCCGCCTGACACCCCCCGACCAGCTCCTGCCCGTGGCCACGGAGCTCGCGCGGCGCATAGCCACCGGCCCGTCGCTGGCCATCGAGGCGACCAAGCACCTGGCCTACCGCGGCCTACTGAAGGACCTGGAAGACCACATGCGACTGGAGGAGCACTGGTCGCGGCTGTGCCAGGCCAGCGAGGACGCCCGGGAAGGGGTCATGAGCTTTCTGGAGAAGCGGGAGCCGCACTTTCGGGGCCGGTAGGCGTTCTGCGTTTGTGGCTTCAGTTTGGTTCTTCTCCCTTTTCGAAGCCTCTGGGACTTCTCCTCTTTTCACATAACCATCTCTGAGCTATAATGCCCAACGCGCCCTAGCAGTAGGACTCAGCATCCAGGCTGACCAGGCCCAGGAGGTCATAGTGGCGTTCAACCCCTTCTCCGCCTTCCTCGGCCTCTTCTCCCACGACATCGGCATTGACCTGGGCACGGCTAACACCCTGGTCATGGTCAAGGGACGGGGCATCGTCATCGACGAGCCCTCCGTGGTGGCCGTGGACCGCAACACCAAGAAGATCCTGGCCATTGGCGCCGAGGCCAAGCGCATGGTGGGGCGCACGCCGTCCAATATCGTCGCCGTTCGCCCCCTCAAGGACGGCGTCATCTCCGACTTTGACGTCACGGAGCGAATGCTCCAGTACTTCATCCGCGCCGTCCACGACCGCTTCGGCTTTGGCATCCCCCGACCGCGGGTGGTCATCGGCATCCCCAGCGGGGTGACGGAGGTAGAGAAGCGGGCCGTCCACGACGCCGCCCTCAACGCCGGCGCCCGCGCTGCCTTCCTGGTGGAGGAGCCCATGGCGGCGGCCATCGGCGCTGGCCTCTCCATAATGGAGCCCGCCGGCTGCCTCATCGTCGACATCGGCGGCGGCACCACCGAGGTGGCCGTCATCGCCCTGGGCGGCATCGTCGTCAGCACCTCTATCCGGGTGGCCGGCGACGAGATGGACCAGGAGATCATAGCCTACGCGCGACAGGTTCATAACATGCTCATCGGCGAGCGCACCTCCGAGGAGATCAAGATCGAGGCGGGCTCCGCCTACCCCCTGGAGGAGGAGCACACGGTAGTGATCCGGGGCCGCGACCTGGCCACGGGGCTCCCTAAGTCGGTGGAGGTGAGCACCGTCGAGATCCGGGATGCCCTCTCCGGCTCCATCAACGCCATCGTAGAGGCCGTCCGCTCCACCATCGAGGTGACGCCGCCGGAACTGGTGGCTGATCTCATGAACCGGGGCATCGCCCTGGCGGGAGGAGGAGCCCTCCTGAGGGGCCTGGACCGCCGCCTGGCCCAGGAGACCAGGTTCCCCGTCCTCGTGGCCGAGGACCCCCTGAGCTGCGTCGTGCGCGGCACCGGCGAGGTGCTGGAAGAGACGGCGCTCCTGGCCAAGGTCCAGTCCAGTTTGGCGGCCCGCAAGCCCCCACGGTAAGGTCTGTCTCTCCACCTCGAGTAGGCCTGGAGCGAGAACTTCCCTCAGCGGCAGGAGGTCGCGATCTTGAGTTCCCGCACCGGCGTCTGGACCCTGGCGGTGATGGCCTTAGCCGTCTTCCTCCTCGCCCTCTCCAGGGCCAACCTGCTGGGACCCCTGCAAAACGTCGTCCTCACCATATTCTCACCCCTCCAGAACGCCCTTACTCGAGTCAGCGAGCCCGCTGCCGACTTTGTTTCCGACATCCGCCGCACCGACGAGCTCTCGGACGAGAACCAGGCCCTGCGAGCCGAGAACGAGCGTCTCAACGCCGAGGTGGCGCGCCTGCGTGAGAATGAGACCCGCCTCCAGCAACTGTCTCAGCTCCTCCAAGTCAAGGAGGCCCACCCGGACGAGCAATTCCTGGCTGCCAACGTCTTCGCCCGCGAGCCGAGCAACGTCAAGGAGATGGTAGCCATCGACCGGGGCAAGCGAGACGGCGTTCGGGAAGGGATGGTGGTGGTCACCGAGGGAGGCAGCCTGGTAGGGAGCATCACCCGCGTCTACGACGACTACGCCTGGGTCATCCTCATCACCGACCCCAACAGCGCCGTCAGCGCCATGATCCAGGAGTCACGCGCCCAGGGCGTCGTCTCCGGCAGCTACAGCCGGCGCCTGACCATGGAGTTCCTGCTTCAGGCCGCCGCCGTGAACGAGGGGGACATGGTCCTGACCTCGGGCATTGGGGGCGCCTTCCCGCCCGGCCTCGTCATCGGCCGGGTGAGCGCTGTGGAGAGCAGTCGTCAGGAGATCTTCAAGGACGTGACGGTGGAGCCGCTGGCCAGCCTCTCGAGGCTCGAGACCGTACTGGTCCTCACCAGCTTCACACCCTTACAGCTACAGGGACCATGAGATACGTCATCGCTGCTGTCCTCGTGCTGCTGGTCGCGGTTGTTGAGACCAGCGTCCTCCCGTCTTTTCGGGTGCTGGGGGTGCACGCAAACCTGATGCTGGTGCTGCTGCTTTCGTGGGCCATGGTGCGCGGCATGGAGGAAGCCATGGTGGTAGTGCCCATGGGCGGCCTGGCCCTGGGGCTGATGGATGGTCAGCTACTGGGAGCAGCCATGCTCGCCCTCATCCCCCTGGTACTCTTGACCGAGATCCGGGAGGCGCGGATCATCGAGGGCGAGTTCCTGCTCGCTGTCCTCCTCATTCTGCTCTCTACGCTAGCGTACGAGGTCATCATTCTGATAATCTTGCGGGTGACCGGAGAGACAGTACAGTGGTGGGGCATTCTCTCACGAGTCGTCGTCCCTGCTGCCATCGTCAACGCACTGCTGGTTCCGCCCGTCTATGGGCTCCTGTGGCTGGGCAGCAGGGACCTGCGGAGGCCCCGGCCCCTATGAGGAGCGAGAATCCTCTATTCCCAATACTCCGGGGCAAGTAGCGGGGAACTATGGGCCCGTTCCAGAAGCAGAGACGCTGGCGTTCGAATCGTCGCGAAGTCCCCAATGAGGCGCAGGCGCTTCAGAACAAGTTCTTCTACCTCCGGCTCCTCATCCTGGCTCTCTTTGCCGTCCTCACCCTCCAGCTTGTGCGCATGCAGATCTTCCAGGGGGAGGCGTATAGCCAGCGAGCGGAGACCAACCGTCTGCGCATCCTCTCTGTAGTCCCCTCTCGAGGGCTCATCTATGACCGTTTCGGGACGCCGCTGGTAGAAAACGTCCCCAGCTTCTCGGCAGCCGTCGTCCCTGCCGACCTGCCCCGCGAGCAGCAGGAGCGGGTGCTGGCTCAACTGGAGCTCTTGCTGCAAGTGCCGGCCGCCGAGATGGCAAAAGACATCGAGACCCATCGCAGCAGCAATGACCCCTTTACGCCCCT
>Ga0315296_10003494_pt1 | contig 13087 bp, 14 predicted proteins | sample YL17G14_18_MG_FD_203921 | JGI IMG/M metagenome (GOLD analysis project Ga0315296, IMG submission 203921) | Sediment microbial communities from Yellowstone Lake, YNP, Wyoming, USA - YL17G14_18 | ecosystem: Environmental > Aquatic > Freshwater > Lake > Sediment | place: USA: Wyoming | collected... | reverse complement strand
CGGCGATGCTGCAATTGGCCTCGGGAGCCACGATGGTTACGGTAGCCGCTGGCGCGGGGTTAGGCTGTCCCGCGGAGCCATTGTCGGCCCAACCGCACGGGCGCGACACACACAGCAGGCCGGACAGCGCGAACACCGCTGCCAGACGCACGACCACTGCACGACGCTTCTCGCTCATCAGATCCTCCCTCCACAGACCCTTATTGGTGCTCAGAAGGCTCCCGGCCACATCCGGTCACATTCGGGACTTGCACACCTTGCACGGTCTATGGCCGCGCCTTTCCACTTCCGTCTGGCTTTGCGTTGTCTACGTCATGGATTGCACCGGGCACAAGGCGTGTACCCGCGAGCGATGGCATCCTCTCGGCTGATTGGAATCTGGCTCCGGGAGAGCGAGGGGCATCCCGCCGCATGATACCGCTTGCCCGTGCGTGTGATGTAGACAATATCCCCCGAAGCCGAAGACGCCGCGCCCGCCGTCTTGTCCTTCGGCCCGAGACCCAGGATGTCTTCCGCGGGGCCGGACGCGGGCTGGACGGCGGTTGCAGCCGACGCCTCGCTGTTCGCGCGTGCCAACGTGCTAACCTGCGCCCGCAGGGCGGCGTTCTCGCCTCTCAGTTGGCCGATGTAGTAGGCGGCTGCGAGCGCGACGAACGCGATGACGACTGTCGGTACGACCCATCTGCCATTGGTCTTCATGGGTTGCTGCTCCCTTTCATGGCTTGCATACCTTGCACGGCGTGTACCCCCGCTCCTCCGCCTCCTTGCGAGAGATTGCTATCTTGCTCTTACTCAGGAATCGGCAACTGGCGCGGTGGTACTTGGTGCCAGACTTGGTGATATAGACGGTTTCGGCGTTGGCACTGGCTGCGGTCTGCGGCACGACCGCAGCAGGTAGACGGGCAGGAGCCTTGGCTAGGGTCGAAGGCGAGAAGGCAGCGAAGCGGGTGGTGTCAGCCCACATCCTGTCAAACTGCGCCGCGAAGGTGGCGGCGACGGCCGGCTCCTGCGTAAAGACCACAAGGTTCTCGTCGTTCTTCTCGACAGCGGCTTTCGTCCAGTTGAAAGAGCCCGTGGCAATGCTCTTGCCATCCGCGACGAGGAACTTGTCGTGCATGAGCCCAGCATGAGAGTTCACTTTGACTGGTATGCCGGCGGCGACCAGCCGCTTCGCAGGAGCCCACGTCTGAGGCGCTTGGCTGCGGTCGGCGATGACGCGCACCCGCACGCCGCGGCCCTTTGCGGCGATCAGCTCGTCGGCGACGGAGCCAAGAGAGAACGTGTAGCAGGCGGCGTCTAGGTACATCTGAGAAGCGCGGGCGAGCTTAACAAGCGCCTGGTCGCAACCGCCGAGAGGGGAGAAGAGGAGCGCGACCTCGCCGTGAACCGCAGAGGCGGAGAGTGCAACCAGGACACCCAGGGCAAGAAGAAAGCGGCGACTCATGGCTTCCCCCCGGCGAACGTCGGCTATCGAGGAACGACGCCTGATACGACGCCAGCGCCCGCGGTTCCTGCAAGCAACCGTCACCGCCCGCCAGGGCCGCCACCACTGTGAGTCGTCCGCGCGAGCTTTCGATAATTCTCACGCCTGGCCACCAGGGTCCGAATCCCGAGCGCTTTTCGCCGCGCCAGGATCGGTCCCCTGTGGCCACAGTACGTAATTGTCGACCCGTCCTCCCTGACGTGATCACCGGCCAGACGCTGGCCACGAACGGGCGATGGTTGTCGTGGCTGCGACTGAACCGTGGTCACGGCGCCGCCTTGCCGGCAGCCTCGCCCAATCCGCATCCCGCACCAGGCCTCGAATGTCAACCGCAACCAGGCCAGGAACGTGATAGCCCGCCAGCCTCTCTCAAATCCCTGGCCAGAGGGCCAGTATGCGCGCAGGGAGCGCGCCCAGGGCCGGCCGGTACTAGAAGACCACCGCGCCTGTGAAAAGACCGGTTTGCGGCTCAAATCGCCCTCTGAACAGTCGATGCTGCCGTGACCCGCCGTCGCTGTGGTCCGACGACCCCGTTCGGAAACATGGAAATGGCCGTTCGCTTTCCTGCGAAACGACCGTTCGAATTGAGGGAAACGGGCAAGACGTGCCTCGGTGTGCACCGCAGGCGCGCAAAGAAGGTCTCAAGCCCCTTGTCGCCTAACTGATCAACAGCATCAGTGGTAGGGATATGGCGCCGGTCGGCACAGCGCGGATGGAGCTCTGGCCATGGGGCCGAGTCCGAGCACCAGTCTCAACGACGGGTAGAGCGATCGTCATGCAGCCAAAGCGTCTTGAGGTGTGGTCTGATACGTTCAAGGAGGGTGAGTGGTTCCTTGAAACGCTGTCAGTCCGCTTCGGCCCTGGGAACTCCCGATGCACCTACCGCCATGGCTTCCAACCCGTCTACACGTTCCTCAGTTCGGGCGGACCGGAACTAGAGGTGGTTGTGTACGGCGACTACGATGCTTGGGACCCGCTGCCTGAGCCGGTTCGCACCCTCATCAGCCACGCTAGGCCCGACATCGTCCTCTACGACCACGCCACGGGCCAGATCATCCTGGCGGTCGAGGAGACCGCGGCGGTACCTACCGGGAACCAGTCGCTGCAGCGACTGGAGCGGGTGTGGTTCGCAGCACGACAGAGAGTACCTTTCGCCTACCTGGTGAGTGAGTATGGTATGCATGTCGATGGCGGGGCTCGGCGGACATCAATCTGGCCCGCCTATCTTGCCCTCAAGCTCTCGAGCCAGTACCGAGTCCCGTCTCTGGCACTCCTCTACGGGGACGCGGAGCATCCTGAGGATTACGCTGTCGGCGCGGGCGTAGCCGATCTCTCGCGGATGGCGTATGTCTTGGTGCGGGAGTGGCTGGGCGACGATGTGGCAGTGGAAAAGCGCGAGCTGTTCGTCCGGGTATTCCGGGAGATGGGGGAGTTCATCGTGGAGCAAGCCGGCGAGATCTCGCCTTACTTGCCAGGCCTAGATTTGCTAGCATCGCCCGATTTCGTCGACTTCATCGCAGGTAGGGTGGCCTCAGATGGACGCGGCTGAGATCAACAGCAAGTTCCTCTGGCCCTACGCGCACCAGCTGCCGGTTCGGCAACGCGGGACGTCTCTGTACAGGAAAAGCGATGGGCTACTTGCGGCGCTAGAGGCGATGGTCGAGGATCGTCGTGCCTGGCCTCCGATCCCAGGATCGACGAAACGCACAGAGCCAGAAGCGAAGCTCCAGGACTGGCTGGCAGCGCAGAACGCTCAGAGGCGGCGGTTTGACAGCGTGCACGGCACGAGTTTCGGCGTCTCGCTGCAGCTCGAGAACCTCCCACCGGACCGCGGGGGGAACGGCAAGCGTGTGATATCAACCTCCCGCAACATCGCGTATATCGTGACGAAGTGCGACGACTTCACAGCCGCCATCGGCACTGCATTCGGAGCCGAATGCCGGGAACTGGCCGCACGCGTGATGCATCCGGATCTGGGAGTGTTCGTGTACGTCTCCAATTCCATTGAGAGCGGCGGCCGGGCGTTCTCCGGAGATCCCTTCACTGGCCAGGTCGCTGCGTATTCACGCATCTTCGCGCATGATCTGCTCGGAGACAAGGTGATGAGCTTCGTCTGCTACTACCCGAACCAGCTCTATTCACAGTTCTTCGCAGCAACTGGCGGCGTGCCCGACAACAAGGGCGTCAGAGTGCTTCGCGCTCACGCGACCCTCATCATCACCTGCGGTGGGGTTCTGATCAGCCCACCGGAGTGGAGCATACTTGGTGGACCAAGACCCTAGCTACAAGCTAACCGAGGAAGTGGCCCGGCAGGCGGCAGAGGTGTCCTTCAAAGTCGACGACCGGTGGCAGATCGCCTTCAGCAACCCGACAGCAGGGCCATGGAAGCGCATCCATCTGGGCGGCTACACTGGTGGGCGCGACCTCAAGTACGCCAAGGAGGAGGACAGGCCGGATCTCATCTTGTTCGCGAGAAACCAAGGGCTGTTCTTGATTCTTGAGGCGAAGGATGACATCGGGAAGCTGTTGCAGGTGACCGGAGGCAGCAAGTCACCCCAGTACTCCCAGCTCATCAAGTCCGCTGGGGTGTTTGGGAAGGAGGTGCAACGGATCGACACTATTCTCGGGGATGCGGAATGTGCGCGCTTGGTGTTCGGCAAAGATGTCAGCGGCTACCACGTCAGTCCGGGCTACCTGTTCCCGGAGCCCCCTGCTGGCCAGTTGCAGCGAGTAGACCAACTCGTCCGCGCGCACCGAGCGTTGTGCCTGGATCCTCAGAATGAGCGGCTCAGGAGTTGTGTGCTCTTCATGGTCCATCGACACGGCGATGGCAGACTGACCGTCCACTGCCTACTCGATTGGGCCAGTAGCGAAGTGCGGGCGCGTCTCACCGAGGCACTCCCGACGAATATCACCGTCACTCCTGCCATGGGAGGCTAGGCTGGCGGTCATCATGCTGCCCCTGCTGCGGGGGCGGGGCCGCCTGCTCGTATTCGTCGAGGATCACGCTGATATCGGGCTCACGACCGTCACGCAGTTCCGACATGACATGAGCGATCACGTCCCTCACGTCGGTGATCCCGGCGGCTATGCAGCCGCGGACTACGCGTGACACCACATCGCGCAACTGCTCATAGCGGCTAACGAGATGTTGCTCGTCATCGCGGAAGCTCCATCGACTACCCCGCTCGCAGAACCGGGTCCGCAAGGTGTTCACGACGTCCTGGGAGACCATTCCAGCCCCGCCACGTTTGAGCAGGGCGATCACGACGCCTCTCGTGATCTCATCGGTGGTCGCCTCACCGCCACGCTCCGCGATGATGCGTTCTGCCTCTGACAGTATCACCCCACTGGCATGCTGTAGCCCCTCCTGTTGCCGCCCGCTAGCTTTGTGGAGGGGCTTCTTGAAGTTGAGCACGATATCGCCGACCACGCTTCCGTCCCTTGATAGCTGGGCCTTTGCCGGAACCACTGCTGGCACTTGGTACAAGCAATTCACTAACTGGAGTCCAGCACTGGCCGCGGCTGACGCAACGGCGTCCCATACGTCCAGCCGGCGGTTATGGAACGTGAGCGAGAGCCAGCTGCCTGGCTTAAGTACCCTGTGGCACTCGGAGAGTGCCTTCGTGAGGAGCCTGTGGTAGTCGCTCAGGTCCTTTGTCCGTTCGTGGCTATCGCTGATGATGATCTCGTTCTCGTAATCAGCGCTGAGCCCCAACCATGAGAACCACAAGATGCCATACTCCAGGTAAGGGACGCTGTCGCCGTACGGTGGATCGGTGAAGATGTAGTCCACTGAGTTGTCAGGGATGAGGTGAGATAGCTCGGTTGCCGTGTGGGTGATGATCCACGCGTTCGCCTGTCCCTCCAGGTCCTCAAAGGCAGATGCGGGATGATAGGGGTTCGCGGCCATCTTGGAGTGCAGCAGACTCTTGCCCCGCACCACTTTCTGGAACCGGGCGGCGAAGCAATTCCATGCGTTGATCTCCAGATGTAGGTTGGGGACCCAGAAGCCCGATATTGTCCATGCCGGCCCGCCTGTCGTGAGCCGATTTCGGTATGGTATTAGGCGACTCGACTGCGCTACACTCCCCGTGAAGACAAGCTGGAACAACCGCCGGATCTGGTCGTCCCGGATGCTCCGCACCGCGTCAGCCAGCAGGCAGAGAGAATGACGGTTCCGCGGAGTAAAGAACGACTCCACCGACATCCCCTCATAGACGAGGGTCCTGTTGCTCAGGAACATCCTGGCGTGTTCCGGTGGCAGCCGCCGAGCGTCGCGAGCACACGCTTCGAGGAGCGCCAAATCCGCGGCGTCAGGCGCTTTGCGCTTCACCGTTCCGTCGCCGCAACGAGGGCAAGTGAGCCAGACCTCGACCATACGCTCGTCGCGTATCAGCTTCGACGGGATATACGTATCCTCTTTGCAGTTTGGACAGACGTACTTCCTCTTGACCTTCTCGACGCTGCCCAGCCTGAGCTCCACCTCGCACTTGGGGCACGGCGCGCAGTTCTCCCAGACAACGTGCGTGATGGCTGACCTGTGCGAGCAGTCAGGGCATCTCGTTGTGAACAAGCGATCGATCTCTGGCCTCACTGCGCGCTTTAGGTCCGCGAACACATCTTGAACCTGGTCAATGTCGAAGGGAAGAACCGTGGCCTCGCTGATGAGCGACGCGGCTGGGTTGATGTCGACTGCAATAGCGCGTCGCCCTGACAACAGCGCCTCAACAAGGGTGACACCGCTCCCCGAGAATGGGTCCAGCACCAAATCTCCCGGCTCTGTGAAATGCTCGATGTATGCACGGACAATGTTGTGCGGCTTCCTAGCCCAGTACTTGTGCATAAGGTAATAGGCCGGGTGCGGCTGCGCGGCCAGGGAAACCTCTATAGGTCTGCTAACGGCCATCCGCCACCTTCTCCATCACCACAAGGTGATCCGACAGCTTAACTCCGACGTCCTCTCCCGTTCGGCGCTGGGTTGCAGCATACGAGGCTTCGGTATACTTGGGATGCCGGACTATGAGGCGCGCGAGCGTGAACTTGGCGTCGCCTGCCAGGATGTGACGAAGGGCAAGCGAGGTTGTATTGATTCTCTCACCCCGGAGTATCGTGTCCCCCATCATGAGCACGAACACGCCGCCTGGAACGAGGAGTCTAGCGGCATTTGTTACGACCAGCGCTAGGTCCTCCACGTAGGCCTGCACCAAGTCTCGTTTGCCGACCTTGAACCCCTCTCGGACCTCCCGCCTCCGGGTCCCGGTGTAGTCATATCCTAGCCAGAGCATCTCGTATTTGTAGATGCTCGTGTATCGGTAGAGGTTGAAGTACGGTGGGTGACAGATCACCAGGTTGGTCATCCCCGCATCAAGGAATGGCTGCTTTGCATCGTGCAGGATCACCTGAACGTCGGGGGACAGGTAACGCAGTTCATCCGTCACTTTCGCCATCTGCACTGCCTTCTTGATGAGGTGCTCCCTGACATCGGCAGGCGCAAGCGCTGGATCAAGGAACATCCTTCCCATGCCGTTGCTCGCCCGTGAGACGCGTCTGATCACACTGGCCAAGGCGACGCGGAACAGGTCCTTCACGTCACCGTCCGCAAGCCGCGTCTCACTGAACAGCCTGGCGAGTGCGATACTCCGCTGGGTTTCGGGGTAGAACCAGTGATCCAGGTACCTGTCGTTGGGGATGTAGTCAGAGATGCCGTCAGGAATGGGAGATTCGCAGAAACGCTGGTAGGCGTCCAGCGCCGAGGCAACTGGGGATTGCGGCACATGAGTCGTCTTGACCTTCGAGATAAGGCATGATAGCGGGTTCACATCAAGACCGACTGCTCGGCGCTTGAGCAGCATCGCCTCGACCAACGTCGTGCCACTGCCCACCATTGGGTCGACCACAGGGCCGAGCGTGGGGTCATGTGCCTCCCTGATGAACCGACCAGCCACCGGTGGGGGGAACTTCCCGAAGTAGCGGTAGAAACCATGCGAAGCCCTGTTCAACTCAGCGGAGGAACCTTCTATATGCCAGCTCTCGGACTCGCAGTCGAAGCTATCAAGCTCTGCGGCCGCCAGGTACGAACCCAGCCACTTGTGATCGTGGCAGCGGGGGAGGCACGCGCCGTTCCCCTGCTCAGTTGCCATTGGTAGGTGCTGTTGGATGCTGCCTTTGCTCATTCTGCTTCAGCCATCGGTATTGGGCGTAGCTCTGCCACGGTACAACAAGTATATGCGACGGCAGGTTAGACTGCAACTGTCAACTTCGCCGCCCCGGCTGGGTTGCCAGCACCGCGCTGACAAGATGGCAACCCAGGCACCTGCCACCTAGCCCGCCGCACTCTGCGCCTGGGTTCCCAGGCGTGTTCCCGGCTCATACCCAACTGCGACCTCGCCCTCATACACCAAGATCGCGTCCTGCAGTAGCTTCGCCAGGCTCGTTTGGGAGCTCTTGGCCATCTGGCGTATCTTGTCGGCGAGTGGCCCCCGGATCGCCACGGTGAGCATGTCGGGGTGCGCACGGGGCCGCGAACGGCGCGCCACGTGCCCCTGTGTTGGGCTTTCGGCCGCCGGTTGGCGCTATGGCTCGGCCGTCTGCCCTTCGCGCCGCTGTCGGCGCGTCTGTGCGCCACGTTGCGCCGCCTCCCGCCGTCGCTCCCTTTGCTCGGCCAGGCGGGCTTCCGCCCGCTCTGCTACTGCGGCCTGTTGACTTCGTCTCGGCATTATCGGCTGCTCCTTGGCCTTGACAGGTGGCTTTATGTGAGCGCTCACATAAGCCAGGTTATGCTGCCTGAGTGATTATGTAGCGTTCGCCTGCCTGCCGTCCTGTATTCACGCTCGATTCGGCGAGAAAGTCCAGGTCTTTACACAACATAATCCGCGCCTGCTCTCGTGGCCGCGGCGGGGCATGGGGCACGAAGCCAGGCCAGCAGTGTCACTTGGTCGCGCTCGGATGGGACGGCGCGCGGAGCCGCAGCCGGCCTCCGATCCTGGCCCAGCACTCCATCGGTGGCCCGGATTATGTAAGGCACGTGGGCCGCCCTGCGCCAAGACGAGCCTGAGAATAGCCGCCGCAGATGTCTGCGCTACATAACAACTTTGCTTACATAACTGGCTGAACATCCGCCCTAATCACTTATCGGAAGCAAGCCACGCGCGTGAGGAGGGCAGGATGACCAAGGTAGGATCAGGGAAGGCAGGCAGGGGTAAGGTTCGGGCGAGCCAGCAGACTCGCTCGCTCCTGGCCGAGTTCATTTCGGCGCTGGCGCTGGAGGGGCGGTCGCCGCATTCGGTGCGCTCGTACCGCCGGGATCTCGAACCGCTGCTGGCGGCGCTGCCTGGCCGGCTCGACCGAGTTCACCCCGCCGATCTGCGCGAGCATTTCCGCTCCCAGCAGCAGACCGGTCGCGCGCCCTCCAGCATCAACCACGCCATCGCCGCCACGCGGTCGTTCTTCAACTTCCTGCTCGATAACCGGGTGGTAGACTCCAGTCCAGCCACCAGCCTGCGCTCCATCCGCGTGGGGCCGAGCCTGGCGCCCAAGCACCTGACCGTGCAGGAGGTGGATCGGCTGCTCGCCGCGCCACAGGTGGATTCCCCCAGCGGGGTGCGGGACCTGGCGCTGCTGGCCTTTCTCTACAACACCGGCCTGCGGGTCGGGGAGTTGTGCACGCTCAACCGCGCGGACGTCCAGTTGCCCCGGGACGGCTGGGGCCAAGTGCAACTGGTAGGCAAGGGGAGACGTCTGCGCTGGGTGCCCATCAATGCCCATGCCCGCCATACGCTGGAGGACTACCTGGCCCAACGCCAGGATGACAATCCCGCGCTGTTTCTCAACCGCAGCGGGAAGCGCTTCTCCGTGCGGGGAGTGGCCTTGCTGGTCAACCGCTACCTGCGGCGCATCGGGGTCACCGACCGCTCGGGCCCGCACCTGCTGCGCCACACCTTCGCCACCCATGCCCTGCGCGCTCGGCCCAACCTACGAGCGGTGCAGGAGTTGCTCGGCCACTCCAGCGTCACCACGACTCAGCGTTATACGCACATGGATGCCGACGACCTGCGCCAGCAGGTGGCGGAGTTGCCGGGGAATGATACCTGTCACCGAGGGGCAGGCCAAACTGCGTCGGCGCAATGAGGGTTATTCCACAAGCCCTTGTTGTGCGAGGACCTTCCGGCAACCCTCAGGAGTGAATCGGGATCCGGCCGCCCCCTCCCTGATCCTGGATAACACCTCAGGCTTCAGCGGATCCTGAGGGATCAGTTGGGCGCTTTCCACCAACTGTTCGAGGTGCGAACGCCGCACTGCTCGCGCATCTCTATAGTTGGCTATTGTGCGGTGCCTGATAAAGCAATGGTCTCCGGGTTCTAGTATACAGGTGCAATCCTTGCGCTTGTCATATGTGGTGAGGTTGACGATTACCACGTCGTCGTGGCAAGCGCCCGGGTCGGACAGCACGACCCACAGGTGTTCGTCCAAGGTGTCATCAACGAGCCGGAATGTGTCGCCTGCGCGCATCTATTCCGCGATCCGAAACAACTCGTCGAGTGCCCTTGTTCGCTGGGCGTCTCGCAATATGGCCTCCCGGTCATCGGCGAGGCCGACCGCCTCAATGATGTCCTCGAAGGGGATTTCAGTCGAGGTCTTCTCGCGGTAGTGCTTCTTCCATTCCGGGAAGCCGTGTGTGACACGGACAACTTCCCAGTCGTCGGTATCTCGATACTGCTCATACACAACCCGCATTGTCTCAATCTCCTGGCGGGAAAGACTCAACACGCCTGGGTCTTTCCGCAACTCAACCTCATACCTGTCTTTGCGGATGAACTCCGCCCACTCGGGTTCACCCCAATGCTGCCCATTGATGAGGTCAAGAACCTCGCTGTGCGCTGGGCCGTGATCCATAGCCACTGGGCGTGTGCCGATGATCGGTCTCCCTGTTTGGAGCAGGCTCTGGCGGTCGGCGATGTAGAGCAACTTAAGCAAGCGTAGATAGCTCATGCGGCAGCGAGCCTCAAGGCCGAGCAGCACAGCTGCGGCTTCTACGATCTTCTTCGTCCCGAAGTGGAAATACATGTGAAACCCCTCGCTCTCTCAGACGGCGCTCCGTCGGTAAGGGCAAACGAAATGCGATTGAGCAGTCGCCACTTGGCTGGCGTTCCCCCGTTGCTCACTCAGCAGTGCTGCAATTGTCCCGACAAGACGTCCGCCCCCGCGTCGATTCGCGCCAGTCATGATGTCCAGACCCGATGCTTGCGCGACTCTCGCGCGGCTCGTGCCGCGCGCTTCCCGTCCCTCCTGAACTGGGCCTTTGGCTCTCGTACTCCTATTGTGGCGCTAGGTTCCAGCGCCTACCAGGACTATTTCTTGAGCAGCCCGGCAGATTCCTGCCATATGTTCCGTCATTCGCGCCTCTGTGGCCAGATTTTTTCGAGCCACCTGGCGTCAAGTACGAAGTCCCCTTTCTCCAGAATCACGGCTTGACGCTGTCGGCCGCCGGTTCGCCAAAGAGGCCACCCATCTCGGCGGACAACTGCGGGGTGCCTAGAGCGCCGCTTGGTCACATGGCAGGCCGGTGCTTTTATCGCCGATCCAGCAACGCCTGACCGGCAATTGGAGCAAATGCCGGCGAACCGCTCCCCTCGGTAGGGAAAGCGGTTCGCCTGGTGCTTACTGCGGGCTCGTACAGTCCGACTACTTGGCTTGCGCCTCGAAGACCTCCATCATCCGCACCAGCACCTTGGACAGGCTCATCTCCTGTGCCGCCGCCAACGCTCGCAACCGCGAGGCCGACTCTCCCCGCAGCGCCACGGTCACCATCGGCCCGGAAGCGCGCCCCGTTTGCGCTACGTTGCGCTCAGGGCGCTTCGTTTGGCGCTCCGCGCCCTGGGGCTGCGTCTTCTGGGTTCTCGCCGCCTGGGGCGCTGTGGGCGCTGGTTTCGGTTGCCCCGCCTGCGGCTCGGCTGCCGCTTCGGCATCCAGCATCTTCCGCGTCTCCGCCACCAGTTCGGCCTCATGCTTCTTCAATGCGGCCTTCTTCGTAGCCACCTCGGCGAGTTGCGCCTCGCGCTTGCGCCGCCGGGTTTCCGCGCCCTTCTTGGCCGCCTCCTTGCGCGCCGCCAGCCGCTGCTGGGTGCGCTCCTGCACTGCTCGGTTCTGCGCTGCTCGCGTCTGTCGTGGCATTTCGTCGTCCTCCTCTGAGTCAGTGTGCCGGCAACAACGCCGACCGACGTATCCCCTCACTCAAACGCACCCCCGTGTCAAGGCCGGGCGTGCGGCTTCCGTGCGCCGGCGACGCTGCGATCTCTGGGGCGCGATCCTCATTGCCTGCTCAGGAACTCCTGGAGCGGATCGGGTGCCTGCGGCAGTTCGACGTGAACCCGGGTTCTGCTCGCCGGGGTCATGCCGAACTCGGCAAGTAGGCGCACGATCTGCTCGTGGGCCCGGTTGGCGACGGCCAGCAGGGGATTCTGCATCGGATAACCCGTCGGCGACTTGACCAGCAGTCCGCTTTGACGCAGCGTGGTGGTGGCGCTCACATAGGTCTCCCACGCGTCAACCAGCAGGATCATGGCATTGCGGTCGAGCACGGTGCCGATGCCGGCATCACGCAGCATCTTGGCCATTTGCCTCCACGCCAGGCGCGCTGTGCCCTTCAAGCTCGACGGACAGGGCGGTAGGCCCACCTTGGGCTTCGGTTCTCGTGCGTTCAGCGGACGCCGGCCAGGATTGCCGTGGAGAACCTTCAGCGCGGTCGGTGTGGGTTTGCGGCCTCTCATGCTGTCACCTCTTCCTTCAGGCGCTGGACCAGCATCGCCTGCTTGCCGGTTTCCGCCTCCCAGCGCGCAAGGATGACATCGCAGTACCTTGGCTCCAGGTCCATGCCGTAGCACGCGCGCGCAGCGCGCTCCGCCGCGATGATCGCGGTGCCCGAGCCGAGGAAGCAATCAACCACCACCTGTCTCGGCTCAGTGGCGTTGCGGATCGCGCGCTCGATCAAGGCCAGTGGCTTCATCGTGGGATGGAGGTCGTTACGGGCGGGCTTGTCGTGCTGCCAGACGGTGGACTCGTTCGTGGGGCCGTGCCAGCGGGGAGCTTCACCCTGCTTGTGAGCGTAGAAGCAGGGCTCGTACCAGTGCTTGTACTGGGCGAACAGGGCGCCAGCGCCGTTGTTCTTGACCCACACCAGGAGGTTGCGCTCCTGCCAGCCGGCCTCGGCCATGCAGTCGAGCACGTTGCGCAGGTGCGCGCTGGCGAACCACAGGTAGAGTGGCGCCTTCGGGTCACTGTGCCGGTGCGCCAAGGACAGGCTACCGAGTAATAGCCGGCGATACGCCTCGGGAGTCATGTTATCCCAGTATGCATCTGGGGGCTGATCCACCCCGCGGCGGGCCTTGGCGATGCGCTCCTGCTGGGCGGCCCGGCCTCCGACATAGTGCACTGCATAGGGCGGATCAGTGACCACCGCATGGGCGATGACACCGGCCATGAGGCGCTCCCAGTTCTCGGGCACAGTGCAGTCCCCGCACAGAAGGCGATGCTGACCAAGCTGCCAGATGTCACCCGGCTGAACTCGCGTGGGGCCGGTGGCCTGCTCGGCCTCGGCCATCGCCT
>Ga0315296_10003493_pt1 | contig 13087 bp, 7 predicted proteins | sample YL17G14_18_MG_FD_203921 | JGI IMG/M metagenome (GOLD analysis project Ga0315296, IMG submission 203921) | Sediment microbial communities from Yellowstone Lake, YNP, Wyoming, USA - YL17G14_18 | ecosystem: Environmental > Aquatic > Freshwater > Lake > Sediment | place: USA: Wyoming | collected... | reverse complement strand
GACGTAAGCTATGGACCGTGAACATCTTTAAGTTCCTGCCACAAGTATCCTTTCCATAGACCCCCTGCAGCCCTGCCTTAGTGACATAATGCTGAAATATCTGCCTAATTCGGTTTTCTGTGTATGAGGTATTCCACCTTTTTCCAGGGTGAAATAGGTATGCGTCAGCTTTTCTTACCCTGTCCCCACTTTTACTCAAGACACCCTTTTGTTTCAACATACTCCTGATTTCGTTCATCAGGCCTTTGGGTAAATAGCTGGTTCGTGCATACTTGGTCTTTGTGTTTTCTGCAGGAAAGAAAACAGTGCTTCGACTGAAGTTCAAGTGCTTGACTTGAATCTTGACAAACTCGCCGACTCTGCAGCCGAGCTCGTAGATAATTTCAAACATCAGCTTATGAAAATAGTTATCAATCGAGTCAAAGAGATGCCCAAGTTCATCGACGGTCAAGTATCTTATGATCTCTCCGAAGCGTTCGTATTTCTTCGGATGTCGTGGCTTCTTGTTCAGACTCTCAGTCGCAGGAGTAGGATCAGCGTGCTGTTCCGATTGCATGCAAATGTGAAATCAGAAGGGTTTATAAATGTATCGAAATGCATACAGAACGTGGTAGTTCGGGGGAGAAAAACGAGGCCCGTTTTTGGGCCAAAATTGCGGGTTTTGTGACACGTTAACTATTTGTTAGAATGTCTCCGTCTCAGGTCACTGCACATTGAGTCAGCGTAACTCCATCAACCACAAGAGCTTGCGAGGTTCTATGCTGTACCAAGTTCCTACCATTCTGGCTAGCGCGCACGGAAAGCGCACTGGAATCTTCACTTAAAGCAGCACTACTCGCACCCCTTGCCCGGTCAATTAAGGACTCTCTGATCCCAACATAATAGTTCATCGTTGTCCTAATATCTGCGTGTCCAGCTAACTTCTGAACCTCGTGAGGTAATAGCCCTTTCTCGAACCATTCCGTGATGCACGTGCTTCGCAAAGCACGAAAGGCGGCATCTTCAATACCAGCCTTCTTGAGGATCAGCTTCCAAGTACGACCAAAGTTCACATCAGGACACTGGCACATCTCGTACGTAAGTTCACTTCTTGCTTTTAGAATCATAAGGTGCCTATAACGCTGCGGCGACAAGAGTAGATACGGCTGGCCTTCAGGCAACTCTGTCTGGATGTCTATCAGTAACTGTGCCACCCATTCCACCAGGGGTACCTCTCGCCTGTCTTTATCCTTAACAACCCATCGCCAGGTATACCGCGTGTCCTCTTTGGGCTGGACAAGAAGTCTACCTTTGGCAAAATCAATGTCGCTAAAGGCCAAGTTAACCACCTCACCCCTGCGAAGACCTGCCGTCTTGGCTAATAGAATCCTTGCCTTCCATATCGGTGAACGCACCGCTGCCAGGATCTTATCAAACTCATCTTTGCTGAATACCCTCACAACCTTCTTGGGGACCTTTAATAAAGGAACTCCAATAAAGGGATTCTGCGGTAATTGGCCTCTTTTGACCGCCAGGGAGAATATACGCTTGGCCATCTTGATATGAGTATTGACAGATGCCGGCCGCAAACCTCTGTCAGCACAATACTGATGGAATTGCTCACAGTGCTTGTAAGTAACTCTGTCAGCAGGGATATCCCCAACGGCTGCAATCATATCGCTCATGCCATATCTGGCAGCTCTGGCAGTTGAGGGTTCGATTTGTGTTCTTGTCCGCTGCAAGTAATCCTCCAGAAGTTCACTGAGCCTCATATTACTAGGCTGTTCATTGTTGCGTACAAGCTCGATCTGTTTTTCACGTCTTTGACGCTCTGCCTCTCGTTTGTCACAATGGCCTAAGGACTGATACCTCTCACGACCATCTTCTGCTATCCAACGCAGATAATAGACATAGGTTCCTTTCTTATTTCGTCTCAGCCAGGTTTTCACCAGATTTTTCATTTTAACCTCCCTTCTACTGGCCTTAGCTGGCAAGACCGATCCGGACATAATCTAACCAGGCCAGCAGAAATTGCGTAGCAAAAACTGATCTATTCATCCGCTTTTGGGTTACTTGTTTCCTCCAGATCTGCATTACTTGATTCCGGTTATAAGCGTCGGCACCGCATATGAATACCTGTGATTAGAGCCATGTCGAGAAACCGATATCTATCCTGACAGTTTTAGTGGCCAGATTTGGGACATTTTTTCCTCCGAAGGACAAGGCAGTGCAATACGGCTGCCGCTATTGTGCTGTGCTACCCTCCAGCGAGTGTAAGGACGTGGTCACAAAGTCTGCAAAGTTCATTTTGCAGTCACCGTTGATGTCACCGGCAATGACGGTCTCACAGATGGGCTAGCCAGAAGAATCCTGGATCCATCAGCCAACTGATGCGTTACTGCTATTTAAGCCAGTTCTCGACAAAGACCACCAGAACCGGTAGGGTGCGCTGGGACCCCGCTTCGCGGGAACCCTGTGCGCGCGGTCAAATGAATAGCGGTTTATGGTGCCATGCGTATCAGCCAATTGTCAGTGAACTCCTCCAAATCATCAAAATTGACAAAGCCGTCATTCGTCAAATCCACTCCGCCAGCGCCGAAGTAAAAGTTGGTATCTGATTCTCACGCAGTGTTCGCAGTACAATTCCACGTTTCGAATCACGCTGCTCCCCCTCTATTTTCCGGCCTTCGCCCCCTTGCCTTTGCCGCCTTTGGACTGGGGCTGTCCGGAAGGGTCCTTCGGGCCAGTTCGGTGTAGCGGTCGGCCTGTTCTTGCCAGACCCACTCCAGTTCCCTTACCTTGTCCGGCATCTTCGCGGCCAGGTTGACCTGCTCGGCGCGATCGGTCCTCATATCGTAGAGCTCCCAGGGATCGCCCTTGGCCGCGACCAGCTTCCAGTCGCCCACGCGCACGGCGCGATTGCCCTCGTGCAGCCACCAGAGGCTCTCGTGCGGAACTATCTCATCCTTGGCAAAGGCGGGAACCAAGCTGCGCCCCGGCGCATCGGGGATCGGTTCGCCCTTCCATTCCTTCGGTTTCTGGACGTCGGCCAGTTCGAGCACGGTCGGCATAATGTCGATGAAATGCCCGGGCGTGTGGCGCAGCTTGCCCTTGGCGCTGATGCCCGCTGGCCAATGCACGATGAGCGGAGTGCTGATGCCGCCTTCATGGACCCAGGTCTTGTGGCGGCGAAACGGGGTGTTGGAGGCGCTGGAAAAGCCGGGGCCGAGGCACAGGTAGCTCTTCGCGCTGCCCGGCGGCGCTGTTAGATCATGCCCGCCGTCGCGCACCATGATCTCGGCGCTGGCACCATTGTCGGACGCAAAGAAGATTATCGTGTTTTCGAAGACCTTCATTGCCTTGAGTTGCGCGATGATGCGCCCGATCTCCTGATCCATGCAGTCCACCATGGCGGCGTGAATCGCCATTTTCGTCGCCTGGAAGCGGCGCTGCTGCTCCGTGAGTTCGGCCCACGGCAGGGGGCGGTTCACCTCGCCGGGGCCGAGCTTCTTCATCGCATCCGGGAAGGCGTAGGGCGGGCCGACGTTGGGCTCGAGCGCGGACAGGGTCGTGCGGATGAGGCCCATTTCCTTCTGCCGGCTGAAACGCGCCTCTCGCATGGCCTCCCAGCCGGTGAGATATTTGTCGCTGTACTTGGCAATGTCCTGCGGCAGCGCGTGCAGTGGGAAGTGGGGCGCGATGAAGGCGACGTAGTGAAAGAACGGCCGGTCCGAGTGATTCGCCGCATGATCCTTCAGGCACTCGATGGCGTGGTCCGCGATAGCGATGGTGGCGTAGTAGCCGCTCTCGTCGGCCGCCGGGGTCACGCGTTTGTCGTCGATTGAGTTGCCCGCGGCGGTGAAATAGTTCCCCTGGTTGTTCATGTTGAGCGATCGGTCGAACCCGCCATCGAGCACCCTGCCGTCGATGTGCCACTTGCCGCTGTGATAGCAACGGTAGCCGACGGGCTTGAGGAAGTCCGGCAGCAATCGCGCCCACGGTTGCCGCACACCCCGGATGCCGCCTGAAAGGTCGGGCAGGGCGTCGCGATGAATCTGCTGTGCATAGTAGCCAGTGAGCAGGGCGCCGCGCGAGGGCCAGCAGCGCGTGGTGTTGTAAAACTGGGTGAAGCGCAGGCCATCACGGGCGAGGGAGTCGAGGTTCGGGGTCGCGATTTCGCTGCCGTAACACCCAAGGTCGGAATAGCCGAGGTCATCGGCGAGGATGAAGACGATGTTAGGCTTTGGCGTTGATGTCGCAGCAGCGGCATTCAGCGCGGCCATCGGCGTCAGCAGCACGACAATGAGGAGCATGGGGATGTGTTTCATTGTTGTGTCCTTCATTTCTTTGTCATTTCCAATCATTGGAAATGTTCGGGTCGTAACTCTTAGATTAGCCTATCGCCTTCTGTTCAAATGAATTCACTCAAACTCATTTCTGAGCACCGATCAGCCGCTTCATTGCCTCGCCCATCGCCTCCCCGATGAGGTAATGGGTTTCGGCGTTCGAGTTCCAATGATAGCCCTGCCCGTTGGGTGACTGGTCCTGGGGACGCCAGAACTCCTTGGTGTTCACGAACGCAACATTGCCCTTGAACTCGGGGCGCTCTGCCACGGCCGCTTGGGCTTTCATCAGCGACAGCGCCCGCGGGTGTTTCTCTTCGGGTCCGCTCATGCCGGTCTCGGCGATGACAAATGGCAGCGAGGGCGCGCCAAGGTCCTTGCGGATGTCGCGGATGAAGCGGGCCAGGTTGTTTTCGTATTCGGCGTTGAACTTGTCGTTGATTCGGTCGTTCCAGCCTTGATGCCAGTTGAAGCCGGAGAGTACGTAACGTCCGTCGCTGCCCGGCACGAGATCCTTCAAGTTTGCCAGCGCGGCCTTGGTAAGCGCAAGCGTCTCGCGATAGTACTTGCCGACGATGGCCGGATCCTGCGCAACGGCCACATCAGCCTTCTCGCCGAGCGAGTACGGCGGTTTGCCTGCGCTGGGCGGGCGGAAGTCCACGGCCAGGCTCTTGCCGCCCCAGGCGCATTTGATGAGCAACACCGGTTCGTCGAGCGCGTCACCCATCACCCAGCCAAAGCCAAGTTCGGGGCCGATCATGTCCTGCCGGGCGCCGTAGCCCACGGTGAGCGGCCCTTTGCGGTCGAGGTAGGAAATCCACACGTCATCGCGAGTGCGCCAGTGCCCGGCACCGTCCACGAGCGGCGCAAAGCGCTTCGCGGTCGCGGGGTCCTTCACCAGGAACTCCAGCGATCCTTTGCCGGCGTTGCGCTTCGGATCGGCGACGACGAAGCCGTGTCCCTCCATGTTCGACTGGCCGGCGAGGATGAATATCTTCAGCGGCTTGGCCACTGCCTGGCTGGCGATCCCCGGCATCAGGCCGAGAACCGCTGCGATCGTCATACACTTCATACTCTGTCCTTTGTTTCTCAAGGCGTTTCTTTCTTTGTATTGTTCGAAGTATCCCCATTTGCGGATGCCTGTGCGATAAGATCCTTTAGATCCACCACTGTTGGCGCATTCGTGCTCGCCTTGGCAGAGCCGGAGGTTGCCTTGCGATCCCGCAGCCGGCCGACTTCCGCCAACACATTGACGCTGGCTTCCTCGAATCGGCCTTGTTTGTTCGGGCCGACATTTAGCAGGAAATTTGAGTTTCTGCTGTTCACCGTGGTGAGGAGATCCAGAACCTGCTTGGCCGTCTTGGGGCGGGATCCCTCGTGCCAGAACCAACTTTGTTCGAGGCACCAGCAGGTTTCGCCAGGCGCGGTGTTGTTCTCCGGGAACTGCCGCATTTCTTTCACCGCGATGTCCGCGTACGGCGTGCCCTTCTTGCCCCAGTCCCACCAATTTGCACTGGCGAGCAGGTCCCAGCGCAATCCCCTGAAGAAGCCCAGTGCTTCATCCGCGGGCATGATCCTCGGATCGAGCGCGTCATTCCAGAGGTAGAACACATCCGGGTACTTTGCGACAAGCTCGGCAATCTGTTTCTTCTGGAAGTCGATCTGCTCTTCCATGGTATGCGTCGCCGGGTCGCATTCGGGCGGCAGAACCTTGAACTCACTCTTGAATCCCGGATGACGCCAGCAGTAATACAGCCCCACCTTAAGGCCGCGGCTCTTGAACGACCGGATGAACTGCGCCACGAGATCCTGCTGGTACGGACAGTCGGGATTCATGACGTCACAGGTCGTGTATTTGCTGTCCCATAGACAGAAGCCCGATACGTGTTTGGCCGTGAGCACGGCGTACTTCATGCCGGCTGACACCGCCGCGTCGGCCCAAGCGTCGGTGTCAACCTTGCCGCCCGGATTGAAATCCGCAGGACTGTGGTAGCCCGAAACCCATTGCACGCCTTTGAAGGTCTCCAGGTTGAAATGGATGAACATGCCGAATTTCAGTTTCAGGAAGTCCTGTTGCAGTTCATTCACCGGCTTGCTCTTGGCGACAGGCGGAGGTTTGTCCACGTCCGGCGGTTCGAAGTATTTCATGGCTTTTACCTGTGCATTGAGTTCGTCGCTCAGTTTCGCCGTCACGGCAGGATCGGCGGCGAGGTTTTTCAACTCGTAAGGATCGATCGCAAGGTCGAAGGCTTCGGTCCATTCGTCGTGGCGGGGGTACTTTACGAATTTTGCGCTGACCGTGCGGACGCCAACCATAGTGGGGACGTTGACGCCCTCTTCGTAAAAATACTCGGCGAGGAAAGACTGGCGCCAATTCGCTAGCTTCTGCCCGGCGGCGAGCGATTTCCAGCTCATGCCCTGCATCTCACGCGGCACGGGCACGCCGGCCAGATCCAGGAACGTCGGGGCCAGATCAATGTTGAGCACCATCTCATCAACGACCCGACCCTTGCCGAACAGACGGGGATAGCGCACGACCATCGGGATGCGGAGCGACTCCTCGTAGAGCGAGCGTTTGTCGCCCGAGCAGTGTTCACCGAGATAGTAACCATTGTCGCTGGTGTAAACGACCATGGTGTCTTCAGCGAGGTCGAGCTGGTCCAGCGCGTCGAGCAACCTGCCGAGGTTTTCGTCGGCGCCGGCGACATGGCGGAGATAATCCAAATGCACGGCGTTTGAGACCAAGCCCTGAGGCTGCTGGCCAGTCTTCGGATCCGGCGCGCGAAAGATCGGGGGCACTCCGAAATTGGGCGCGGGGCGGCTGGTTTCGCCGGCATAGAGGTTGCGCAGACGTTCGGGGAGATTCACGCCCCCGCGCGGGCTGTGAGGGCTCTTGAAACCGACAACGATCAGGAATGGCTGGTCGCGATTCTGCCTCATCCATTCGATTGCGTAGTCGGTACTGACGTCGTCAACCCAGCCTTTGGTTGGCGTGGACACGCCGTTGATTTCAACCGGACAGTCCTGGTAGCGCCCGTGGGCAATGAAACTCGCGGAGTAATCGAAGCCGGGACGCTGGCCGCGCTGGTTGCCCATGTGCCACTTGCCAATGTAGGCGGCCCGGTAGCCAGCAGCGCGGAGCAGCGTGGCATGTGTGATGGAGTTCTCCGGGAAAGGCGCATGGTTGTTGGTGATGCCGTTGAGGTGGTTGTAGCGGCCGGTAAGAAACGCCGCGCGACTCGGGGAGCAGAGCGAACAGGTCACGAATGCGTTGCGGAAGCGCACGCCCTCGGCAGCGAGCCGGTCCATGTTGGGCGACCTAAACCACGGAAAGCGCGCACGCTCGCCCTGCTCGCGCTGGACAACACCCATCGCGTCCCAACGCTGGTCGTCCGTGTAAACGAACAGGAAGTTGGGTTTGCGTTCGGCGGCGTGTGCCGCCGCAGCGCAAATGAGCACCGCGAGAAGCCACCCGGCGGCACGGCGACGGAGTAGTGAGACGTTTGTGGTATCGATTGTCGCCTCCATCTACTTGTTCTTCAGCAGCTCGACCATGGCCTTGCCCATGGCTTCACCGACGTCCATATAGACTTCAGCTTTGCCGCCGTAGTGGCCGTTGCCGCTGCCGCCTTGCGCCATGGGGCTGGAATAGACGGTGGCCACATTGCCTTTGAACTCCGGGTGCTTCCCGCTATTGCCGTCAACCGCGAGATGGCCCTCAAGCACCTTTCCCTCATTGCCCCCGCAGCCCTTCGTGGCTTCGCCCAGGGTGGCAAGCACGAATTTCGCGTCAGGAGCATTGAAGTCCTTGCGCAGTTGCTTGATGAAATGGACGAGATTCTGCTCGTAGCGGCTCGCATGCACGGCGTTTCCGCAGTCCTTCTCGCCTTGCCAGAAGAAGAATCCCGCGACCCCGTAGCCTTTCGCCCCGGGATAATATTTATCGAGATCCGAAAGCACCTTTTTCGCGAATGAAACATCGTCGTCGTATTGTTTGCCGGCATACCAATCAATGGGCTTGCCATTCTTATCGAGCCATGGCGGAGGCTCCGTCGCGGTGCCTTTGCTCTTGTCCATCTCCCATTGATCAGGCCGGTCCTTGTAGCCCGCAAACACCTTGGTGACCTTCTGACCGCTCCGCTCGGTGACTTCCGCTTGGTAGCGCTCGCTGCCGGGCGGCAGCAGATCCCAACCCAAGCTCCGGTTGCCGATGCAGCTCTTGAGGATTAACACGGGCTCATCCAAGGCATCTCCTACCCAATGGGCGATACCGAACTCCGGGCCGATCGTCCTGCAGGTTTTGACGGTCATCCATTCGTTGTTGAACTGCTGCATTCCACCACCTCTGCCGGACATGACGCGCACATAGCGGACATCCTTGCGCTCTGACCAGTTCCCCGCCTCATCCACAAGGTAGGAGTATTTCTTCTTTTGCTTTACCGCATTCTCCAGGGAGCCATCACCGCCGGCAATCTTGCCCATGCCCACCATGTTGGACTGCCCCATCAGGATGAAGACCTTGACCGGCTTCTTGAAGCCGGGTGCTTTGGTATCCGGCCTCGGCAGTTGTTGCTTCGGGTCCGTGTTGATCTTCTCGGCCACCGATACGCTTGCGAGTCCGATTGCCATCGCGGCCAGCAGGCATCCGAGACCCGTTGTTGTTTTCCTGTACATGGTTTCATGCCCCTTCGTTGTTGTTAACTGTCTGCTTTGAAATATCCCGAGTCTACTTCACTGGCGCCAGCAGCAGTGCGGCGAGGGTCAATACGGTTCCGGTTCGGTGTCTTGTAGTCACTGTTTTCTTTCGTTAAATAAAGCAAGAACGGCAAACGGATGAGTCCGTTTTGCTCTCACACGAGCAAGACGTTACCAGCCACCTGAGACGATCTCATTCGCCCACTATAACTACATTGTTTGGCACCCGGAGCTATCAATGAATTATCAACAAGCCATGTCATGACCTACAGCACGAGCTCCGAGACCTGTAATTCAATCGCCGTCATAGTCCGGACAGTCTCCTGGCTTCACGGGCGCCCGTCCGGAAAATAGAGATCAATAATATTCTGCAGATTACTTTTAATATCGCGGGCATAGGCTTCATCCCATGAGTCCCACAATGCCGCATGAAATCTCTCAGTATCATAACCCTGAGGTCTTGGCTTTTTTCCCCACCACTTTTGTGCAAATTCTCTAAAAGCTTGATTGTCTGCAGGTATGGCTGCTTTGTATTGAACAAGTAAATCGTAGATCTTTGCAGACGCCGGCAGCTTCTCTGCAGCGATGGAAGCTTTCAGTGCAGCAACGTTATTTGGATGTCTTCCCCAAAAATGAATTAATGGCGTAACGTCAACTCCTGCAGCCCTGGACATTCTCAATATCAGGCTGTCGGTATCTCCGTTGTTAAGACCACCTTTTACTTTAATTCCGGCTTCATGATCTTCGTTTATTGATCGCCAGTACTTATTCAGAACTTCCCAACCAAACAGATTGGCGATTTCGACATACTTGGCATACCCTTTGAGTTGGTATCTCATTTCCGAAGCCGACATTGGTTTTTCGAGTTTGAAATTCTCTGTGGCCATCCAGGCGTTTGCGGTATTGGCCAACGTACGTCCTTCATTGGTGAATCCCATCGATTTGCGGAAAGCTTCATCCAGGCTCATTCCAAACTTCTGATTCATAACTGCAACATACAGCAAGTTCACTGCAGCCTCAACTTCGCCGCTGAATTTCTGAAACTGTTGCCCGTGGCCCATTTCATGAAGCTCGTAGTGTGGCGAATGTTGCGGACCGGCGAGAAAATAGTGCTTTCGGTTACCAGCATAATCCTGAGTGGGATTGTATTTGGCGTTCACTTGCGGATAACCTGGAGAATAAGCAGTACTTCTGATAATAACATCGGGCTGAAGGTATAAGACCTCCTTTCCACGAACACGAGGAAAACCCATCAGGTCGGAAACAGCATCCATTGCACCGTCCCAGTCTTTCATCATGGTAATTGGATCGTCGAAGTCACGAATCCAACTGGTTGGAACCTGTATCAAGACCTTTTCCGATTGGAAGTCTGCCCATGGCGCCTGGTGTTTGCGCTCGATATTCTGCCAATCAGAGAGTGATGTACGATGAAAGCTTTTCGCAGAAAAGTACGGTGAACGCACCGCATTGCGTATCTGGACATCAACAATGCCGGCGTCAGCCAGGTAGGGCACTTCAATGTAGATTCCACCTCCAAGTGGGCTGGCAATTTTCGTTTCAGTGCTATTGATGCCAAAAACAACAGTGGACCGTTCCAGACGTTTAATCCAACGACGACGCGAAAGATCCCAGGAGTGGGCTCCAACTCTAATACTGTAACCTTTTCCCACAATCGACTTGGGAACCGTGACCGTTGCAATAGTCCCGGGCGCCAAATAGGTTCCGGTGGGTTTTCTTGCAGGGCGATCACCATGCATCACCGGGTGGCCGAATGTCTTTAAATAGCTTCCGCTTATTTTTACCGTATGAGTTTGATCCGGGTCTGCAGGCGGATCGACTGCTCCCGGAAAATAGGCTGCGCTCTTGAATTGGAATCCTTTCAGAAGACGTTCGTGCTTTGAAAGAGTCTCGGATGTGAAAACATAGTCGACTATGTATTGCATTACCGAATACACCGTAGTGTGGATATCCAACTTCAATTTAGTCCGATCAAAACCTCCCTTGGTTTGATCGCCGATAAAAAGAGGACCCAGGATATTCTCGTAATCTGTAACCAAAGCAAAAGCGGCGGAAATAATATCAGCAGTGTCGTTCCTTCCGAATACCTTCTTGTTGGAGTCTATTATCGTTTTGTATTCTGCAATTTGCCTCTCATTCAGGGTGGCTACGCCTTTGACATGATTATCCAGAGCCCTTAGTGCTGCCAGGACTGTGCTCTGCTTTTCTCCAGGTGATTCAGTCTCTATCGTCTCCGGGCTTGCAGAATCTGGATACAGTCTTCCCGCCGCCACGCCGGAAAGCGTAAATGAACAGAATAATAGAAGCACGATTGCTGGAACTGATGTTTCTTTTAGCATTACAGTTTTCCTTCAACAGACAGCACTACAATACCGGTGCAAATGATACATTTACCTTGTCTTACTTCTCAACCTTGACGAAGCACTCGTACAACTTCCCCAAAAAGAAATCTGATTGTGTTATTCACTTATACTTCTGCGTAAGCCAGTTGTGTGCCATGTTATTGTGGGTCAAATGGACTGTCTCGGTGGCGTTGAATTTCTCCACATGGCCGTCGAGGTAGCCAGCGTTCAACTTCAGACCGTTCATCTCCTTCGGTAATACACTCAAATCAGCACCCAGCCGCTTTAGACTAAAGTAGGGTTTGGCATGGAAAGCACTGGGAAACGAATGACAGCTGTGAAAACTGTATTGTCCATCGGCGGGATTAGGTAACCAGGCCAGTTCCGGGTTGCCACTCAGGTACATGAGGGTATCCTGGATAACCAGGGTGTTCTTGTCGGAGGTTCGATTGGGGGCGTCAAAGGGCTTGGCTCCGGCCGATGCCTTATTAAAGCCGTCAAAGCTGTAGAGCAAGGAATACGTACAAGGCAGTGTGGCGTAACGCCCGGTTCGATAGAATTCACCATAGGTACCTGCAGCCGCACCATAAGGTGGCCAAACGGCACCGTCGCGAATCTTGGATACCGGACAGTTGAAGACCTCACTGTTCTGGAGTATGGTTCCCAAGTACCGTCCTGCATAATGGTAACTGTCCTTGACCGATTCCATTTCAGCATCCGTCAAGGGCGCCCGCTTCGACCAAAACGTGTAGGTGAAGTTCAGATCGTTCGGCCGATGCCAACTGTTTCCATCTCTGCCTGGGCTGGGAGGCAGCTTATAGTCGTTGTCGTGCGAATAGGTCAAGAGTCCCAGAATCACCTGTCTCTGATTGCTGCTGCACGACACCATGCGCGCGACCTCGCGCGCCTTTCTCAGGGCCGGCATAAGTATCGCCATCAATAATGCGATGATTGCAATCACCACTAGAAGCTCTATCAATGTGAAGCCTCTTGGTTCATCCGTAACCATCCTCCACATTCTGGATTCTGCATTTGACTTCATGGTCGGTGCTCCTACACGCCACATTGTCAATAATGCCAAAATACAGGCTCTATTGCAACCTGATATTCTCCATTGAAATCACACACGAGCAAAACGTTATCGGGCACCTGAGACAATCCCAGGCGCCCGATAAATCATTACTACAGTATCTGGCAACCGGTTTAGGGTTTAGCAAGCGGTTCTGTCAGCACATAATCAACAAGCCACCTTACGGCCACAAAAGCTCCTCAAGCCAAGAATCCGCCAACACTGCAAAGTCCTTGAAATTCACCGCGCCATCCACGTTCAGGTCAAACGGCTCGCTGAACGGAGCAGTTATACCGGCCAGCCATAGCACCTCAGCCTGCGACAGTGCCCGGTCGTAAAGACGGACATCGTCAATGGCCCCAAGGAAATACCTGGCCGCGGCTGTGGCACGATAACCAATAGCCATATCGACGCCAGCCGTGATAGAAAACGCATCGGGGTCAGTACTGGCCCTTGTATTATCTTTGCCATCCAGCCACAGTTGCACATCCGGATAGGAGACCGTGGCACCCCGAATCGTAGTCAGTGCAACGTGGTGCCAGTTGTCGTCGTTTAGCGTCGTATCGCCCTGCACGTTGCCGCCCCCGTGCTCGACGCGAAGCCTGCCCTGGTAAAGCCGAAAGTCCACTCTCCGCATGTTG
>Ga0315296_10003492_pt1 | contig 13089 bp, 11 predicted proteins | sample YL17G14_18_MG_FD_203921 | JGI IMG/M metagenome (GOLD analysis project Ga0315296, IMG submission 203921) | Sediment microbial communities from Yellowstone Lake, YNP, Wyoming, USA - YL17G14_18 | ecosystem: Environmental > Aquatic > Freshwater > Lake > Sediment | place: USA: Wyoming | collected... | reverse complement strand
TTTATCAAGCAGTTGCCCTCTTTATCCTCCTCAATCAACCCTCTATCGACAAGGTACTGAAGATGCTTCTGAAAATCATCATAGCTCAGTGACGTCGCCCTCCTCCACACATGAGTCTTAGGCTGCGGCTCACGCGCAAAGAACAGATACTCCAGTATCTCAAACCTAATCTGCACCGCCCCCTTCCGCACCGCAGGCATCAGCCAAGCACCCGACCTATAAATGTCAGAGACCCTATAATAATGTGCGTCAATTCGCCAAGTCCCTGCTTTAGCGTGCTTCTGAATCCAGATCGATCAACATGACTCAGCACAAACCTCGATGGAAAGATGGATTCAGTTTTGGCTGGACTACTCAGAGGGAAAGAATGGCCCTAGCTGGTTCTCTTCTCCGTTACGTGGAAACCGCGCTTCTCCAACTGCTCAAGCAGACCTTTTGCATCCGGATACCATTGACCCCACTTCCTGCAGATATGTTCCGTCCAGCTATAGTTGTCATACGTGAACGTCTCCTTGCGGCCGCCTTCCACCTGAATCCTAGCATTTGCCTTTCGATAATAGTCTTGATTGAGGTAACCCGAATCCATCTCTTTCATGGCTCTCAAGACTAGGCCGTCTTCCAGCTCAGGATATCTGTCCTCAAAAAGCGTAAACTCCAGAGGATACCTTGGACGAGTCGGTGGGTCTTCCGCCGGATAACCCATTGCAAGCTGAGATAGAGGGAAAACTCTCATCGGCAGACCATACTCCTCAGCTATCTTGTCAGCCCTGTACATCGCGCTTCCGAGGAAGCAGCTTCCAAGCCCAAGACTCCTCCCCGCAACAACCATGTTCTCAGCAATCAAAGCCGCATCCTGAATCCCGAAAAACAAGAGCGTGAGATCATTAGTAACAAGCTTCCAACTCCTCTTCGCCATTATGCGCTCAAACTTATACGAGTCCACACAGATCGTGAACAAAAGAGGAGCCCTCCATGGGTTTCGATCCCTGTTTCGTGACAATAGCACACTATAGTACTGAGAAGCAAAAGGGGCACGTTGCCCGGCTTTGACAATCGTTCTTACAACCTCCTCTGAAGGAATCTCTTCAGTATACCTTCGAATCGATTTATGCTCGGATATCGTCCGAACAACAACATTTTCCTCCATAGCATCACAATCCTGAAGAGAACCACGAAAGAATCTAAAGACTTCGCATCCCAATCAAGAGCTTCCCAGACCAAGTACGCCACATGCTGGATTCCGATAGCTCAAAATCGGATTCAGTTCCTTCCCTTGGAGGATCAGGCACCTTCATCCTAACCGCTCTTTCGAGGTTGCACACGCTCTGCAGGTCCCATATCCACTATTCCGAACGGCGCCAGCTTGAACATACAACCAGTCAAGCTGCGCCTCGGTTTCTCTATGAAGCCAGCTCTGACTCCAGTCTGAGGTGTCAGTTCCAGCTGAATAATCGTATCCGACCAATACCTAAGCAGTCGTGTAGAGATAGGCGTAATCACAGGTGGCTCTGAATGCAAAGAGCTGTGAACTTGGCTTAGCAGAAGCACGGTCACATGCTGATCCTCAACAGCCTCTTTGAGATATCCGAGCTGCCTGTTGAATTCTCTACTGGCAGGAAAGGTTCCTCCTCCGGAGGCGACTTCCTCCTGATAAAGAGAAGTGACCGTGTCAAAAACGATAAAGTCGATGTTCGCTGAGATATATGAAACGAGTTGCTCTATAAGCAATGTTTGCTCAGAGAAGTTGTCTGGCATTGACACGATAAGTCTCTCAAGGAACTCGTCAGCACGTCTTCCAGCTATCTGAGAAAACCTATCTAAGGATAGCTTCCTGTCTGAATCTATGTAGAGTACCCGAGAGGAGCCTGAATCCTCTATGGCACCACTGAGAAAGCTGACCGCCATTCCTAATGCAAGAGTGGTCTTCCCTGTTGAAGGTTCACCATAGATCAAAGTGATCTTCTCTAGGGGGATTCCTCCGCCGAGCATCTCATCAAGTGTTCTGCATCCTGTAGATACACTGCGAACCACGTTCAGAGGTCTCCTTTGCAGGAGTACTCGTCAAAAGATGACATCTTCATCACAAGCTCTATGGGAAAAAAGCGATTTGAGAGCTTAGCGTCGAACTATTACGAAGACTATGAGGAGCATCAAGAGAGCTATTCCCAAGAAGAGCTTGACAATGGTTCCATTCCTCTCCCAGATTACGAAGGACCCATTCAAGCGTGTAAAAGGGTTCGGTGAGGACAGCATTACGTAGAGCTGCTTGGCTTCCGCCTCCGTGAACAAAGCTCCATCAACATCTATATCGTTCGTCTTAGTTCCCTTGAATCTATGCCCTCCTATCCAGATGTGGTCTATAAACTTCGTCTTCAGCCAAAGCTCGAACTCTGCCATTTCACCTTTCTCTTGGTTCGTTATTCTCACCTGATCTCTATCGACATGCAGTAAAACTCCTTTATTCCCCTCGGAGTGATGTTAAACACTCCGAAGTTGATCGTGTCAGGCTCGGGCATCCAACTATACACATCCCCACCATAAACCTTAACATAGTTATTTATGAATGAAGCGATTCTAGAATCCACTATCGGTTTATCCTGCGGGTTCAAGTAGCTTACATTATCCTTCTGCACAAACACATCAGGATACACAGCAGTCACATTGAGCGGGACATATCCTCGGCCCCCAAAAGCAGCATAGACATCACTGATCCTTTGCGCTTCATCAGGCTGCCCTCCAGGAACCTGCTTAGTCAACGTCGAGTATGCTGCTGCAGAGTCGCCTCCTATCGCAACCTCTCTAGTGAGAGCATCAACAACACCTATGAAAGGCATCTTCGTTATTACTCCTCCAGCCCCGCTTGGAGTTATGTATACGGGGATGAAGTAGTACAGCCGCTGGTTTATCATATAAAGAAGAATGTTTCCCAGCTTGTAGTTGCCCCCGAAGAGAGTGAGCTTCTCTCTCACTTCGCTGTTGGTCTGGAAAGCACTCACCGCTGCAGTTGGACCGATGAGCGACGATGCGTTACTTGATACTGCAGCTTTTAGGACCTGTATCTCTCCAAGCCTTGTTCCACTATGCGCAATGTACATACCTGCTAGATTCTTGCCTTCTGAACCTCGGAACTCAGCCAGTTGTATGCCTACGAAGCGAGCATCGTTGTTCTCAGTTAGGAGGATATAGTGAACTTCAGTGTCTGGCGGCCTCTCGTAGAAGTCTGATCCCGAACGCCAGATGTAGGGGTCTTCAACATGGAAGAGGAAGTCCACGTCCAGCTGCCCCGGAATCTTGAACAGAACGCTTCCCAGCAGCGCCTCAGAGTATCTGAGCTGAGGTAGAAGCCAGTCCGGTGGTGCCCCCCAGTTAGAGTAGTACTTCCTGTAAAACGAGACTAGGAAGCCATCATCCTGCCCAACGGTATAGCCAGACACCTCACCATTCTCTATGTTGACTAAGACCACTGCGAAAAACCTGTAGTAGTGACTTGCAGCAAACCTAGAGCTTAACGGATAGTCCACGTAAACCTGTACCGCGTAGTAGATCTTGTTGTTCCCCGACACGATGTAGGGGTCCGGGTCTATCTTAAGCCCGTAGACAAGGATCTTCTGCACTCTTTTAGTGACATCCCGGTTGTACAACATCTCCACGGAATCCTGCGGAGGGGCAAAGGCGAAGCCCAACTGGCCTTGCTGAAGGAACCAGAGAATCCTCTGCCAGCCTTGGAGCACATAGTCAGATTTTCCAGCATAAGTTACGTTCTCTATCTCGTCGAATCCTCGGACTCTAGGATAGACAGTCTCGGAGAACTGCTCTCCATAGTATATCTTAGGCTCCTTGCTCAGCTTGAAGGCCTCGGTGATATCTACGAACTCCCCTGAATGGCTCTCGATGGCGAAGATGCCCGAAGTGTGCGTGTAGATGAGATGTTTGCTTATCCAGTCATCTGAGGTATACTTGATTGTGGTGGGGGCAATCCAGTACTCCTTGCCATATACATAGATTATATCTGGCCCCGGGATAGTCATCCAGTTCACAGGGTTGCGGTTCTTCATACGAGTCAGAGCGGAGTCATAGTCCCACTGACGGACAAGGCTCAGAATCTTAGTCTCATTCCCCGTTGGATACGCTGTCAACGGACTTGTTTCGAAGCTATCCAGTCCTGCAGCCCATCTCGTGGCTCTGATCTGCTTAGATGTGAAGGGGGACCACTCATAGCTAACCCAGTTGTTATTCCAATTGAACCGAAAGACAGCTATTATGCCACCGTTGATCGCAAGGATGGATATCAAACCGACTATGATACCCGTAACCAAGATGTTCCTTCTCTTGAAAAGCGTGATTCTCATTGAAAAGCCACCACGGTGGAATATCACTGCAAGTGCGAGGAAACAGAAGAAAAGCGTGAGTCCGATGAAGTAGAAGTACGGCGTGGTGATATCCATCCTCCAATACGGGGCGTCAAAGAGGAAGGCGAATACCCCGAGAGTCAGGGCGACAAACGTGTTTCTTATCCATGTTGTAGATCTTCCATAGAAGAAATCTCTGAAAGCTTTCAGCAGAAGCCTTGCGACAATAACGCCTGTCACTGCTAGGAGCAGTATGAAAAGGAAACGGTACTGTATCTCCAAGGACGGCATCAACGCTACTAGTTCATCGGCTGACGGGGGCTGGATCGCCAGCATGAAGATTCTCGGCACCTGTGACCAGCTTCCGAAGCCTTTGACCATCATGTAGAACACTGTTATGAAGGGTCCAACGAAAGGTACCTCCTGTGATGTGACAATAGCTGAGAAAGCAATCACCCATTTAACTGCCTGCCATAGGCCCCATGTCAGTCTAGTTCTCTTTATCGTTATAGTGGGCATCGTTGGGAATGGTATCTGCGGAGCACCTGGAGGAAGCGGTGGCCGTACCTTCATCAGCTGCTGAAAGCCATCGAAGACTTCGTAGAGATCGCTTCTCCCGATAAGCGGGTTAAATGTCAGAAGGGCCAAAAGGGCAGCGAAGATGAACGCATAGTTATAGTAGAAGGTGATTTGAAACCAGTTGAGGTCAGCCTTGTTGATGTACATGGTCTGATTGATAGTGAAATCCAACCAGATGTAGAGAGACCACAGAGCCGAAATGGCTATGATCATCGAGAATACTATCCAGATCCAGTATCTCTCCAAGAATCGCGGCCTCTCTAGCATCTTACCTCAGCTCGGCATCGATTTCCCTTTGTAAGGGTAAATCAGGAGTCGCCTTCTTAAGGATTTCCCAGTAGAGGGGCATCATTGTTTTTTTTTGGGGGCATGCACAAGGTTTGATAAGAAGAATTGAGATGTTGAAGTGCTGAAAGGTGCTCTTGGATGGTTTCAACTGAAGACGTACTCTTCGTCGCTAGAACAGTCTACTTCTTTTTGCCGGCTTATCTGGCTAATGCGGCTCCAGTCATATTCGGCGGAGGAGCACCTCTCGACGGAGGAAGAGTCTTCGGAGATGGTAAGCCTCTATTCGGGTCTCACAAGACTTTGCAGGGTACAGTCTCCGGAATTCTTGTAGGTAGTGTCACAGGATTAGTTCAGGGTGAACTTATACGCGGCTTTCTTCTCGCGTGTGGTGCAATAGGCGGGGACCTGATCAACTCATTTGTCAAAAGGAGGATCAATCTGACGCCCGGGGCCCCTTTCCCGGTGTTCGACCAGTTGAGCTTCGTAGTCCTCGCTGTCGCCTTAGTCTCACTTGTGCCGCCTCCTCCCAGCTGGGACATGATAATCGTGATTCTAATTGCTACGCTCCCAATCCACTTTCTTTCGAACCTTTTCTCGTTCATCTTGAAGCTGAAGAAGAAGCCCTGGTAGGATCCGGGTTACATCACTTTCGCGGCGCGGGCGTTTGAGATGGTCACTCTGCCCAGGAAGCTTAGGACAAAGCATTTGTTGGAAGGCTGTTAAAGGTGCGAGAGTGCCTCGACGCCATGCAGCGGCATGGTGAGAGGAGCCTTGAATCGAATTTCGCCGGCTCTCTATCGTATAGTGGACATAGTGATGTGTTCGACCCCACGAGCCGGTTCGATCGGCCATCTTGAGGTGCTTGATCTGGTTCATTTCTGATTCAGAGCTTCCTCTAGGATCCAGTTAGGTTTTCAAGGAAGGACTTCAGATCTGAAGAAGACGACGCGTCGAAGAGGCGGTTCTATGCTTGTGGCAGTGGGTTCAACCAATCCTGTGAAGGTTTCGGCAGTTGAAGAAGTCTTTTCAAAAGTGTTCCGAGGGATGAAGGTAATGCCTGTTTCAGTAGATTCAGAAGTCTCGGCTCAGCCCATAGGCTCGGAGACCGTTAGAGGAGCCGAGATCAGAGCTCGGAAAGCGATTGAGGTTGCTCAAGCAGATTATGGTGTAGGGATAGAAGGAGGACTGGTCGAATTTGGCTCAAAATTCTATAATCTTGGCTTCGTTGCTGTTGTGGACAAAACGGGGTTCATGGGAACTGGCACCTCAGGCTGGTTTGAGCTTCCTCCCAGCTTCATGTCGAGGCTTCGCAGAGGTGAGGAGCTTGCCAACATTGTGGACAGCGCATTCGGCCTGAAAGGGGTTGGCAGAAGTGATGGGGCGGTAGGCGTATTCACAGGCAACCACGTGACTAGGAAGGATCTATATGTCCATGGGCTCTACATGGCATTGATACCTATTCTGAACAAGGGAATCTGGAAACAGATCTAGGTCACACAGCTATCAAAGTTCTCATGGGGCATATCTCTGTTGACGGTTGTTCTGGTTCTGTTCTCAGAAAGTTTTATCTTTCGGGGGTTCCACGAAAAGGGGAATCGATACTGGTGTCCGAGGCTTGATAGAGCTCATCGGTGTAATGGTGGCCTTCGCAATCATATTTCCTCTGACGTTGAAGAAGATGAACCTTGGATTCGTGCTCCTTCTAGCGTCGGTCATCATCGGCGTGACAGCGGGTCTCGGCCCGGAGGGCTTCCTCAATGTGGCGCGGGAGACTGTAACGGATTATACGACTTATGAACTGATTTTCTCTGTCGCGCTAATCTCGGCCTTAGGGAACTGCCTTAAGGAAACTGGTCTCATGACCAGTCTCATAGAGAACTTGAGAGGTTTCTGTTCAAGCCGTTTCCTCATCGCTCTAATCCCTGCTATCTTCGGCCTCTTGCCAATGCCCGGAGGGGCTCTCATGTCCGCACCTTTCAATGATGGTGAAGCCAGCCGCTTGGGGCTTAACGCCGAGGAGAAGACCTATGTGAACGTCTGGTTCAGACACGTCTGGTTTTTCGCTTCTCCCGTCTCATCTACAACAATATTGATCTCCCGACTGGCCGGTGTCAATCTCTATCAATTTCTGCTTGTTCTGTTTCCACTCTTTTTCATCTCTGCTTTCGTTGGGTATCTCTTCTCGCTTCGTAGGCTGAAGAGCCCGCCAAATACCCATTGCAAGCCTTCATACTCAACCCTTGTAAAGGGGCTCGGACCCATAGTCTTAGCGATTGTGCTCAACATAGTCGGCGTCCCTCTTCCATTGGCGATTCTTGTAGGAGTGTTTCTAGTCCTGTTAGAAGGGCAGATAGGTCTGAGGAACTCACTCATGGCGGTTCGGCGGGGCATTCACATGGACGTTCTCACTGCCCTAGCTGGGGTTATGTTCTTCAGATATATGATATATGACTCTGGCTCTGTTACACAGGTCTTCAGTGGGCTGAAGCAGGTGGGCGTACCACTTTTGCTCTTGGCAACGGTTTTTCCATTGTTAATAGGTTTCATCTCAGGTACGCCTCAGAGTGGAATCGGCATAGGAGTGCCCCTCATCCTGCCGCTTTTCACTTCTCCAAGCACGCTGGTTCTTGGGCTTATCTACCTAAGCATAGTGATAGGCTATCTTATCTCTCCCTTGCACCTCTGCTTACTACTTACAAACTCCTACTATAAGTCAGGTCTTGGGAAGGTCTACCGAACGCTGGTACCTTCAGTTCTAGTGCTCTACGCAATCGGTCTCCCCTTCTTCATACTCAGGATCTGAAACAGTTTTCCCTCATGCATCTTTAGTCGGATTATAGAGAACATGATAGGATCTCCCGGTTTGGGCAAGCGTCCTGTTTTTAAGTTGTATTGACATAATACATCGGGGTGTGCAATCGTATGGGAATGAATCTTGAGAAGGTTACGGACAGGGTTTATGCCAACACAGAGGGGCAGAGCGGTGGTAACATTGGAGTAATCCTGATGAAGGACAGAGCTATAGCGGTAGATTCACAGTACCCGGGCTCTGCGAGGGCCTTCAGAGAAGCCATCGAGAAGTTGACTGACAAGAAGATATCGCACCTTCTCCTGACGCATTATCATGGCGACCATGTCTTCGGGGCACAGGTTTTCGAGGACTCCGAGATTGTTGGTCACAGGCTTTTGAAGACAAAGATGGAAGCTATGCTCAAGACGGACTGGGCGCCGGCCAACCTTGAGAAGATGGTACAGAGCTTGACTTCCAGAAGCCCTGAGAGAGCATGGCTGTATGATGGCCTGAAGATAGTCCTGCCTACGACCACCTTTGATGACCGGTTCACCTCAAGTGATGGGGAGATGTCTGTCCAGATGGTTCGCACAGGGGGTCACACAGCTGAGTCTAGTATTGTATATGTTCCTGAGGAAAGAGTGCTTTTCGCTGGTGACATACTCTTTGCCAAGACGTTTCCCTATGCATCTGACGAGTCTGCGGATCCTGATCGCTGGATAGGTGCCTTCGAAAGAATACTGGATACGGATCTTGATGTTATCATACCTGGCCACGGGCCTCTCTCTGACAAAACCGAGGTGGAAAAGCAGCTCAACTTCTTCAAGGTAGTCAGAGATGAGATGAAGAGGCTCATAGACCAAGGAGCTGCCCCAGAAGAAGTAGTCAAATATGGATGGTATCCTCCCTATCCTGCAACGGACCGAAACAGATGGGAAGGGGCCCTCAGGCAGTGGTACAAGGTCTGGAAAGCAAGGATGTGATCTTCAGCTTTTCTATCTGTCTTTCCGATAAGGTTCAATATATCTTTATTCAGATTCTTTGAAGAGGCTTCAGAGATGAGAATAGGTTTCATAGGACTGGGAAAGATGGGTATGGCTATGGTGACTCGCTTGCTCTTGAAGCATCAAGTCGTCGGTTACGACCTCTCAGCTTCACAGGTCGCTGAAGCCGAGAAGAGAGGGGCATTTCCATCATCATCTCTTGAGGAACTCGTCAAACAGCTCGATCCGCCGAGAACCGTGTGGTTGATGGTGCCTGCGGGCCAACCTGTAGACCAGGTCATAGAAGGTCTAAAGCCACATCTCCTTCCGAGTGACACTCTAGTAGATGGGGGGAACTCCTACTTCAGAGACTCGGTGAGAAGAGGCGAAGACCTGAGCAAGATAGGTGTCGATTACCTTGATGCTGGGACTTCAGGAGGCATAGAGGGCGCCCAGAAAGGTGTGTCACTTACGGTAGGCGGAAAGAAAGACGTTTTTCAAAGGCTGGAGCCCCTGCTTAGGGATCTTGCCATGCCTGGGGGCCTCTGCTTCTGCGGACCAAGTGGAGCTGGGCACTATGTGAAGATGGTTCACAACGGAGTGGAGTACGCTCTACTACAGGCTTATGGAGAGGGCTTCGAGATGCTTCACTCAGGACCATATAAGCTTGACTTAGCTCAAATAGCGAAGACATGGAGCAACGGCTCTGTAATCAGGTCTTGGCTTCTACAGCTCGCAGAAAGGGTCTTTGAGGAAAGCCCTGATCTAAGCGAAATCCTAGGTGAAGTGGGCGGAGGAGAGACAGGACGCTGGATGGTTGAGGCTGCCCTAGACCAAGAGATTCCTGTTCCCGTGATCACTAGTTCGCTTCTAATGCGGTACAGGTCAAGACAGAGAGATTCCTTCACAGGAAAATTCACTGCAGCGCTCAGAGCAGAGTTTGGCGGCCACGAAGTCAAAAAGGCTCAGTGACAAGCAACAACACTGAAAACAGACGGCATCTCGGCATTTTCCGCCTATTCCTGAAGGGTAAAGGTTTTTGAGATGGGCACCGTGAAGTATTGACAAGGGCCGATAGTTCAGTGGTATGAACGCCGGCTTCGCAAGTCGGATGTCGCGGGTTCAAATCCCGCTCGGTCCATTGACTCCTGTTTTTCGAAATGCAGGGGGATCCATTGATGCCCTTTTTCATAGCGTCTAGGATTTGTTGTGTCTTTGCTTTTGTGCGTGTGAAGAAAGCTCAAAGAAAACAGTGAATAGATCAGGGATTGAGCTCACGGATTAGAGAGGTATCTGGCTGCGGTCTATCACAGAGAAGGCGAGTCCAATGTAAAGCATTCGTTCTTTGAGGAGCCAGTCGACGGAGGCGATAACAATTCCTCAGCCTCAGAGAGAGCAGTCAAGAAGTCAAGTTCTAATGAATAGTGTGTCCTGTTGTTTTTTCAGTCACCGTAGAATCGACGTAGGGTTCTAAGGGCACGCAAAGTGATCCACTTTGAAGGTTTTCCCTTGGCTTCAATGTCAGACCACATTTTCCCGTTGAAGCTCTCCTTCAGAAGCCACTTTCCATCGGGGCCTTGGGAGCTAAGAACTAGCCCTACTGCATCTCGCATCCGATCATCTCTGACACCTAAACGGGTCAATACATCGAGCACTTCGAGGGCGTCCGACTGATAGAACAAGGGGAAGGTGAACCTCTTCCATCCTGGCTTCTCGATGCGGGAGCCATCGATTGACTTGCGATACTTATACACCTTGTTTTCGAGGATATTCTCGACTTCACGATTGATAATTACCTTGATTGAAGACGAAAGGCGTTCCTCAGGCACTGCAGCAAGGGCTTTCAGGACCTTGACTGCTCCCATGTAACAGTTAACGGGGAAGACTCCTTTAGGGTCAAGCGGGTAGGCACGACAGTGCCATCCTGCATCCCGGATAGAATGGTGGCTGACTATGAAATCGACAAGGCGCTGTACACGAGAGTCGTCGAAATAGCCAAAGTGGAGCATATAGTAAAGGATGTTTCCGTCCATGCAGCAACAGTCCTTCATTGTGCTCGCGCGCCCTTGGCTGCTCTTAGGCAGGTCGGGGAGGAAATGACCTGAGTTCCTCTGAAAACGAAACATGTGCTCGATGCCCCATTCAATTGCCGGTGTCCTTCTGGCGCCGAGTTCAGCTAGAATCAGAAGTGAATGAGTAGTGGCCTTGTACTTTGGGAGATACATGCTCTCGGCATTAACCCAATGCCCGTCAAGACCTTGAGCTGCGAGGATCTTCTTGACGCAAGCAGACTCCATTATCGCGTCTTGAGCTGCATGTACATCGTTTTCGCTTCTCTCTCTATCCTCTAGGTCTTGGAGAGCCCAGAAGCGGATACTTGGATTATCAGGTTCAAGAAGCCAATCCGTGACATCCGCGTTCAGAACATCCTTCCAGTACACATGCCCATTATTATAGGCTGTTCTAATAAGTTTGGTTGCTTTGTGATACTTTGATCATCCTTATTTGTGCGGATCAAAACCCTTTTACGTCAGCTTGCACTTCGGCTGTTCCAACAGCAATCTTTTGTTACAGGAGCAAACATATGGGATGAGAGCTGCGATAGACAGGTTCGTTCCTTGGGGGTTAGTGGTGGATGAAGAAGATTCTTGGGGATATTAGGGTCCTTGATCTGACACACGTGGTTTTCGGACCTTGGTGTACTAAGATGCTAGCTGACTTCGGTGCGGAGGTCATCAAGATAGAGCCTCCTTGGGGCGCTTTGGATAGGATACCTGAAAGAGGCCCCATGTATGGAGGCGCCAGCGCCGCATTCCAGTACTTGAACCTCAACAAGAAGGGGATGGCTATCGACCTGAAGAATCCAAAGGGCGTGAGCATCTTCAAAGAGCTCGTCAAGATATCAGATGTTGTCGTTGAAAACTTCAGCCCCGGGACGATGAAGAGGCTAGGGCTAGGCTACGAGGACCTAAAGCAGGTCAAACCTGACATTATCTATGCTTCCCTATCAGGCTTCGGTCAGACAGGTCCTTACTCGCCAAGGCCATCTTATGCTCCCATAGCCGAGGCCATGTCAGGACACACGCGAGAAACTGGAGACCGCGTTGACCCTGACGGTCCACCCATAGCGATGGCTGGAGCTATGGGAGACGTGGCGCCAGGCACCATGGCAGCCATGTCCATAATCGCAGCGATTCGCCATAGAGACCGAACCGGAAACGGCCAAGTTATCGACGTTGCTCAGCTGGACTGCATGGTGGCTTACAACTATAGCAACATAACCGAGTACTTGCTCAGTGGAAAGAACGAGACTGAACGAAGAAAAGAAAGAGAAGAACTTGAGAAGAAGATGGGTCCAAGTTCTCAGTCCTTCGGAGGCATCATGAAAACTAAGGATGGATGGATACACTTAGCGGGCATCAGAGCCAAAGGTCTAGACGCATTGAGACAAAAAATGAGTGTCAAAGAGCTGGACAACGAAACTTGGAGGAAGTATCTAGAGAACATGACCCGTGACGAAACTGTGAACTTCTTCGTGGAACTAGGTCTGCCAGTGGCTCCTATTCTATACAGCAGCGAAGCAACGAAGGACCCTCATGTCATAGCTCGTGACATGATCAAAGAAGTGCAGCATCCGAAGCTAGGGAAGATAAAAGTAATGAACTTCCCCATCAAGCTCTCAGAGAACACTGCGGAAGTACTCTCGGCAGCGCCTCTGCTTGGTCAGCACAACAAGGAAATCCTCGTGAAATATCTTGGCTACACAGAAGATCAGGTCACCCCACTGTTGAAAGAAGGTGTCATCGCAGCAGATAGAATGAGTTGAAGATCCCTAGTTCACCGGATTCAACCAGAAACAGCTTGAAACCAAGACGCTACGCATTCCGATATCTATGGCAGCCGGAGTTACGTCCAACGATTCCTATGAGCTCTATCTTTCATCTCGTCGATCGGCCGAGAATCATATGCGCAGCCTTATCTGTGAAGTCGAAGGCAATCCTGTCCACAGTGGTCGCACAATGGTGCTTTCCACCAGAAATCCCGCTCTGGAATCTCCCAGCTTCCCTCGCGAACAAATCCATTAGTAGATGTGCTTCCA
>Ga0315296_10003491_pt1 | contig 13089 bp, 15 predicted proteins | sample YL17G14_18_MG_FD_203921 | JGI IMG/M metagenome (GOLD analysis project Ga0315296, IMG submission 203921) | Sediment microbial communities from Yellowstone Lake, YNP, Wyoming, USA - YL17G14_18 | ecosystem: Environmental > Aquatic > Freshwater > Lake > Sediment | place: USA: Wyoming | collected... | reverse complement strand
GTAGAGCCTCTGGTTGCCGAGCGGGATAAGGGTGGCGAGTTCAAGTCTATTGAAGACCTCTGCCGTCGTGTTGATATGCGCAGTATAAACCGGCGGGCAATGGAAAGTTTGATTAAGGCGGGAGCCCTGGACAGCCTGGGCGACCGCGGCACTCTACTCTACAATGTTAGTCGTATCCTGGCTCTAGCTCAGCGGGAGCAGCATCTGCGGGAGACCGGGCAGTCCACCCTGTTTGACCTCTGGGGTGAGACAATGCCGGCGCCTCTGCCCAGCCTCGACCTGCAAACTGCCGAAGTCTCGGTTAAGGAGAAGCTATCTTGGGAGAGGGAGCTGATGGGGGTATACCTGTCAGAGCATCCCTTCACTGCCTTTGCTACTAAGATAGCTTCGGAGAACACCACCCTCTGTGGTCATATTGATGCTGAGCTGGTGGGGCAGACCATTGTGGTGGCGGGGATGTTAGCCTCGGTTCGTCAATCGTTCACCAGAGACCGCCGCCCCTTTGCCAGTGTGGTGCTGGAAGACCTTGACGGCAGGGTGGAGGTGATGGTCTGGCCTAAGGTCTATGCTAGTACCAAAGACCTGTGGCAGGAAGGTAGTATCCTGCTGGTCGAGGGCAAGATAAGGGTAAGGGACGACCGGGTGCAACTGAGCTGTGAATCGGTGCGGCGCTACCAGCCAGAGGCAGCCGAAAAGGAGGCACCAGCGTTAGCTGAGGAGACTGCCCCGCCGCTGAGTGAAAATCGGCGGCTGGTAATAAGCATTACCCAGACCGCCGATGCGGAAAGTGATATCGTCTATCTGCATAAACTGATTGATACCTTGAGGGGCTTCTCCGGGCGAGATGAGGTAAAGCTGCGTGTCAGTAATGAGGAGAGGGTTTTTTACCTCAAGCTGTCCAATATATTAATCAATTACTGCCCCGAGCTTCACCAGCGCCTGGTAGAGCTGGTGGGAGAGGAAGGGCTGAAGGTGGAGACCAATGGCTAAACCCAGGAAATGGCTGCTACTGACGACTGCTCCTGACCAGCTAACTGCGGAGATATGGAAGGATATTCTCCTTCAAGAGGGCATCCCGGCTATGGTCAACCCCCAGGACGCTGTATCATTTATGGGTGTTTCTAGCTTCCCCTGCCGAATAATGGTCGCCTATGGCTATCTCAAGCAAGCCAAAGAAATTCTTGCCAGCCTGCAACCCCAGGCTGAGGAATAGGCTGATGGTAAAGAAGGATGTACCACTAGGTCATAGAAAAAGGCTGCGGGAAAAGTTCCTCAAGTCGGGACTTGCCGGATTTCATGACTATGAAATTATTGAGTTGCTCCTGACCCTGGGCTCACCCCGCAAGGACTGCAAACAGCCGGCGAAAGAGGTCATGAAAAGGTTCAAAACCTTGAGAGAGGCACTATCCGCCTCTCCTGAAGAGCTGCAGCAGATAGAGGGCATCGGTCCTCATAGCGCCTTTGGTATTAAGTTGGTGCGTGAGGTAGCCGCCGAGTTTCTCCGGCAGAGGATTATTGAGAAGCCAGTATATAAATCGGGCAAAGAGATTTTTGATTATCTCTATCACTCAATGCGGGACCTCAAGAAGGAGTTATTCAAGGTTATTTACCTAAATGGCCAGAACCAGATTATTGACATCGTCGACCTGTTTGAGGGGACGGTTAATGTCAGCTCTATTTACCCCCGCGAAATCATGAGAGCCGCTATTAGCCGTGAAGCTGTCTCCCTCATTTTCGTCCACAACCACCCCTCAGGCGACCCCGAGCCCAGTAAATATGATAAGGATGTAACCAGGGATTTGGTCTTCGCCGGGAGCATTATGCAGATTAGGGTGTTAGACCATATCATCATCGGCAATAATAAATACTATAGCTTCGCTAACGAGGGGCTGATTGAGGAATACGAAACGGATTTCCTAAACCTGAGAACCTCGGGAACCTCTGAGGCTAAACGGAGGCTATACCGGGCTAAACTATCTACGCCCAAGCTTTACAGGCATCCATAATCATAACCACCAAAGCAACCTATTGTTTCCCATTGGCATTAATCTGCCCTCTTGTTGACAAATGGACTACAATTGTTCTAAAATTATCAATAAGGGGGAAATCCCCCATGCAAGAAAAAGCCAGAAAAACAGGAATCCGTGCTGTAGATGCTATCCCCTGGGGTACACACCTCTGTCAATTCTATGAGACCAAACAAGACTTGCTTGATATTTTGGTACCTTATTTTAAAGCGGGTTTAGAGAATAATGAATTCTGCATGTGGATTACTGCTGAGAGCTTCAATGAAGAAGAAGCTAAACAAGCAATGAGGGAAGCCATGCCTGATTTTGGCCGATATCTAGAGGGGGGACGAATAGAGATTGTGCCATACACCCAATGGTATCTCAAAGAAGGTGTTTTCAGCAGGCGAAGAATTCTCAATGCTTGGTCAGATAAGCTCAGTCAAGCCCTACATAATGGTTACGAGGGTATGAGGGTAACAGGTAATTTTTCTTGGCTCAGGGAGAGAGACTGGACAAGTTTCAATAAGTATGCGGAAGAGGTAGATAATGTAATCAGCAAGAATCCTATGCTTGCCATTTGTGCTTTTCACCTGAGTAAATGTGGAACCAGCGAAATCATAGATGTGGTGAAAAACCATCGCTTAGCTCTCATTAAGCGAGGAGGCAATTGGATATTACAAAAGCCAAGGGAAAGTGTGGAGTTGGCTTCATCGGTTATATCAGGATGGCGTCTGACACCGTTGCAGGGAATGTTTATCCGGTCAGGTTTTGAGGGCTTCAGCGACGAGGAGACTATTGAATTACTGTTAAGCCTGGTGCTAACTGAACAGGAGTGTAAGAAGCGAGCCAAAGAGTGCATTGAACGGTTCAAAAACCTGAGAGGATTCTTGATGGCTTCTCGCCTGGAGCTAGAGCAAGCTGGGATTAGCCCCTTTCCTATGTTTTGTATCAAGCTGCTACACGAATTACCGGCAGAGATTCTTAAACAGAAGATTATTGAGCAGCCCATCTATAAATCCCCTAAAGAGATTTCCAACTACCTCTGCTACTCAATGCGAGACCTCAAGAAAGAGGTATTTAAGGTTATCTATCTAAATAACCGAAACCAGATTATTGACACCGCCGACCTGTTTGAAGGCACGCTGGATAATATTCCCATCCATCCCCGCGAGATTGTAGAAAGTGCCATTAACTATAATGCTACTGCCTTGATTTTTGCTCACAACCACCCTGCAGGCGACCCTACTCCTAGCAAGAGTGATAAGCAGATAACTAGAGACCTGGTCTTTGTCGGCAATGTCCTGCAGATTAAGGTGTTAGACCATATTATAATCGGTGGCAATAGATACTTTAGCTTCGCTGACGAAGGAATGATTACAAGATACGAGGATAGTTTCCTAAACCTGAAAATAAGAGCGTTATTTGAGAGCAAAGCGGGTTATTTGCAAAAGCTAGCTATTATTTTTGTCTCTCTTATTCTGGAAGCCGTCTTGATACAAGAAGCCGGAGTCACCTTCTTTTAATGGCGAATTGGGCTAACCTTTTCCCTTTATTTCCGTTATAATATTGTGGATAATTGATAGCGGGGAGGATTTAGTGAAAAGGTTTTTGCTTTTGGTGACAGTGCTGGGTATCTCTCTGGTGGCTGGCTGCATTGGGGAGGTTGAGGCCTATACTGACCCCGGGCAGACAATAGAAATTGGCGTTAACCAGCAGTTTGTCATTGCCCTTGGTTCTAACCACACCACCGGCTATGGCTGGGAGGAAAGCCACGATAACACTATGCTCGAGCTGGTAGAAAAGATATACAAAGAAGAGGCAAAGCAGGGTTTGGTTGGTGCTGGTGGGGTTGAGTATTTCCGGTTCAAGGCGCTGAAGACTGGGCAGACTGAGATAACCCTGGTCTACAAGCGACCGTGGGAAGAGCCAACCCCGCAGGATGTAACGAAGGTATTTACCATTAATATAGGGAAAAGCCGCATTTTTCAATAAATAGCTTTATCTAATGCTGACTTTGGCTTCTAGCCAGAGAAGATACTGCTTCATCTCCACCCCGCCGCTGTAGCCACCGAGCTTGCCATCCTTTGCTACTACCCGGTGACAGGGGATGATGATGGGCAGAGGGTTTATGGCTAGAGCCTTCCCTACCGCCCGCACTGCTCCGTCTTTGCCCAGCTGCTCTGCTACCCAGCTATAGCTCTTGGTCTCACCGTAAGGGATAAGCCTGGTTACCTTCCATACCTCACGCTGAAAGGTGGTAGCTGGGGAGAGGTCAAGCTTATCGGGAAAGCTTACCCGATGACCGCCAAAGTAAGCCCTGAGGCGCTTTATCAAGTCAGCAAAGAAGTCGGCGGACCAGGCGGCTTCCTTCATTCTATCGCCTAATTGCTGCTCTGCTTCTTGGGCTGAGGGGTGGGGTAAGGTGGTATGCACTAGCCCTTTTGCCGAGCCTAGTATTCCGAGCCAACCCCTATCGGTATTAAAGGTGGTATATTTTAGCTCCCCGCTCATATCTCCCTGGCCAGCACCAGCCCCCATACTGAGGCGGCTCCAGCTTCCTTTAGTGCCCGGGCACAGGCATCAAGGGTAGCCCCAGAGGTGGCGACATCGTCTATAAGCAGAACCTGTCTACCCTTTAGCCTCCCATCGCGGCAGGAAAAGGCATTAGCCACATTGCTCCGCCGCTCCTCCACGGTGGCGGTTCTAGCCTGGGGAAGTGCGTGACGCTCTCGGACGAGGCAGTTATCTATCAGGGGTAGATTGGTGAGCTTAACCAGCTCTTGAGCCAGCAGGCTTGACTGGTTGTAGCCACGTTCCTTCAACCGTTTCCGGTGAAGCGGCACCGGCACCAAAACCTCCCCGGGCACAGGATTGCTAATGAGATAATCATTGAGCAACTGGGCAAAGAGCCCAGCCACGGCTCTAAGGTTTCTATACTTTAGCTGATGAATAGCCTGGCGTATTGCCCCATCAAATCGAAATGGGGAGCGGATGCCATCTATCTCCGCCTGCCAGCCGACACAGCTAGGACAGAGTATAGCGCTGGACTGGGGTCGGCCACACTTGGGGCAAATCGGGGGCATAATTCGGGGTAATGACTGGCGGCAAGATGGGCAAATAAAATCACCTTCCCTTCCACAGCCAATACACCAGCGTGGAAATAGAAGGTCAAGTGCCATCCCTTTGAGCTTATTTAACCGAGGAAGCACATTTAGCCCCGTAATTTGAAGCTTCGGGATGAACCGCTAGGTTTTAACGGGAGCGGGCATTGTGCATTGTCCCGCTGATAATGGGTTCATTGATATAAACATCGCCATTCCTGATTTTCAGGTTGAAACCGCAATCAGGATTGGTGCAAACCCATGCTTTGTAGTGAATATCTGCCCCTTGACTGCCAAAGTCGGAAAGGGGTACTAGGTCTCCAGTCTTGCATTTCTGACATTTGGGGAAATTTGATTGTTCCATTAAGTCCACCTCCCAACCGAAATTAAATCTTACGCAGTATACACTATACTGCGGCTGTTGGCAAGGGCTTATTTTAGCTTCACTGAGCTGATTTGGCTGTAAATAGCGCCCTCCCTGGTTAGCTGGCTTCTTATCAGGCTGATAGCTTCCACCGGGAAACTATAATCGGCCTCAAATTTGGTGCCAGATATAAGCTGCCCCAACCTTTGCCGCTCATCTGGTGATGCTTGGTCACGAACTCGCGCCAAAGTCAAGTGGGGCGTGAACGCCCTGAGCTCGGGGGCAAAACCCAGCCCCGCCAGATTAGACTCAAGGCGCTTCTGGAGCTGGAGTAGCTTATCCACCTCCCCGCTTACCCCCACCCACGCTACCTGAACCCGCCTCAGGTTGGGAAAAACGCCTAACCCCTTAATTTCAAGGTGAAAGGGTGATACCCCTTGGGCTGCTTCTTCTATGGCTTCGGTTATTTGGCTAATCCTATCTCCAGCAACATTGCCCAGGAACTTGAGGGTCAGGTGAATGCCATAGGGGTCAACCCACTTCACCCGAAGCTGGCTAGCTTTCAATTTAGCCTGAAGGCGGGTAAGCCCCGCTTTTACCTCTTCGGGCAGCTCTATAGCAATAAAACAGCGTACCGGCTCCATAGCTATGTACCTTTAATATCGAGAAGCCTCAGGGCATTACCTGACAGGATAAGGTCGTTGATTTCTTTGGGCAAGTCCAGGGCGTCAATCTCTTTGAGCAAGCGACTCGGTGCCAGCAAGGGATAGTCGCTGCCGAAAAGAATCTTGTCGGCGCCCACAAGCTGGATAACCTGGTTATATACCTGAGAAGTGTAGAGAAAGGGCGAAGCCGCGGTATCAAAGAAAACGTTGTTTATTGCCTTCCTAACCTCAGGCATGAGGGCGTAGAAGGGTAGACCGCCTCCCCAATGGGCGCAGACTATGGTTAAATCCGGGAAGCGGGTAATGAATGGGTAGAGTATATCCGGGGTGATACTCCCTTTCCCGCGATAGTTATGGCCTACGGGTTCAGAGGCGTGGGTGAGCAGGATTAGCTTGTGCTTCCTTAATGCCGCAACAAAGGGTGCCATCGCTAGTCTGTCGGTGAGGTCAAATAATTGTATATCCGGTCTCAGCTCGCCAACCCCTTTTATCCCGGCCTTAGCGCAGCGCTCAATTTCAGCGGCGGCTTGGGGCGACCGCGGCTGCACAGCGCAGAAGCCAACAAGCCTCTGGGGATAGCGGGATACCGACTCTATGATGTAGTCGTTGGTTTCCACGCACATCTCATGAGTCGTCCAGCCGATATTGGTAATGACCGAGATATCAACGCCGGCTTCATCCATACTGGCGATGAGCTCATCAGCAGTAGCAATTTTGGCGTTAGGGTCGGAGTAGAGGAGGGCAAAGCACGGGTCACGCTCAATATATTTGTTGCGGTTCCTCTTTATCTGGGGGGAAAATACGTGAGTGTGAAAGTCAATAATCATCGCCAGATTATATCAGAACCCTTATGATAGCTTCAAGGTAGGGGGTCAAGCAGTGGTTTGCTCTTCTGGTTTTTCCTCGGCCACCTCTTCCGGCGCTGCTTCAGCCTCAGCCTCAACCGGTGCCGCTACTTCCTCCACCTTTTCTACACGTGCCTCAGCAACCCTTGCCACCATTTGGTTGGGGTCATTATGAACGGTAATATCGGGGCTAAGGGCAATATCTCTGACATAGATTGCCTGCCCCACCTCCTCCAGTGGGCTGAGGTCAACCTCTATCTGAGGCGGAAGCTTGTCCGGCAGGCACTCAATACTCAGGGTGGTGAGGGCGTGGGTCAGGATGCACCCTTTTGCTTTTATTGCTGGCGCTTCGCCAACCAAGACAATAGGAACATCCACCTTTACCCTCTCCGTTTTTTTCACCTGATAGAAGTCAACATGAAGCAGCTCCCCGCTAACTACATCCCTCTGGATTTCCTTGATGAATACACTTCTTGGTTGTTTATCCCCTTCAATCCCGAGAGCGATAAGCCTGGTCATTCCGGCCCGGGCTATAATCCGCTGAAGCCTAGCCGTATCACACTGGAGGGTTAGTGACTCAAGGCCATGCCCCAGAAGGTGAGCCGGCGTGATGCCCTGGCGGCGCAAAAATCTCGTCTTCTTGCCCAGTATATCCCTTTTACTCGCCTCTATGGTTAAACCTTCCATCTTGTCTCTCCTCTAATGCAATAATTAAAGCAGAGATGGGAATAAAAATCAAACCAAGCGACAACAGATGGGTTCAAGCTTTCTTCCTTGAAAGCCACCAAGGCACCTCTACTTCTGCAAGCCAAGCAGCCCAGTAGTGCACCCTATCAAGCTATACAAGCCAATTGCCGTGGTCACAAAGACAAGAACAGACCGCTCCCTATTCTTTATCATACTAATCAGACCAGTAACAAAGGCGGCTCCTGATATGCCCGCGACGACGATTGTTAAGGCATTACCAAGAGCCGGATTCAATTCCGGACCAAGCACTTCAAAACCGTACAGGACTTCGGCCAAAACGTAAAACAATATGAAAGCTATTGTCAAGCCGACCGACCATCTACCCAAAGAAGTTTTTGGCAGAATACTAATCCGCACGTTCATCACCTCCTTCGACACCTGACTGCTGTCCTTATGCTAATACTACTGTTCGTTGGCTGTCAATATCTCTCACCCCTAAATCCAAGTTTTAAGAGATTGCTTATCACCCTATCCCCCTGACCCCCTTCCCCTCTAGGGGAAGGGGGAAGTATTTATAGAAGAGGGGCTAACGCCCCTCTTAAACACCCTGTTAAGTTAGGCTTGCTATCAAAGGGAAAGAAGGGAAAACTTATAGAGGGGGGCGAAGCCCCCCTCTTATCTACATTCCCCCTTCCCTTATTAAGGGAAGGGGGTCAGGGGGATAGGTTGCTAAATAATCTCAAAATATAGACCTGGGTCTATGAGTGTAGTATAATCTAGAAAAAGGCAAGGGGTAATAATGTCGCTGCCTAAAAAAGATAATTCAATAACCTCGGCTAAGAGTATGAAAGCCGAGGTTTTTTCATCGTCGGCATCGGTAGCTGAGATGGAGGCTATCGCCAAAAGGCTACGTCGCCACATCATTACTATGATAGGGAAGGCGGGAAGCGGTCACCCCGGCGGTTCCCTTTCTTCAGTGGAGATTCTGACTACCCTTTATTTCAGAGTACTGCGGCATAAGCCGCGAGACCCTCAGTGGCCGGATAGGGATAGATTTATCCTGAGCAAGGGGCATGCTGCCCCGGTGCTCTATGCTACCCTGGCTGAGTGCGGCTACTTCCCGGTAGAAGAACTGCTTACGCTGCGGCAAATGGATAGCCGCCTTCAGGGTCATGCTGATAGGACGGTTACCCCAGGGGTGGAAATGTCATCCGGTGCCCTGGGGCAAGGGTTATCCTTTGGCATTGGCGTGGCTTTGGCGGGCCGGCTTGATTCTAAAGATTACCAGGTATATGTTCTGCTTGGGGATGGGGAGTGTGATGAGGGGCAGGTGTGGGAGGGGGCGATGGCTGCTGCCCACTTCAAGGTGGACAACCTGGTGGCTATAGTTGATAACAATGGGCAGCAAATAGGCGGCTGGAACCGCGATGTGATGAACCTTGACCCCTTTCCGGCAAAGTGGCGAGCCTTCGGCTGGCAGGTTATCGAGGTTGATGGTCATAGTATTCCCCAGCTTAATCAAGCCTTTAACCGAGCAAAAAAGATTAAAGGGCAGCCAACGGTCATCATTGCCCATACTGTCAAGGGCAAAGGGGTCAGCTTTATGGAGAATAACCCCGATTTTCACGGCAAAGCACCCAATGCTGAGGAAGTCAAAATAGCCCTTAAGGAGCTAGAGTGATGGCGAAAGAGGTTTCCCTGAGAGAGACCTATGGCGAGACGCTGGTTGAGCTGGGCAGAGAGAACCCGGACATTGTGGCGCTGGATGCTGACCTCTGCCGCTCAACCATGACCCAGCTTTTTGCCCTTAAGTTCCCCGAGCGCTTCTTTGACTGTGGTATTGCCGAGCAGAATATGGTTGGTATCGCTGCCGGGCTAGCGGCCTCGGGCAAGATACCCTTTGCCAGCACCTTTGCTGTTTTTGTTCCTGGTCGCTGCTTTGACCAGATTCGCATGTCTATAGCTCAGCCCAAGCTCAATGTTAAGCTGGTGGTTACCCACGGTGGCATCAGCGTTGGTGAGGATGGCACCTCACACCAGTCCATTGAAGACCTCTCTTTAATTGGCTCCTTCCCTGGCTTTACCGTTATTGTCCCGGCTGATGCCATTGAGACCGCCCAGGCAGTGAGGGCGGCGGCCGCTCATTATGGGCCGTTCTACATCAGACTGTGCCGTCCCAAGTTGCCGCTGGTCTATGACCAGGGCTACCGTTTTAATCTGGGTAAGGCGGTAATCATGAGGCAGGGGGGGGATGCTACGATAATCGCTATCGGTCTGATGGTGAAAGCGGCACTGGAAGCGGCTCAAAACCTTGAGCGGGAAGGCATAGACTGCCGGGTGCTGAATATGCCTACCCTTAAGCCTATTGATGAGGCGGCTATTATTAAAGCTGCGGCGGAAACTGGGGCTATTGTTACCGCCGAGGAGCACCTGGAGCACGGTGGTTTGGGCAGTGAGGTGGCTCGGGTGGTTGCTCTACATAGGCCGGTGCCGATGGAGTTGGTGGCGATTAAAGATACCTATGCCAAATCAGGTAAAGCTAGTGAACTTCTTGAGAGGTACGGTCTCACTGCTAAAGATATTGAGCGAGGGGTAAGGTCAGCGATAGCAAGGAAGCGACTAAGCGCCTCTCGTCCTTGAGGTATTAACCGCCCATCTTGTCCTGAGGAAGTGAGTGAAGCCCACCAGACAGGGCAAACCTATGCTGTAAGCTATGAGTGCTCCCGAGACCCCCAGCCACCAGCACACCAGAGGCAGCGGAACAAATATAAAAGCGGCGGCTTTAGTTGTATCCCGAAGGATAAAGTGGGCGGCTATTGCTGGCCCGGCTATTATTAGCATTGGCTGAGTTAATAAAGCTAGCAGCACGCCAATGGTGGTGCTCTCCCCCCGCCCTCCTCTGAAGCCGAGAAAGACCGGCCAGTTATGCCCGATGACGGCAGCTACTCCGGTAGATAGCACTACCAACAGAGGTAAACTGGCTGCCTGAGCGATGAGGACAGCCGCGGCCCCCTTGGCGGCATCAATAATACCGACTGCCACCCCCACCTTAGCCCCGAGCTGACGGAAGGCATTGGCGGCACCCATATTCCCATCCCCAATCCGACGAATGTCAACCCTCTTCAAGATGCGACCAGCAATATGGGCGGTGGGGATAGAGCCGATAAAATAACCCAATACTACTATCAGCCAGGCCATCTTTATTCCCAAACTAATGCCGGGGGTGGGACTCGAACCCACAAGGATTACTCCGGCGGATTTTAAGTCCGCTGCGTCTGCCTGTTCCGCCACCCCGGCTCAAAGCTAAATTCTATAAAGTTGGCGACAATTTGGCGACAGAATTTTTATTTACCCCCGCGGGCAGTACTTCGTCCAGTAGCGCCATAGCCTTCTCCTGCATACCGCTTAAAACATGGGCATAAGTTTGCAGAGTGAAAGCTACCGATGCGTGTCCTAGAGCCTCGCTAATCACCTTAGCAGGAGCACCGCGCATAAGCATTAAAGAGGCAAATGTGTGTCGCAAATCGTGGAACCTCACGCCTTCAAGTCCGGCCTTTTTAGCTATTATAGCAAAGTCATGGCTTAACATACTAGGGTCGCAGGGCTTACCCGGCAAGCCAAAAACGAAGCTATCTAGAGGCAAGGGCTTGCCTGCTAATTGCCAGTACAGAGTTTCACGCTCCGCCTGGTAATCCTTAAGGAATAAGGCTAGTTTAGGTGTCAAACTCACCCGGCGCCTGGAGTACTGTGTTTTAGGCGGTTTTACTTCGCATATTCCCCTGCGTTTGTATAGGATCTGATTAACCGAGAGTGAAAGCAGGCCCAGGTCAAGGTCGCGCCAACGAAGGCCGCATAGTTCACTTTGCCTAAGTCCGGTAGAAATCGCAGTATAGTAAACGGGATAGTAGCGACTATCGCTTGCCGCCTCTAGGAAAATCTGGACTTCCCATTCCGTTAAAGTTCTCATGGGCTTAGGTTTCCAGCCCGGAGCGTCCACAAGTCCGCAGACATTAACCCCTAAATAACCCTGTCTAACGGCATACTTCAGAGCTTGGCTTAATAACCGATGGTGTTTAGCAACCGTCCGGGGTGATAGCTTTTCTACAGCCTTGCCGTAATACGCCTGGATCATCTGTGGCTGAAGGTGCTTTAACTGGACATGGCCCAGCGCTAGTATTAAGTGGTTCTTTACAATGGACTCGTAACCATCGAGCGTGCGCTGAGAGCAGTTAGTCTTAACATACCCTTCTAGCCAGTTGTGAAGGTGCTCTGCCAGGGTAAGGCGACCCGGTGGGGCATACACACCCTTCTCCAGGCCGACGATTAGCTCGTGAAGTCGGCGTTGTGCGTCCTTCTTACCACCTTTGACCGTCTCGTAGACCCGGCGCCGACTGCCGTCAGGGCCATTGCCAGTGTCGAGGATGATTTGCCAAGAACCCTTACTTCTTTGTCTAATGCTCCCTCTCATTGCTATCTCCTTTCTTTAGATTATTTCGTAGTCCTGAATTACACCGGGCAAAGATGGCAGTGTCCAGGGAAAGCACGCATTCGCTCAATGTCATCCATGACGGCGCTTATTTTATCAGCGATGTCCTTTAGCTTCTTTTGCTTCTCCACTTGCCTTAGTTGTGCAGTAGCAGACTCAAGTGCACTCCATTGAGGTTGCTGTTCAGCTTCTTCCAGTATGCCATCCAGGTATTCTTGTAACGCCTGTCTACTGGCACTGTCTACCGCTCGGGCAACTAGGTCCCCTGCTGGGGTTGTTAGGTCTCGCCCACTACCTACTAGCTCCTCGCGGGCGGCACCGCTCGTTTTCAGGAGAATGTTGCCAAGGAGCCAAAATCGGACTTTATCCGTGTATTCCGGGTCAATCTTTTTCCATCGCTCAGGCTCTGTGTTGGTGTAGACCCACAGACCGAGCTGCCGGCACAGGGTTTCATAATCAGCCACTTCTTTTCGCCAACTATCCCAGTGAACCCACAAATCCGAATCCTTGGTATGCTCCCTGAGTGCTTGTATTAGCTTTTTGTCCCTTGACGGTAGATCGTACATTCGCCCCCACTCGGAGACTGTGTGGTTAGCTGAGCCTGGGCCCGGCAATCCCAATCTTCCTGCTGAAGAGACCGGCACGAAGAAGCGTACGAATAATCCCGTGGTGGGGTAAGCACTCTCAGAACCCTCAGAAGGCGAAGCGTCCACGCGCGCTTTCAAGGTAGCTGTAGCAAGCGTAGCCAGCTCCAGGAAGTGACCACGCAGCTCATCTATTAATATCTGTTTTCTAACCTCGTCAACAAGGACATCAGCTTGCCGTTCTTTGAGATAAACCCTAACTGTCTGACGATTGCATTTAATGGCTCGAGCTATAGCTGAAATTGACTTGCCCTGACGTCGCAAGCGCATCATATCACTAATCTGCTG
>Ga0315296_10003490_pt1 | contig 13092 bp, 10 predicted proteins | sample YL17G14_18_MG_FD_203921 | JGI IMG/M metagenome (GOLD analysis project Ga0315296, IMG submission 203921) | Sediment microbial communities from Yellowstone Lake, YNP, Wyoming, USA - YL17G14_18 | ecosystem: Environmental > Aquatic > Freshwater > Lake > Sediment | place: USA: Wyoming | collected... | reverse complement strand
TGGACCGGACAGGTGACGTCGGCGTCTTTCTTATTACCAGTGAAGGTTCAGTTGCCGCGGGAATCCGTCGTATCGAGGCTGTGACTGGACGCAGTGCGTATGATTTGGTTGGTCAGCGATCAAATTTATTGAGACAAATATCTGAGATGCTGGAAACATCTCCGGGGAAATTGTTAGAGAAAGTAAATCACCTTTTATCTGACCTTTCAATCCTACGAAAAGAGGTAGCTGAGCTGCATCAGAATCTGGTTGCTGAAGAATTTGCTCGCCTGATGGATTCCACCACCTCTGTTGCAGGTGTGGATGTTTTAACAGCGGTCCTGAAAGATGCCAACTCTGATATCCTGCGTCAGATGGCCGATCGATTTCGCCGGTTCAAACCAACCAATGGAGTTGCAGTATTGGCATCCGTGATCGATAATAAACCATTGCTCATTGCTACAGTTACCAATGACCTGGTCAAGCGGGGCTTGCACGCGGGCGAGTTGATCAAGTCCGTAGCTATCCATCTGGGTGGCTCAGGGGGCGGTAAGCCTACGCTGGCTCAGGCGGGTGGAAAAGACCCGGCAAAGTTGGATCAAGCGTTATCTGGAGTGGTGAAGTGGGTAGATAAAAACCTAAAAGAATAATGCGGATAGGTATACACGATTCTCGATTAATTTCTAAAGTGTGCATTCTCCTGTTTTTCGGATCATTGTTACATTGAGCATAACAAAGCATGTTTAAGTTTAACGGCTCGCTCTTGATGAAACCGCTGAAATTTCCCATGAAGACAGTGCCATTGGTTCTTCTATTACTGTGCCTCATCAGTTTCGGTTTACTCATCCCCTGGTTGGGTTTTTATTGGGATGATTGGCCATTTATATTAATGGGACGGTTACAGGGCGCGCGGGGTTTTATTGAATTCTTTAAATATGACCGACCATATTCTGGTTGGTTATATATTCTTATCAGTCCAATCCTGGGATCAAAACCGTATCTATGGCATTTTTTTTCTTTGTTTCTTAGATGGATGACAACCGTTGCGATGTGGCTGAGCTTGCGTTCCCTCTGGCCGGGTCGGCTTCGTGAAATAACCTGGATGACCTTCCTTTTCGCCATCTACCCTTCCTTCAATCAACAACCCGTATCGGTCACATATGCGCAAGGATGGCTGGATTACCTACTTTTTTTTGTATCAGTTGGTTGTATGATCCAGATGGTGCGCTCCCCCCGGAGGTTCTGGATTTACCTGGCAATTTCAATAATTACTTTATGTTTAAACTTATCCATTTCAGAATATTTTATTGGTTTAGAGGTGCTGCGACCTATATTCTTATGGCTTGTACTAAGACCTGTTTATGGGAACTGGGAACATAGGATAAAAAAAGTTCTGGTCTTGTGGTCACCTTACCTGATCGTTACCCTTGCCTATATCAGTTGGAGGTTGTTCTTTGTAAAAATTTCCGGAGGAGATCCCAACCGACCAGAGTTACTTTTCGATTTGATTTCCCAGCCATTTCCAACTCTGGTCCACTTGTGTCAGGTTATTCTGCAAGATTTTTCCCATATTGTTCTTGGAACCTGGTATGAGACGATCAAACCGGAACTGATCGACTTAACCAGGTCCTTTTTTCTGGTTGGATTTTTAATATCTCTCTTTAGTGCAGTAATGGTTGCATTTTATCTGTCACATTTACAATCCAATGAAATGGAATCATCTCCTAAGGGGGATAAATGGCTCCATCAGCCAATATTGATTGGTTTTATTGCGGTTCTGCTAGGATCATTACCGGCATGGATTACTAATCGCCAGGCTATAGTTGGTTTGTACGCAAGCCGATTTGGTTTGGCAGCTATGTTTGGGATCAGCATGCTTGTGATCGGTCTCATCGAATGGTTTTCATCAAGAAAATTCCCTAAAATCGTTTTGATCAGTGTATTGATTGGTTTGGCTGTTAATTATCATATATACACAGCCAACCAGTATCGCTGGTCTTGGGAAAAGCAATCACGCTTCTACTGGCAGTTGTTTTGGCGGGCACCTTACATTAAACCCAATACTGCGATTCTGTCAGATGGAGAGATTTTCCCGTACGTGGGTATCTATTCAACCTCGACTGGAATTAATTTGCTGTATCCCCAGCCGGAAAATTCTACCTCAATGGCTTATTGGTTTTTCAGCCTAGGACGGGGTTTATGGCGGGATACTGAAGAACTTATTCAAGGTAGTGTTCTAAGTGAAGATTTTCGGACATTCTCCTTCAAGGGAGAAAGTCTGGATAGCCTGGTTTTATTTTATGAACCTGTAGGTGGGCGGTGTTTATGGGTTTTATCGCCTGATGATGTTGATAATGATAAATTGCCAAAGCTGACCACTGATGTTGCAGGGATTTCAAATCTGGATAGGATTGTTCAGGAACCTCCCAAACCTTGGCAAATACCACAGAATATATTCGGACATGAACCTGTTCATGATTGGTGTTACTACTTTGAGAAAGCAGAACTAGCAGCGCAAATAGGTGACTGGCAAAGGGTAGCTGTATTGGGGCTTGAGGCTGAACGAAATGGTTTTCATGCAACTGATGCGCGCGAGCTAATATCTTTCATAGAAGGATATGCTCGCTCAGGAATGTTATCCCTCGCCGAACAGTGGACAATCCGGGCGTATCGTGTGAATCCGCTATTGGAGTCGAGACTGTGCAAATTATGGACAACCATTGAAAATGATAGCCCTTCCTCTTCAGCATTAAATTCTGTTTTGACTACAGTACGGGACCGTATCAAATGTGTTCCTTGAATATTCGGTTATACAATAGATAACATGAAGACGCAGATCATCCAGCTTGAGCCGCATGATGACTATGTATCCATCCGGGATAAGATGGGCTGGAGTAAGACGCCACGAATTTTACTCGTTTGGCCTGTACATGGACGGGTAGCTTTACGCCTGCTTGATCTCAAGCTTATCCAGCGTCATGCTGGATTTTTAGGGGCGCGATTGGGCTTGGTCACGAATCGAGCTGAAGTAAAGTTTGAGGCAATGGAACTTCTCATCCCTTTTTTCTCCTCTACCACTATAGCTCAACGTGAGACCTGGGAGACAGAACGACCACATCTTCGTTTTCGTCGTCGTGGTCAAAAACCTGATCTTAAAATCATGCGTGACCAGGTCCGTCCTCATGAAACCGCTTTGTATGCACATACGGTGACGAGATTATTGTTTTTCTCGATAGGTGTCCTGGCTGCTTTAGTGGTTGGAGCCGCGTTTATTCCCAGGGCAAATATAACTCTCACTCCTATCTCCCACACACAGGCTGTAACCCTTCCGGTTGTTGCCAGTAAAAAAGTGCAGAGGGTATATCTTTCAGGCAGTATTCCTGCACATCAGGCGAAAGTTGTTGTTAGCGGTTCTCAAACAATAACAGCAACTGGTCATACGGTCATGTCACAAGACAAAGCCAGTGGTTTTGTTCGTTTCCGAAATCTCACTGACGCTCATGTGTTTATCCCAAGCGGAACAGTCATTAAGACACTGGTTGAGCCTGTGGTTCGTTTCATCACCATGCAGGCTGGAGAAGTGGCTCCTGGTATCGATCAAACAGCGGATCTCCCGATTTATGCTCTGGATCCAGGTGTGGGCGGCAATCTGAATGCCAACGAATTGCAGGCTTTAGAAGGCAGTCTTGGTCTGTCGTTGGCTGTGACAAATCCAGAACATACCACAGGGGGTCGTGAGCGATTGGTCATGGCACCAAGTCCGGATGATCGTGAGCGCGCAAAGAACTTGCTTCTTACTTCTCTAATCGGTGATGTGAAGACGAGATCTCGCTACACGCTTTCAACTGGTGATATTGTCTTTTCCGACACGATACAATTGTCGCAAATACGTGAGGAAACGCATTATCCTCCTGAAGGTCAACCGGGTAGTAAGTTAACGATAAAAATGCAAGCAGAATATATTTTCTTCTATGCCTCCCACGAGGACCTTATTGGATTAGCGGATGCCGTGTTATCTACTTCCACTCCTGAGGGTCTCATCCCAATACCCGATACATTAAATATCATTTTGATCGACAAACCTGTGACCGATGATACGGGCCTGACGCGCTGGCAAATGCGTTTTGAGCAACAGTATCAGGAGCGAATGGATATATTTAATACTATTCAAATGGTACAGGGACGTACTCTTAAAAATGCCAGCCGACAGTTGGAAGGTGGTCTACCAATATCAAAGTCGCCATTGATAACACTGACCCCTACCTGGTGGCCTTGGCTGCCAATTGCCCCATTCCGGATAAGCGTGATAATAGCATGAGAATCCTGGCAGTTGATCCTGGTGAGAAACGAATTGGAATTGCCATTAGCGATCCGACAGGTACGATAGCCAATCCACTGACGGTGATCCGGCATACATCTCGCCTTAACGATGCTACCTGTATAGCTCGAATGGCGACCATTCACGAGGTGGATTTGATCTTGATTGGACAATCACTCAATGAGAATGGACAGCCATCATTCGAAGGCCGTCGTGCAGCTCGCTTTGCTGATGTTCTGCACACCCAAACCGATACCCCGATCATTTTATGGGACGAAGGTTTCAGCACACAAGATGCCAGGTTGGCACGGATCAACATGAATGTATCCCGAAAAAAGCGTTCTGGACACATGGATGAACTGGCTGCAACTGTAATCCTTCAATCCTACCTTGATGCGCAATTGTCTCACATCTGACCTCCAATTCTCCAGTAGACCTATGCGTCGATTTATATTTTTTTTCGTTATCATTGGATTATTTGGGATCACGTTTATCGTTATTGCAATTCCTTTGATTGCACAATATATTTATGGTCCTCCCTCACCAAATTTATCCACGATACAGCTTTACCAGTACTCTGCCAAACTTTTCTGGTTCGATGGGATTCTGACTCAAACAGGTGATCCATCCACCGTAGAGATAACATTCCGAATTGAGATAGGGGAGTCAGTAACTTCAATTGCATCCCGTTTGTGGGATGTAGGATTAATTTCCAATGTAGATGCCTTCAATACCTACCTGGTATATAGTGGTCTTGATGTGTCGATTCAGGCTGGTGAGTATAATCTGAAACCGGTTATGTCGATGATAGAAATTGCTCAAATATTTCAGGATGCAACACCCACCCAGATAACATTAGTTGTATTACCTGGTTGGCGCATGGAGGAGATCGCTGCAGGATTATCAACTTCAGGTTTGACCATTTCTGACGTTGAATTCTTGACTGCAGCCAACACCTGGTTGCCAGGTTTCGACTTTCTTTCAGGAGCGACAACAACCGAAGGCTTCCTTTTTCCCGATGTTTATTTATTGCCGCGTGGTATTTCCGCAGATCAATTAGTAAATGAAATGGTACGTAATTTTGCCTTGCATCTCACCATCGAGCTACGTGACAGTATTGCCCGTCAACAAATGGACGTATACGATGCAGTGATACTTGCTTCAATTGTCCAAAGGGAAGCTGTCCATCCAGAGGAACAACCAATAATTGCTTCTGTCTTTCTAAATCGATTGAAGATTGGAATGAGACTGGAAACAGATCCTACTGTCCAATATGCTATAGGTTATAACACCGATCAACAGACCTGGTGGAAGAATCCATTAACCGTGAATGACCTGGCGTTGGATTCGCCCTTCAATACTTACCTGTACCCTGGTCTTCCTCCTGCACCAATCGATAACCCCGGCTTGGAAGCCTTGAAAGCGGTTGCATACCCAGCGCAAACCCCTTATTATTATTTCCGTGCCCGCTGTGATGGATCAGGTTACCATGTCTTTGCTGAAACACTTGAGCAGCATATAAAAAATGGTTGCCAGGGATAAATAGATTCCTGCATATATTAAGAGTGGCATCTATCCCTCATGTTAATATGATCTTATTTTCTGAGTGACCCATAAAAGTTATCTTTAAATCATATTCCGACTCAAGGATAGTGTTGATTGACGAGAATCATGCACCGATCGCTCGGAGGACAGCCAGAAACATACAAATCCCGATCAGACCAAGAACCAGACCTACAATAGACGTTGCTCTTGAACGGTCTTTTCCGAACAATCCTGCAAGACCAATAACAACACCTAAAAATCCCAAGAAAGCACTACTACTTCCGCATACAAAGAGTGGAGTACCGGCAATTTGGATCCAGTTTTGCGCCACACCTGTAAGAGCACACAATCCAATCCCAAATACTAATGCCATAGAAATAATACTCAAGGCAAGGCTGGCGTTACCCAGTGAATTTGGTTGCTGGGGAGAAGATGGTGTGGTCATGACATCTTACCTTTCTTATCTGATTCGATAATTGAATCCATTCCTTGCTTAGCAGCAGAAATCAGTGCTGGGAAGGATCCATCTAACCATGTTGTATGGGATGTATCGCTTGAATCTCGGAATTTCCAAGCTGAGTTTTGATGAATGAGGACGCAAGAACAAGTCCAAATCCTGCCAGTGTAATTATTAAAGCCTGGATTTCGACTGCTGAGGATAAGTCACGTAACAGATAATGCAAAATATTCAAACCAAGATTCACGGTGTTTTGGGGGACCAAACCCGGTATCTTTTGAGCCAGGAAGGTATGGAAGATATAATTGAAGGCGGGTGGGAACGCGAAACCCAATAAAATACCTAGTATTCCGGAAATTAAGAGAGGGAAACCCCACCAGCGCAGCCATCCTTTAAGAGAGCGAACAACCAGCAAAGTTATAAGTAGTAATATGCTTGCAGGCAATATGAAGCTTAACCTCATAATCATCCGCGCAAAATGAATGGTAGTAAATGGATCGTTTCCAAATGGTCCCCCTGATCCAGGTCTACTTTCCATTTCCTCGGTAGATATGTATGGCTTGATGAACACTGCTTCATCAGGTATCGTTAACACTATTTGAGCCAATTGCGCTTGAATCTCTGGTGTAATCACGTCAATTAAATCCTGTGGTGGATTACAAAAAACCATATCACTTTGTCCACCAATAACTCCCTCCGTAAATTGTGTAATTTGTTCTGGTGTACATGGGGGCTGTGCTTGTAACAGGTGTATTACAACTTCAAACCCAGCCTGACTGGAGATTCGTTCTTTCAAAGCTACCAGGGAGATTTTTGCCGAATTGTTTTTTCCATCCAGGTACTGGAATACTTGTGTGAGCGCCTCATCTACTAATGTTTTCATATCTGCTGGGGGAAGTAGTAATGTAATAATCGTCTCATAGTCTTTTGCTGTCAGGTTTTTCATATATTCAGGTGCCCCATTTCTCATATCGGAACCAGGTTCCGCAGGTTCTGATTCACTCTCGGCGAATTGATCCAGGCAAGGTTGAGCAAGTAGAAGTTCATTTTCGGTTGGTTTCCTCTGATTGGTACCTATAGCCTGATATTCCTTCTCACCGATAGCGTTTTTCAGACAGGTTTGCAACTCGAGTGAAGCATTATCAATTTTGCATGCCAGAGGATTTTCGATGCAGGGATTGTAGCCCCCGATTGTCATGATCATTTCACTGGCCAGGGCAGGCATCCGCTCATACAAGTTGTTTTCCATTAGAGCGCGGCTATAAAAACGAGTATTAAATACATGCCGTTCTATATTTACCATCATCAATGTCAACAGGCTTGTTATCACGAATAAGCCGGCAAGGATTATTGAGATGAATGTAAAAATACAGGTAAAGAACTTTCGCATGGTTACCTCCTTGAAACATACGCATGAATGTTACAGCACCCCGATTGTCTCACCAGATAGGAATGAAATTCATGTAATCTCGGTGTAATCACTTGTCACAATTTCGTTACTGGAAATGCCAAGTAAAAATAGTAATTGCTTAGCGAGATCGGCTTTGCGTTCAGCATCCTTTCGGCTCCAGGTGCGGCTCTTAATTTCTATAAAGTGACCCAGATCGGGTTGTTCGAAGCGATCAAGATTGACGAAGAACTCGGTATCTTTATATCGTACCAACCAACGCATACGATCCTTATGGATGGTCTTTTCCGACCTGGGTTTAAAATATTCACGGTAAAAGCGCAGAGTATTCGTTGCCGGAGCAAGGTAACGGCTGCGTGAGAGCAGGACGTCATGACCGAGCTCATCCTCACGGGTAGGACCAAGCAGTGTCAATCGTGTCCGGACGCAGGCAACCATCCCTGACTCGTCGATGAGATCATCTTCACGAAAACGTACACGTCCTTGTGAATCATCTTCAAAAAAGAGGTAATTATCATACTGGCGGTAATGTTTCTGGCGTACGATCTCGATTTCAGGATGTTTCAACAATTCTTGTACAGGGATTGGGTCGGCTAACTTGACCTTCACCTGAACTTCAAAGGACTCGCTCTCTGTTGCACCGCCAATGGCTATCAGTTTTGACAGGACAGAGTGTTCACGTTCGATCAAGAAGATGTCGATCCGGTGGGCATATTCATGAGCCAGGGTTAACAATTCATTTTCATCTAATGTGAGAAGCTGACGGTCTCGCATCAACATGCGACCATTTACCATAACATGGGTCACATCCGTGGATTTTGCGGCGTAGACGATCTGAGCATACACATTATCAGGATCTCGATGGAATTGCGGCGAGTTATGCAACGGTGAAATATTAACTAGGATCAGATCTGCACGTTTGCCAGGTTCGAGCGAACCAGTCATGTGTCCGATATGAAGTGCCTGAGCCCCCATCCTTGTACCCATGGTAAGGGCAGTATGTGCCGGGACGGCAGTAGGGTCACCGCTGAATCCTTTTGCCAGGAAAGCCGCCAAACGGATTTCCTCGAACATATCCAGGTCATTGTTGGAAGCGGGACCGTCTGTCCCAATGCCAATATTCAATCCAGCCTCGAGCATCTTGCCAATAGGTGCAACCCCCGATGCCAGTTTAAGGTTGGAGGATGGATTGTGAGCTACACCAACGCCGGCGTGTTGCAGGGTTCGCATCTCACCTGGGTCCACATGGACGCAGTGGGCTGCCAGAACTTTGGCTTCGAATAATCCTTGTTTCTTAACATAAGGAATGACTGGCATACCGTGGTCGTTGCGAATATTTTCGACCTCCATGGCTGTCTCAGCCAGGTGAGTATGCAGGGGTACATCAAATTCTACTGCCAGCTGAGTCGCCGCCCTGAGGATTTCATCGGTACATGTATATGCTGAATGCGGTGCGACTGATGGAATAATCAACGGGTGTCCTTTCCATTGTTGGATGAATTCACGGGCTGCAGCAAGTGAGTCTTCGTAAGAGCTTGCATCTGGAGTAGGAAATTTGAGCACAGTTTGTGAACACATTGCGCGAAGCCCAGCATCGTTAGTCGCTTTTGCAACCTCCTCTTCAAAATAGTACATATCAGCAAAACAGGTGACGCCGCTTCTAATGAGTTCCGCACATGCCAGCATTGTCCCCAACCGAACAGATTCAGGCGAGACGAACTCACGTTCAACTGGCATCACGTACCCCAGCAACCATACATCCAATCGCAGGTCATCAGCCAAACCTCGCAATAACGTCATGGGTACATGAGTGTGGGCATTGACCAGACCTGGCATCAAGACTTTCCCTGTGCAATCGATGGATTGCGCTGCGTTATATTCACGGCATAGTTCATCTTCTAATCCGACAGCCACGATACTGTCACCTTTCACAGCGACTGCACCAGGGTTATATTGATTTAATTTTTCGTCCATAGTCAGGACGGTCGCGTTTGTAAATAGAATATCAACGGTCGTAGCCATTTTGACTCCTGATGAAATCCTGATGTTGATAAGTAGTATTATTTCTTCCAGTTTAATAAAGTGATTAACACTCTAAAATTCCGATCGAATTCGCTATCTGTATGGTTGGTTAATTCAATATCAATCGCAGCGATGTTTTGAGCAGAGGCCCAATCGGCCAGATTTCCAGTAAAGTCACAATCAGTTTTTATAGGTGGATATTCGTACCCGCTCACTGCCGTGGCTGCTTTTGCTAAACTGATCGAAGCAGGGTCCGGTGGGCGACCACCAGGAAAAACCCCCAATGCCGCACTGTGGTAACTGATTAATGCATCGATCTTGTGTAAACTTATAAAGTTCATTAACGATGCGGTTTCTGGTTCTGATGCAGGGTAAGCCCCACCTGTAAGTGGACGATAATTCCAACAGTCATCTCTCCGCCAGTCTGGCTGCCAGAAAAGAGGCCAGTTATGGTTTAGATCCACACCATGATCATTGGCGCGTCCATCTACAGTATGTGCCCGGGCTTCGCCATCAGGGTTTAGATTCCGAAGGATATACAGGGTCTTATCAATTGGAATTATCTCATCATGCCCTTGGAGATAACTGATTAATTCATCTGCCAGGACGATTGTATTCCATTCGTTCCCACCATGGATACCAGCAATGATCATCCGAGCCGTAGATCCATTCCCAAATTGGTAGACTTCAAGAGGTCTACCTGCGACAGAGTAACCAATTGTGATCGGTCGCTTACCTGGAGCAAAGGGAGTCGCACTATTACCGATGATGGGGGTTGGACTATGAACCAAAGTACCCATTGGTATAGCATAACTATGGGAGGATGGATTCTCAGCCGAGAAGCTCGAGATTTGTGTGCTCGTTATATTAGGTGATATTGGATATGAAATTGGTCGTTTTGTAATATAAAAAATGAAAGTTATTGTTATCCCAATCAGGGCTATAACATTAAAAATCCAAATTACTTTGATTATCTGCTGTCCTTGCTTCTTATTATTTGGGAGCATATTACTCAATCGCTTTTGTGGGCTGTATTGACATATCCAGCATCATATTAACTGCCCGAGGAGGACTCTTGAGTTGTTTACCACCATTGGTCGATTGTGGAATCGCCTCGCATGCGGTGTAATCCAGTAAATGGCAGCCATTTGATGGTTGTTGTCGGGGAATAAAATAACATATATGGTGCATTTGATATAGTGACTTCTTAATATATCAGCTGATATTTCACTCAGTGTACTGCCATTCAACCCTTCGGCTATCCCAGCATCAACCACCGCAGGATTCTTGAGGTATATAATCCAGTGCGACAATTCATCCCAGAAACCCACCTCAAGATAGATTATGAACCGTTAATGGTTGATAACCAATTTCAGTGTAATTGATACTAAAGAATCATCATCTCCATTGAAGAAAAACCATTTGAGCCGCCAGCGAATTTCCGCTTCAATTTATGCATTCAAGGATTAGAACTCGGTCAGTTTTTTATCCTTTGGGCGAAGATATTGTATAGTATCAGGCATTCCTAATTAATAAATATGATTAAGATGGAGTTGCTCTTAATTCAAACTACATTGTACTCGTGGATAAGCCGGTTTTCTTCAAAACGGTTTAAGTCCAGAAACGATACGTCCAGGGTCGTGGCTTTGCCATCTAAAACGATTTCAGACATTAATTTGCCTGAGATCGGTCCATGCATAAACCCATGACCGGAGAAACCTGTTACCAGGTAAAAACCTTCAATGGGTGTACGGCCAATTATCGGGTGTGCATCCGGGGTGACCTCGTAAAGACCAGCCCAATGAGAAACCATTCCTGCATTTTCCATAATCGGTAGGCGGGCGATTGCCGCCTCCATATTTATGATCTCAAAGGACTCATCCACAGTTTGATCGAATCCGGTTTTCTCATCAGGATTTGACATGCCCGTCAATATACCTTCCCCTTCCCGATGGAAATAAAGTGATTGTCCAAAATCTATCACAAATGGAAAATCTATGGGGATTTCAGATAGCGGGGAAGTGGTCAGCATCTGGCGGCGAAGTGGTGTAATGGGAATTTCTATTCCAACCATTTTTCCAATAAGACCTGCCCAGGGACCAGCTGCATTGATCACAACTGGTGTGGCGATTTCCCCATGGTTTGTGACCACGCTTTGTACCTTTCCACCCTGGACCTGAATTCCAATTACCTCAACCATACTTTGTACGTTTGATCCCAGTCGACCGGCCGCGCTGATATAACCCATAACGACACTATTGGGGTCTACAAGCCCATCTTTGTGATTGAATGTTCCAGCAATGGCATCATCAAACCGCATAAACGGTAAGCAGTGGCGAACTTCATCGCCGGTAAGCCATTCAGTCTGTACGCCCATAGAATGTTGGAGAGCAATGTTATGTTTGAAGGCAGTTATATCCTGCTCATTGGTCAAGACGAACAGGTAACCGCACTGACGGTAATTTACATCTTGACCGATTTCGTCTATAAAACGTTCGAGCATGGGCAGACTCTCGAGTGAAAGGCTGATATTGATCTCGGTCGCAAATTGATATCGTACTCCGCCCGCACATCGTCCAGTTGCACCTTGGCCGTAGAATTCTTCTTTCTCAAGTAATATTATGTTTTTCTGACCGCGTGCAGCGAGGTGATACAGGGTGCTGGCACCCATTACACCACCACCGATTATTACAATGTCTGCAACCTTTGGCAGGATCATTTTTTATGATTCAACTTCCTAATTCAAAAATCGACCAATAAAAACATATTATTCCGGTATTGAATACCCTGATCCATTTCTCATCCACATTTACTGGTCTTAGATTTTTATGATATTGTCTTTTATATCAAAACCGACCTATTATCGTAGCAACCTTGATAAAGAAAAGCGCAGAGGGGTTTTTTGCCTCTGCGCTCGCTTGAGTAGGTGATAGGCTTACTCCATACCCAGGTAAGCTTTCTGTACCATTTTGTTCTGCTTGAGTTTTTTAGCTGTATCGTGCAGCACAATCTCACCTGTCTGCAGTACATAACCACGACTTGCAACTGAGAACGCCATCAGCGCGTTTTGCTCAACCAGAAGGATGGTTGTTCCTTCCTTATTGATTGCCTTGATGGTATCGAAGATACTCTCTACAAGAACAGGTGCAAGACCCATTGATGGTTCGTCCATCAGGAGCAGGCGGGGGTGTGCCATCAGGGCACGGGCAGTGGCAAGCATTTGCTGTTCGCCACCGGAAAGCGTACCACCCACCTGGGTGCGGCGTTCTTTTAACCGCGGGAATAGAACAAATACACGTTCCAGGTCGTTTGCCAGTTCAGGGCCTTTTTTGCGGGTATAGGCTCCCATTTCCAGATTTTCAG
>Ga0315296_10003489_pt1 | contig 13092 bp, 14 predicted proteins | sample YL17G14_18_MG_FD_203921 | JGI IMG/M metagenome (GOLD analysis project Ga0315296, IMG submission 203921) | Sediment microbial communities from Yellowstone Lake, YNP, Wyoming, USA - YL17G14_18 | ecosystem: Environmental > Aquatic > Freshwater > Lake > Sediment | place: USA: Wyoming | collected... | reverse complement strand
CTGCCATACGTTATGTCGAAGGCGAAACCGCACTTAGGACATTTCACTGTATGTTTCTGTTGCGAATCCATTTTCTGTCTCTTTCCCTAAATCAACCATTGAGCGAAATTTTAAAAACCTTTCTGGATAAACTAAGGATAGCCTTTTTTCTATTTGAATTGTCGGAGAAAATTGTCGGAAACCTGTCGGAGTAGCCTTTTTTCGAGGATTTACCGAGCGGTGTTCTGGGAATAAGCTTGTTTTACGTTTGTTTTGGTTGGATTGAGCTTTTTTATGCTTCTTTTGGAACTGAACTATCTATGTTTTTTGTCCTTTTGCTAAAGGGGGCTTGTTTTGGGGTTCTTTGTTTTTCCTTTTGTTTTTGAGTTCATGGTCGCATGGAGAACGAGTTCAATGAATTTATATAGTCGTGTTCATTGGAGCGAATTTCCTTCTTTTTGCCTGAGGAGCTTGATTTTGGCTTGTTTTTTCGAGTTTTTGCACGTGTACACTGAAAGTGATAACTTTTCTCAGTTACGCTTCGGTTATGTTTGCGAGCATATTTAGGCTTCACTGATATGTTTAGAGGCATATCTCAGCAATATGTAGAAACCGCAGAGAACCAGTTCAAATTAGTCCTTATTCGGTAACGGCTGGTTCTCTGTGTTTTTAATTGAAAAGCCCTTTGAAACTGGTTTCTCAGACGTTTAGTTTCTGTCGAAACCGACAGAATTTTCCATTGATTCAATGGGAAATTGAAAATTGTCACTGTTTTTTCACTTGAGCGCACCGTAAGCATGCCATAGGTAATATTACTTACGTCATTAACGGAGAGGATTAACGAACTTTTCACCTGAGAGCAAAACCCTACAAGTCCAAATCATGGTGATTGTTGAAGACATCGCTGTATTTTTCTCCAAGCATAGACTCTACAACATGACCGAGAGTGTTGGTTTTCAAGGCATGGTTCAAGGACTTTTGAAAGACTGTTTGGGGACTACATTCAAGAAGCGCGGCTACCTTTTCGATTATTTTATAGTAGCTTTTGGGGACTTTCATTTTTATGCTCACATACTTTGAAGTCATCTTACCCTCACCTCCTTTTGTTTTTTTCCGAGTGTGTTGTAGGCTTCTTGCATGAGGTCTAAAAGCTGTTTGACTTCCTCTCTGTTCAAGGTCAGGACTTCATGATAATCGCCTGATGTTATTTCCAGCGCGCAAGCATCGATGATCCCTTCTTTGTTGAATGCAAGGCTTGTTTCAAATGTGACCATCTATAAACCCTCTTCAAGAGGCTGTTATGATCTTGAAATCGCTTTTCCCTTCGTGAACTTTGGCATCTAAAACGTCAAGCTCTTCTGCTTCTTTCTTGTATAGTGTTTTGAAAGCCTCTTCATAGCGCTTTAAAGCGGCGCCAAACTCGATGCGTTTTACAAAATCAGCTTTTGGATCGGAAAGCGCGATTCTTTCCTTATCTTCTAAATATGGAGCTTCCTTTTGCATGATAGTACGTTTTAGAAGGGCTTGAGCGCCGCCTATATATGACAGGTAGTAGCTAACGACATCTACGTAGTTTTCACGCGTTCTGAGCTGTTTCAGCAAAGCCCATATGCTTATTTTGGCAATTTCATTGCCTAACTCTTTGAGAAGATTCATTTCATCTTCCTTTCCCTTCATGTATTTTGTTTCAAAAGGTTGCATGTGTTTATTGATGCGGCTCAGAACTTCCAACCTCAAAAGCATTGCATTATAGTTTAAACGGTAGAGTGTGTTTCTTCTTTTGGTTACATCTTTCAATAAATGCCCGCTTTCAACGAGCTCGGCAAGTCGCCTGTAGAATGTTGCGCGGGAAACTCCCGTCTTTTCCATAACGCGCTTCTCAAGTTCTGAAGCCAATAGTGCCTCTTTTTTCTCTTCCCAAAATGCATTTTTAATTACTTCTTCAAATTCTGATTGGCTCATTGCTTTTCCTCAACAGATAAAGACATAATTGAGACTTATAAGTCTTATGCGTTTGCCCTAAAAGTCTCTTATTTTTCTTTCTTAGTCTCTTAAACCTCAAAAGATATAAGGGAGAAGATAGTATCTATTTTCTCAAAGGAAATGATTAGATTGAGAACAAAATCATTGTTTGCGATGGTCGAGCCTGAAATAAAGGCTCTGGTGGAAAAAATAGCCGCGTCTATCGGAGTTTCGCAAAGCGATTATGTCAGGCACGTTGTTTTGCGGGATTTGGAAAAGCGAGGCTACTTGAAAGAAACGGCTTCCCTTGAACAAGCCGTTCCTATTGAAATGGAATCGAGGTGAGAAACATGGCAGAAGTAATTCAAGCTCTTGGCATCACAAAGGACGTTTGGGACAAAATCCCAGAGGAATATCAGCAAAAAATCACAAAGGCAGTTATAGATCGACAGATTGACCTTGCGAAGCAAATGTTGGCTAAAATTCTTGGAAAAGGAAACCCCGCCCCACAATTCAACCCAGTCGAGAAAGCAGTTGCCGATGCTTGGAACGTTGACTTTTTCGGCGGGAAGCATTGGAGCCCAGAAAAATTCAGCAACATATGTCGAATGCGGGGACTTGTAGGCGCAGAAATTTGGAATCATAAAGCACTTTCCGCGCCCTTGAAACTGTTTGTACAGGCAACCAAAGATACCGAGGAAGAAAAACTGAACGCTCTTCTCCATAATTTTGCTGTAGCTTTAGCCCTTGAAGAAAATGCAGTTAGGCGGCATTTTTACGCGATTAGACTCGGCTACGAAGATGTCTTTTTGGTTCATATAGCGGAGCAAGAGAAAAAGCGCAAAAAACTTGAGGAACTGGTTGAAGAGGCTGAATCTGAAGCGCCTGAGAAAGAAGAAACCGAAGAAAAGGAGAGCGAGGAAGAATGAGTTCAAAAGTGACTAAACTCGTAATTGGAAAAGGCAAAACCACTGGAGACGAAAAAACAGGCTGGATTAAGAGATACTACGAGGTTGAAGTCTTGATCGAGGACGAACATGACATAGAAATCATGAAGGCAAACGTTGAGGGCTTGATTGACGGTTGGTTGGGGAAGCCTGTAGAGGCGAAACCGAAACCGCAAGAACCCACAGGCAAGCCTGAAGCTCCCATGGAAATTGAGCAGTGTTTTCCCAAGGAATTGGTTGAACTTTTGAATTTTGAGGATCAAGGCAACTGGATTAGGGTTTCTCCGAAGCAGTTCTTGGGCTCTGACAACTTCGCAAGGGTCTTGGCTATCGTTCATGATCTAAAGGGCGAGTACATATCTGCTGGAAAGGGCTCTCATTTCCGAATTCCGAAGGTGGAAGGCTGAAAAATGAAGGCTTGGACATGCCCTAACTGTGGAAACCGCAACACGCGCGATTATTTCCACTGCGAGAAATGCGGCACCAGAAACATAGAGACCTACGGCTAAGAGGGATTGAGAAATGTCAAGTGAAATCAGCAAGAAGACCTTGGACGAATTCGTTAAGCTGGGCGGCTACGACATCGTAAAGTACGACAGGGAATCAAATCGTTGGAAAGGCGTATCTGAAGCCGCAAGAGTAACTAAACTACATAGGGACACGGTAACACGGATTCTTAAGGAGCACCCCACAAAGCCTGTGACTAAGATACTGCCCAAATATTACGAGCAGTTTGAGGAATCGACAGGCTATAAACGCTTAGAAGTGGAATTAGGGCAGAAATCTTGGTTCAAAAACGTGAAGCGCGTGGCTTTAGAGGCTTTCCACTTTCTCGGCAACAAAGACCCAATCTACTGGACAATTGAAGACGTGCAAAAGCTGAGGCGGGACTGCCTGAAACTCAGAGACCCCGTCACCAACGACATTCATCCGAATAATGCAACAGAGCTACGGAGAGCCATAGGAGCCCTGAACAAATACGAGCTTTTGCCTGCGTTAAAAATGGTGCCTAAAGAGCCTGCTGGAAAGAAGCTTGAATGGTTCTTAGAAGAGGACGATCTAATCAAGCTGATACATGTAATTTCAAGGCCTGACACACTGCTTTACCTCTACACGGGAATAACAACGGGCGCGAGACACTCAGGCATCGTGACTGTGAGCCCTGAAAGGATTAGAGCCGCGCGAGGAGAAATGTTGATTTACGAGCCGAAGCGGAAAGAATACGTCCCCAAAGTCATTCCCCAATGCGTTATAGACCTGTTGAACCAGTACATCATCGACTTTAAATTTAAGGGCGATCAGAAGATTTTCCCAGCAAGCTACTTTGTTTACAACACGTTCTTGCAGAGGGCTGGAAGAAACGCTGGATTGACAGACACAACTTCAACACACATCATAAAGCACTCGTTTGTCAGTCAAGCTTCCTTTCATGGAGTCAGCTTAGACATCATCAGCAAGCAGACAGGCACGGAAGAGAGTACTCTGAAGAAGTTCTACAGAGCGGAAGACGTTAGACGGGTAAGGCATGAACTGCGCGGCGAGGAATACGGAATCATATCGTTCCCTGAATGGGTTGAGAAGACTTTACACCCTCACTTTGTAGCGCGTTACAAGGAGATCAAAGACAAGTACGCGAGGACTGACGGCCTGCGTTTGAAGCCTATTGCTGAGCCCAAAGCTGAAGTTCCAAGGGAACGGAAGAAGCGCGCCTTTTCATGGGAAGCAATCAAAGCCATAGTCGAATCAAAGCCTACAACTGAGAAGGGCAAGAGGCTACGCGAGTACTGGAAGGCGATCTGGGAAGCACACCTGAAAGCTCCTGAAAAAACGTATGCTGAACTCAAGGAAGGTTTGCTGAGGGTTTAAAATGCTTAAATGCCAAATCAAACTATGCGATTCCGAAAAAAAGGAAGAACTGCGGCTGATTTTCAAAAGCACGTATGGGCGTGAGCCGACTTCTGAAGAGTTGCAAACGTTTGAAGACTATCTGCGGTCGATAGGGAAGTGGAAATGACGTCAAGCATGAACGTTCTAAAAGCGATAAAGAAGGGCTTGGTTGATGTTAAAGCCATTCGACTTTTTCCTACTAAGCCGCTTCTCTTTATTGACAGCCGCAGAGTCACAAGCGAAAAGCCTACGCTATTAGTGAAGTCCATCGACAACAAGAAACGCGCTTGCCATGAAGTCGAGATTGTCTTTCTCGGAGACTACCATGTAGCTGAGCCTGATGCAAGACCACATGTTAAACCCTACAAGGATTGGCTTAGTTTTGGGCTTATCGTTCTTTCCATCGATGAAGCAAAGGAACTGATCAAAGTTTTGGAGAGGGTCGTAGAAGTCTAAGGGTCTTCATCGCAATTAAGCTCTGAGGGGGAACCAATTATTAGTATAGACGACCAGAAATATAAACATGTTCATATTTTCAACGAGTTGTTTAAACATCGCCTTATAAGCGACATGAAAGCCCATGCTGAGGAGATCGCAACCAAAGTGGGCGTTTCAACTCGGTACGTTCTTGAGCAGATCAGCAAAATCGAAGAGACAAGGAAAGAGATAGCTGAGAGGCTATTCCGCTTTTTTGTCATCAGAAACGACACCTACGCAATCCAAAAGGAAGACAAGAGCTATGCGCGCATTTCAGAGCCCTTGACTCCTGAGCTTATAGAGAAAAAGCATTTAGAAGGCAATATCACGATAGGAACATACAACCTCAGCAAAGAAAACAATGTTAAATGGCTCTGCTTCGACATCGACCCTCAACACACAGAAAAAACCATAGAAATCTCCAAGGAAATCTATGAAAAATGTTCAGGGTTGTTCCATGCAAAGAGTGTGTTGCTTGAAGCCAGTCGGCTGGGTGATCCGTCTTTCCATGTTTGGGTGTTTTTTGAGCCTGAAATTCCAGCTTACGCGGCGAGGTTCTTGGGCAACAAGGTCTTGGAGAAGTGCGGCAACCCCAACGTTGAACTTTTCCCCAAACAGGACAAGATCGAGGAAGACGGATTCGGGAACTTGATGAAAATTCCTTTGGGGCTACATCAACAGGAAAAGAAATGGAGTTGTTTTCTGAATCCTGACACGTTTGAGCCCTTAGCCCTCGAAAGCATCTTGGAAATTCAGGGTTGTACTCTGTCGGATCGTGAGATCAGCCAAATAAAAGACATGATTGATAGAAGCAAGGAAACGTTCTGGTTTGGACATGAAGCTAAGGAAACAGAGGCATACAAAGGCGAAACCCCAACCTGCATAAACCACATCTTGAAAGGAGCGAAAGAAGGGCTTAGAAACGAAAGTACCATACGCCTCGCGAGTTTTTGGCTGAATTTCTGCAAAGAGGCACCTGAGAAAGCCAAGACTCAGCTTAGTGAATGGAATTTTAGAAACAAACCCTCAATGGAAGAGACGGAGCTCGAAACGACTTTTCAATCAGCCATGCGCGGGGGCTATAACTACAGTTGTGAAGATCAGATTTTGAAAAGATATTGCCCAAAAGAAGGTTGCAAACTGAGGAAAAGGGAGCCTGTTGGAATTCGCCTTGCAGAGCTCAGGGCTGAGTTGATAGATCAGCCTGTCAGAGTCAAGGCACAGATCGTAGGTGAAAGCGACAAGATGGCATGTTGCCGCAGAGCCTTGATTAAATGTTTGGACTGTGGAACCCAAGAAGTGTTCGATTTAGCTGAGCCCAGAAACTACAAAATATTGCAGAAGAGGCTACGCTTCGGACAAGACAAATTCAAGCAGTCGCTCTACTCTTTCCATGTTTGTGGCTGTCAGAAGGCAAAGCGGAAAGTCAGTTTAGAGGGTTCTTTAGACTATCGGCGCTTGTACTGTCAAGATTTGATTGATCCGAAGGAAAAATGGGAAGCGCGGACTTATCGCACGGTTGAAGTGATCTTGGTAGGCGATCCGAAAGAGGCTGTCATGAAAAAGATCGAGTTGAACGGCATAGTTACTACGATCAAGCGAGACAAAATTTCAATCATGGTTTACAAGGTTGAGCCCATAGGCAAACCTGTGCCTTCAAGCATGGAAGGCTTTGATCAGTACTTTAGAAGCAATGAGAAACTGATCGAGGATTTAGACGGAACCATCCAAACGTACATTCGCGGAAGACCTACTGAAAAGCTTCTTGTTGCCTTGGTCTTGCATAGCCCTTATGAACTGATCTTTGAGGGCGAAAGAATCAGAGGAACATTGAACGCTTTGCAGTTGGGAGAAACAAAAACAGGAAAAAGCGACATTTTAGAATGGGTCGAAGCGAATGTAGCGGGCGAGGCAGTTAGAGGAGAAACCGCGAAGAGAACAGGTTTAGGGTTTAGTGTTGATACTGAAGCGAAAGCGATTTTTTGGGGCGCTCTTCCACGTGGAGACAAAGAAGTCTGCATGATTGACGGTTTAGACCATTTCGACCTTATGGATTTAACTCAGTTGCGAGAAGCCATGGCTAAGCAGAGATTGAAGGTTTCTATGGCTGTGAGTGGAGAAGCCCTGTGTAGAACGCGCATCATCGCCTCTGCAAATCCAAGGGAAAGAGCATTCGATAAATACATCACGATGGCTGAAGCAATCCGAGGCTTTTTCAACGATCCTACATTAGTCACTCGTTGGGATTTGTTCGTTCCATTCAGAAGAGCCGATGTCCGCGCGGAAGAGATCGCGGAAGCAATGGCTCTACCTTCAAAAATCCCCTTAGACGTCTTCCGAAATCATGTCTTTTGGGCTTGGAGCTTAGAGCCTGAAGACGTTCAATTCAACGAGGAAGCTCAAAAGGAAATAAAGCGGCTTTTCATCGAAATGCAAGACTACACGTCTAATAGCTTGCCGCTGGTTCATTCTGAATGGAAGCGCACGCTTGCAAGGGTCAGCGCGGCATACGCAGTTCTAACTCATAACGTTGACAAGAAAGGAAAAGTCCATGTAACAAAAGTCCATGTTTCAAGGGTTCAGGAGCTTTTATGGAATCTACTTGAAGCATGGGAATACAACTTGTACGTTGCAAGAGAGCGGAAAATGCTTGAGATAGCTGAAGACGAATGGACTGAATTGCTGGACTTCTTGACGGGCGATATATGGAAAATCTTCAATTCAATAGCTGATGAAAAGGGCATCCAAAGAGCCGTGTTAATAACAAGGCTGGACAAAGGCGCGAGCACCATTGACCGCTATCTTTCAGGGCTGAAGGAAAAGAACTTGGTTGAACATGCGCAAGGTCGTAAAGGCGGCTATCAACTGAGCGAGAGAGGCATTGCTGTTTATCGAAAAATGATAAAGATGCTGGCTGAAAAAGAACCAACGAAGGTTGAACTACCAAAAAAAGAAGACGTTCTCGCAGTCAAAACCTTAGAAAAGCCTGAGCAGGGGAAATGCTCTTTCTGCGGAAACGACAGGGTTCTGTACTATCAAGTCGAAGGCTTCAAGGGAGAATGGGGGCTCGCTTGTCAAGACTGCGGAGAAGCCGTAAAAGACAGTTTGGAGAGAAAGGTAAGTGAAGCATGACGGAATATTAAAGCTCAAGTTTCTGCTCCACATGGACGAGTTTATGTTTTTTGAGAACGACAAGGCAATATTGAACCTGCATATTTTGAGCAGATGCCCCTTAGAGCTTTGCAGTTGGCTGAGCAGTGAGCTTGCCGATTTCATGGCAACCATAGGCGCGCACTTCTTTGACTTCTACAAAATCGATCTATCAAAAACACCAAGCTTTCGGCGCGCGAGGGAGCTAAGCTGTGATAGCCCGCGGTGCATCTCTTAATTCTCATTTTTTGAGAAAGATGATTTAGAAAGTGTTTGTATCAGACCCCGATCTTTCTCATGGCCTTAAAACAATTAAAAGCCCTTTTTGTATCTAAAATGTCAGTTGAACCTGTCGGAAATCATTCTCATTTTTTGAGAAAGATGCAAGAAAACCAGACCCCTAACTATTATTTTTCATATCGTAAAACATAAGACATTAAAAAAAATATCAGGGGCTGGTTATTTTGCGTGGTTCTCATAAAATGAGAAAGATAAATATGCTTACAAGCATATCGAGTATGCTTTAAATCTCTGAACATGGTATAGAAAGCTGGAAGTTTAAATTTCCTTGGGCATTGGAAAGCGAACGTTCACAAGTAGAAAGAAGGGAAAGAAGTCTCCTTATGACTTTCTCTTTGTTGAATTTCCTAAAGGAGAATCAATCGTCAGGATCAGGTATCGCGTGATCCAATACCTCTATTCAGGTCATGGGATTCGGATCAGAGAAAGAGGATCAGAGTTCACAGGTCACAGCCAAGTTTCTGAGAATAGGGTTGAGGTTGATTCCTATGTCTCTGAGAGGGGATTGTTTGAGGCTATAGCCAAACACATTTCAGAAAAAGAGAAAGTTCCGATTGATTCTATAGCTTTCAGATGGGAGAACGGAAGCCTCAGACTGCCCAAAAGTGAGGTATCTACCTGCTGATTTTAATTTCTAAAGAAGGGGCGAAGGGGAAAATTCCGACAATGGACTTTCTAAAGCAAATACAAAACTGTCGGAATTAGTTTATCTGGAAATACTTAGCCGATATGCGGAAATTTTAACAACTTTAAAAACAATTAAATATCGTGACTCAGAAGTGTTTGTAAAGAACGAATTAGTCTGGGAAGAGAATGCTGAAAACGGATAAAATGCAACGATTAGAACTTTACAAGGACCACAATACGCAAGTCCTTTTAAATAAATTTTTAAGCGATAAAATAAGCGAACTTGAACCCGTTTATGACCCTAAGCTTGGTTATCGCTATCCGACGGTTGAAACGATTGTTGGCGACGCTTCAAGTGCAGAGACATTCTTGAACAGGCTTCACGCGGCTGGTATACTGGAAAGAAGACTTTATGACAAAATTATTTATTGCCCAAAATGTGGTTCCGCAAACATTTCTATTCACTATTGTTGTCCATACTGCAAATCATTTGACATCCAAAGAAGCGCTCTAATTGAGCATGTTAAATGCGGTTATATGGATGTTGAAGAGAACTTCAGGAAAGGAAACAAGCTTGCTTGCCCAAAATGTCGCGAGGAATTGAAAAAGCTTGACGTTGATTATAGAAGGGCTGGAATGTGGTGCACTTGTAAGGATTGTGGCAAAAGCTTCGATATTCCTGTCGCTGCACATTTCTGCAGAGACTGCCATACAAATTTCATATTTGAAGACGCCGTGATTAAAGACGTTTACGCTTACAGCCTAAAAGCAGAGGCGAAAGAAGAGGTTGCCCTAGGCTGGGTTTTAATCGCACCAATAAGAGATTTTCTTATAGAAAGTGGGTTTGAAGTTGAAAGTCCAGCTTTTATTAAGGGTAAATCTGGAGCAAACCACATGTTTGACATCGTAGCGTGTAAAGGGGAGGGGGAAGCCGCGCGAAAAGTGGCTGTGATTGACTTAGCAACATCCGCTGAAAATGCTGTGTCAGAACAACCAGTAATTGCGCTTTTTGCTAAAATATATGACGTTTCTCCAGAAAAAGCCTACTTAATAGCGATTCCTAAAATGAGTGAAAACGGGAAAAAAATGGCGGAATTATATAACATCAAAATAATAGAGGCTAAAAACCAAAAAGAAGCAATAAAAGAATTGAAAGATAAATTGCTTAAGAAACAGGGCAAATAAAAGTATTTTCAGCTTAATGTCTCGCAAACACCGCCAAGTTTCCCCTCTCTGTTACAACTTTGACTACGAAGTTTTCCATTGACAAACTTATATCCAATCTGACGTATGCTACGTTTTCCCCCGAGTTCACAATTAGGTTGATGTCGTAACGTTGACGGTTCGTCGCGTTGTTAACCCATAAGGAGATTAAATGAGAAGTTAAGGGTCCTCTATTCTGAAAGATGAAATGAGCCCCAGTCACAGCTGGCTTAAATTCGATCCAGTCGGCTTTAAAGTCAAATGGCATGTTTGTTAGTTTAACTGCCTTAACCTTCATTTTCCAATTACCCGACACATCCCTGAAATGTGTTGGATTGGTCGTAATAGTTTGTGTTTTAGTCACGTCAGTTGTTCCTATTGTATCAGTCATGTAACCATCTCCGCTTGTTGGATACGAAGAAGTATTATAGTTGTAAAGTTGAAAGGTTGCAGTCACACCTTCAGCTGTGAAACTGCTATCTATTGTCCAAATTAACTGTGTCCATGACTCTGTATTTGATGTTCCTGTAAACTCAAGTTCAACTGTGTATTCATTGTAATATGTTATCTTCAACCCAATATCGTCAAAGTTTAGTTGAATGTAATTCGCTGTGCCTTTGGCGCCCGCAACAAGCCCATTCACCACTTGTAGTTTATATGTCCCAGACTGAGTGAAATGTGTTGTGCTAACTGTTATACCTGTTTTGTAAGTCCACCCTACCGCCGATGCTGGGAGACTTACTGTGTCCAAATCTACAGTTGTAGCATCTGGTTTAACTAACCTGACAATTATATTGCTACCTGTTCCGAAAGAGTTTCCACTTAGAGCATAAGCATAAGATAGGAATACAGATTCAGGTGTTCCACATGTGTAACTAAAGCTTGTTTCAGTTGTGAAGGTTATATCCGCTATCTTTGGCGCCTCGCCTGTTGCCCTATGATAATAACTTCCTGCACCTGAACCTGGTGATGGATTACCGCTTGCACCGTCATAACCATATGTCGCTGTCCCAGCTGTTATCGCTGTAGTGGTTGTCCATCCCGTGGCACTACCAGTGAAGTTCATGTTTGTTATTGGATAAAAGGTATCAGTAGAGGTATCATAACTTCTAAAGGTCATGTAAACATTGTCATCCGAAGCTAAATTTGAAATGCCTCCAGACACCCAGCTTGTTGATCCGCCAAGGGCGCATCCAGAAGGATTGTAAAATCGAGCCCCACTAATAACATCGACAATGTTAATATCTTCTTGCATTTTTTCCCAGTCGAGCTGGTTCATTTGGTAACTCCAGAGCACAACGTTGGCAACTATAACTACAATTAGGACTAGGCTCAGCATGACCACTATTATATTGCTTATCCCACGCCCGTCGCCTTTAAGGCGCTTTATAATAGCCTCCAACATGTGTCCCCCTTGTTGTAACAATATCTACATAATATAGGCTGCCTGAAGACCGACCGACTGGCATGGTTATGTTAAGCCAACCATGCTCGCCTATTTCCAAGATGAATGGAGTTGGGGTGAAAGAGTACTTAGTGTGGTTGACATATACTGCTGAAACCTGAACGGATGTTTTTCCAACATTAAGGATGTATATTGAAATGTTGCCTGAAGGATTAAACCACAGATCCTCCGCTATTAGCCGTTCTCCCATGGTCTCCCTAAGATTAGTTGTGATAACATAAGTCGCAGTTGCGGCAAGCGACATTGCGGCCACAGCAACAACCATAAGCAAAAGATTGCTCAATACCGGAGTTATAGCCCGTTTATCATGGAAGAATCTCCTAAACTTTCTCGCCATTTCCCCACCTCACAAGAAAAGTTTTAGGGCTATGTAGCCGCAAAGCATCATGACTAGGCTGTGTTTCAGTCCAGCGTTTATTGTTCCCTCTCCCATTTTTCCAGCGACTAGTCCTCCGAAGAAGGCTTGGATGGCTGTCATGTGGAAAAATATCTGTTGCATTTCTCCGGGTGACATTACTGCGGTTCCAAGTATTGGTAAGCCTTCTAAGCTCAGGAAGAACGATTTGAAAAGCAGTATGATGGTGAATAAAAACACGAAAAAGGCTACATAAATTATTGCAACGTATGGTCTTGTTTGGTTTCGTCTTTCTTTATCAAGCAGAAGTGTTGTCTGTATAAACTTGCCCATGGGATCAAAAACCTTTTCCACACGCCCCCCAGAACGGCTTGCTTCAATTATCAGTGGTACAGTTCTCTGCATAAGCACGGTGTTAACGCGCTTTCCCAAAGCAAGGAGTGCCTCTTCAAAAGTCATACCCCACGAAATTTGTGCCGTCATTTTTCTTAATTCACCTGTTAGTGGACCATAATTTCTCTTGGATGCTTCTTCCAAAGCTTGGGGAAGGGTCATGCCTGTCTCTTGGGCTTGAACTATGCTTCTGAAAAGGTCTGGCAAGTGTTCGTCTATGGCTTTTCTCCATTTGTAATCGATGTAGTTTAAGACTGCTGGAGGAAAAACAGCGGTTATAATGGCGAAAAAAACAAACTCATCGAATGTGGTGGTTCCCCAAAACATAGTGTAAGCAAATAAAATTA
>Ga0315296_10003488_pt1 | contig 13094 bp, 18 predicted proteins | sample YL17G14_18_MG_FD_203921 | JGI IMG/M metagenome (GOLD analysis project Ga0315296, IMG submission 203921) | Sediment microbial communities from Yellowstone Lake, YNP, Wyoming, USA - YL17G14_18 | ecosystem: Environmental > Aquatic > Freshwater > Lake > Sediment | place: USA: Wyoming | collected... | reverse complement strand
AGCTGTCGCCTTCTCGTAGGCCTCATACGCTTGAGCTTTCGCCTTCTCGTAGGCCTCAGACGCTTGAGCTATCGCCTTCTTGTAGGCCTCAGACGCTGACTCGCTAGAACTTGTCTCGACAGTTGAGGCTGTCGAACCCTTCAAAACAGATTCCTCTTTTCCCATAGGAACCACGTATGGAGGCTATGTCTATGGGATGCTTATAGGTGTAGCGCCTATATGCTGTCGCACACATACTATATAATGGTGAGGGATAGCTGTGGCTTCCGCTTCTTGAGGTACTTCGCATACTCGTCGTAGGCGGCCTGCTCTACGCTCATGGTTTAGACCTCTTTGATGGGGGACGCTGTAGTAACGCCTCAAAGAGCCGTCCTATGAAGAATCCGAGGACTATGCCGAGAATGAGGAAATAGTAGATTTCTCCGATCATGCGGGTGTGCCTCCATACCATGCGGCTAATCGTGCTCGCTCCTCCGGCCCTTGGCCGAATTGCGTCCATAGTACATCTGCTTCGGCTGCGGTTATGTGTTTCGCTTTGAGCATGTCTATGACCGAGAATGAGAGTCGGATCCTCATGTCGCTGTCTGTCCATCCTGCTTTGCGTAAGCGATCTGTGGTCTGCTCGATTGTCTGGAAGCCTTGCTCCCACGCATTGAGGATCTGCTCTGCCGTGAGCGCCTCGACGCCTGTACCCCAGGAGAGCTCCTCAGTCTGTACGATCAATTCCGCTGCGTCGGGCATGTACTGGTTGTCGATGAGTTTGGCGAGGTAGTCTGAGCGTAGAATCGCGCCTTGCCGGTAGGCTTTCGCGTAGACGCCGAGCGTGGCGTCTCGCTGCTCCGTTGCCATCTCCATCTTCGCTAAGGCGACTAGCACGTTTATGGCGTCGTCTGAGCGTCCGAGTTTGTCTAGGCGATCTCGGAGTGTGGTCTCGTCTATGATGTGCTTCTTATAGGCTGCGAGGGCTTCACTTTGCAGTAGGTCTCTCTCTGTCTCTAGGTCTGGGGGAGGCGGCTCGACTGGTGGAGCCTTCTTCTTGTCTAGGAGCGCAAGCTGTAGCTCGATCACGTCTGTCGGGTACTTCTGAGCCACATAGAAGGCTCGCCATGCTATAGAGTCGATTATGTCCTCTACATAGTAGGTGTCATACATGGCGCGTGTGGCTTCCCGCTCTGTGACGGGCGGCTCCGTAGGCGCTTTCTTCTTGTCTAGGTAGGTGAGTTGTTTGTCTATGAAGTCGTCGCTGTAGAGGAGCGTATGGGCGCTATCCCTATAGGTTGCGGCGTCTATGATGTCCTCGGTGTACCATGAATTTATTGAGCCTAGTTGGGCTATACGTTCTGCTGCGCCTTCTGAGAGCTCGCTTGCAAGAGCCTGATTCTCAAGCTCGTACCGAGCCGTCTTCTCCGTATAGTAGATCGCCTTGGCCCGAGCAATAAACTCGTCCTCCGTGATCTTGCCTGCTTTGACCATGCGAGCGATCAGGGTGAGCTGGCGGCGTCGGAAGAATCGGCTCTGATACTCCTTGATGTACGTCTCTAGGGCGGGTATGTGTTCGGGCCTATATCCGAGTGCTTTCAGGTAGTCGGGTAGCTGTTCATCTAGGACGGAGCCTGACTCGTACATGAATCGCAGGTTTGAGAGGCCCGGATCGTCGTAGACCATCTCATCCCATAGCGAGAAAGTGCCTTTGCCTGCCTCACCTGTCGCTGTATCTATCTTGTCATAGCGGGGGTCTAGGTCTACGAGGATCTTGAGACGTTCCCATGCCTCGGGGGTGATCTTGCCACGTCTAAGCGCGGTTACGAGCTCTTGCCGGGCGGGGGCGATAAAGTGAGCGTCCCATATGCGCTGTGCATGTGTCTCACTGAATCCTTGCAGGCCCATAAGGCGCTTGAACTCATCTAGCTCTATGATCTCCTTGACGACTTGGTTGATTATGTCTCCGGTGCCAGGCAGGTGTTTGCGGAACTTGTTAGCCCAATACTGCTGCGATGTGATTGCGATGCTTTCGGCTATGGCGGTTTGGTCATGTATGTGAGTTATCGGCCCTCCGCCGATGTAGTTGAGCACAATATCTATGACACGTGCGCCTCCTTCTAGGAGTCCGAGGCTGGCCATTTCGAGGTCCATGCCTGTGGCTATGGCGTCTGTTTCTAGGTATAGGATTTCGTCTGTGAGCTTCCGTGAGAAGGTTGCGGGGTCGTCTGCGTTCTCTTCTGCTAGTTCGATTATGCGGGCTCGCCACTTCTGCACCCATTCGTGGACGGTCTTCTCGACCCAAAGGGTTACGGGTGCTAGTTTCCAGTCGGGGGTCTTCGGAGGCACTTGAGCGTACCCTGTTTTGAGTATGTTTGCCATGCTAACAAATGCGGATGGAGATTCTTCCGCTACCATGGCGATGGCGGTTTCTGCTAGCTTCTTGGCAGGGTTTCTGACCCATTCGAGCCCTCCTGATACTAGGTCGGGCAGGTTCTCTAGCCAGGTCTGGAAGCCTCCTAGCCAGTCGGGGAGCTCTAGCTTGATCTTGGCGAGCGCGTCCACAATCGGCTTAGAGATGACTGCCCATAGCGCCGTGGCTCCATTCGCCCACGTCTGGAAGGTAGACCAGAAGATAGCCCACGTTGCGTCTACGACTTTTTGGAGCTCGCTCCATGGGTCTTTGATCCAGAGGCTTACGGCTGTCCCGATCCCGGTCACCATGGTTACGAAGTTTAGCCAGGGCTGTAGGAATGGGTCTATCAGCGGTTTGAGGATGTTGCCTATCCCGGTTGCTATGGCGTTTATGCCGCTCTGTATAGCGTTTCCTGCCAAACAGAACCCGTAAGCGACCATATCCCACGCAAACAAGCCTCGGTTAGGGAACTTCTCTTCGCAGTTTACGCCTCCGTCAATGGGGCCTGTCCCCTCACAGCCGCTAAAGTCAAAGTCGGTATTCTTGAAGATGCTCCATGTACCTATGTCTACGGCTGCACTTTCTGAGCCAGGGGTTAGGGCTGAATTGGTGCCGCTGTTGGACGCGTTTTCGTTGTAGGCTAGACCGTATCTAAGTCCTATCGTCTTGGCTCCGCTATTCTTGACGCTTATGCGGATATGGTGGCTGTCGTACACATCTGCGGAGCCTTTGAAGCAAATGATCTTTCCGACTATGCCGGGTCTAAGCGTGTCTTGGCTCAAGAAGGTGTTAGCGGTTAGGTCTCGCACATAGAACGTCACGATTGGAATATCCGTAGCTGAGTCGATGCGTACATAGCGTGTGTAGTATCGGTGCTGCGGGAGAACGGCTCCGCTTATGGAGATTTGGACTTGGTTGCTCCTTATCCTGCCTCCGTTCTGTATTGCTACCACGTAGCCTGTCCCGCTGTAGGTTATGGCTGCGTTGAGGGTGATCTTTAGGCTGAGTGTGCCTTGTGGTGTTGGTGACTGGCTAGCCGGGAACTGTAGATTATTCCCGTACAGGTCTGTCGTGAATATGTCAACCGGCAGGGCGGGGTTGAATCCTGAGCCTGTGACTGTGAATTGGTCGCCTGCCTTAAGCGTGGTCGGGGAGACGCTTATTGTGGGCGTGTAGACTGGGGCGGGATTGAAGTTTGCGGTTAGCGTTCCGTCCCCGGATCCGGTCATAGTTGTTGTCTGTTGTGTCGTAGACGCGACAGACACGCCTCCCGTTCTAGCCCATGATGCGAACACATAGCCCGTATGGGCGACCGCCCGAATCGTTATGGCTTCCCCGAGCGTGAAGAGGGCTGCATCTGAGTCCGTGCGTGGGACTTCGGCAGCATAGATAACGCCTCGCATGTTGTCCATATGGAATGTTACGAAGTAAGTAGTTGCTACTGGCTCGAATACCGCGATCAGGTTCGCGTTTCCCCATAGAGTGAGGGGGAACGGGTTTGTGGGCAGTCCTGATCCGGTTCCATCCCAACGTACGAACCTGTACCCGCTGTAAGGCGTAGCAAGTATGGAGAGGATTGTGCCGCCGGGATACTGGTGAGTGCCTGGTGCTGGATTCGTGGTGCCTGTTCCGGCAGGAGAGACGCTTATGGTGAGCGTGTACTGCGTCGGGGTTGTGACCCAACAGCTGAATGAGCCGCCGTTCGGGTCAGTCACGGTGCCTACGTATGGGTTCGCCATAGACTCGGTTGAGGTTGAGCCAATTATGGACCAGTTCTTGAAGGTGTAGCCTGTGGCAGGCTTCCATGTGACACGTATGCGGGGAAAAGGGTCAATATACCAGCCTGCGCCCGGGTCAAACTCGGCGGGGAGGCTCCACACGCTCATCTCCGGGTTCCAGAACTCGATAGTGAATTTGCCTATTCCGGCGGGCTGCGTTGAGAAGCTCCATACGGGCATAGGCTACCGCCATTAGAGCGTGTATTCACCTATGATGCCGCTGCGGAACTTGATGTGTTCCTGTATGGCTTCGAGCGCGTCCTTCTGCGTGATCTCAGCCTTGTTGATCTCTATGCTCTGTGTGGGGCCGTCATCGAGGCGGAAGTACACTAGGTGCCGAGTCTCCATGGTGCCTTTCGCGGTTGCGGCCTGTATCGGGCGCACATCTACGATCTCAACTTTCATGCCTGATATTCTCCTACTCTATCATGTGTTTGTCCTCACGTATATGTTAGGCGCATATTCGGGGTAACTGCGGCCACTGTTGATCCTGCGGGAAGAGTCGCGGGAAAAGCGCCATATACCTGAGCCTTGTACGCCCAAAATCCAGTCGGAGCCCCTCGATAGTATATTATGGCTGAGGTAGATGAAATTTGTAGGGCTAGGAGGTACTCGGTGTTTGCTACTATGGACACGCCACTGATTGCTAAGTTGTTCCATCCTGTAACCACAGCCGTACTTGATGATTCTCCTAGCAAAGCACCGGCTGTACTATAGATGGCTAGTCTGTGGTTTCCTGCGGCTGTTTTAAAGTTCAGTCCTACGGAGATTAGTTGTCCACTACGAGAGGCCAGAATGGGGGTCCAGCAGACGTTTGCGCCTACGCTTGAGTTTAGGCTAGTGTTGCTTATGGTGTCCGGCTCTATGCGTGTGAGCTTCTGAAAGCGTATCCGGTTTCTATGCGACATATGTAACACTCACCTTATCGGCTGCGTTCCCATAGACGTATACTTTGTTCACGTTGTCTATGTCTAGGATTACGGCGTCACCGGCGCTGATTTCTACGCCTCGGCTCGCCGTGATGTTGCTATCCCCTACTCTGATTTTGCCTGTGTTGGCTGCGAGCGAGCGTACCATCACGGATAGGCAGGCTGTACTTGCTGCTATAAGCTGCGTGGCGGATGCGGCTGCGGTAACATCTGCTAAGGTGCCTATGCTGCTTGGGGGCTGTAGTTTTGCGAGGTCTAGGCTGGTGTCTCGGCCTGTAAGCGCGGTGCCGCCCCACTTCGAGAGGCTGTCAGCGGTCACAACATCGGCGCTTGTGAGCGCCCGGATCGTCTGAGGATTCAGATAGGCGCTTACACCGTCGCTGATGCGCACGATGACGGGGTTCGTATGGGCGAGTGCTGCGCCGAGAACGCGGGATAGATCCATGAGGCCGAGTTGGCGTGTCCAGTCGTCCGTGATGTCTACTGCGCCCCATGTGCCTATGCTGTCTACGATGATGTGGCCGTCTTTGTCGGTAACAAAGAGCCTCTTAAGCGCTTGGTAGACACTCTGTGGAGAGTACGTCAATTTAGAGATCCTCATATGTGATGATTAGGTCGTCTATGATGACTGTTGCGGAGGGAGGTACTGCCCTTGTTCCGGTCACGCTCACTAAACCGTTAGGGCAAATGGTAGATGAGCTTGTCTGATATGGCTGATTTGAGGGTTTGAGATAGGTTGAGTCGAACCGAAGTGTTCCATACTCGTGCGTTGTGAGGTTGAACTTGAAGCAGAACAGATGCCAAGCGCTGAAGATGACCCCGCTTCCCAGTGTGGTGATAGTCTTCCAGCTTGCCGTATCGTCATTGACTTGGAGCAGCACGTTTGAACCATCATAGTAGATGCGGCAAGCGGCCACATGGCGTAGTGTCCCATCCCATACTTGAAATGTTATCGTGAAGGCGCTCAAGGTTCCGCTCTTCGGATGGAAGAGTACCTCTGCGGCTAATTCGCCCATAGTTATGCATGGGAATGTGTAGGCTATCCCTGAAGTGATGTCGGCAGTCATGTCGAACTTCATGCTTGCCTCACCACGCCATACCTCGCTGTCAGTTGATGTGAGCGCCGCCGATCCAGTCGTTGCGTCGATATGGCTAACGGCCGACTCGAAATCCTCAAGTATCAGGACTCGCCCTGCCATGAGGCTCGCCGGGTTGACTGTTGCGAGTACCCGCTGCGTGTAGTCTCTTTCTCCGCGCACCATGGGCCGCCTAGGCTCCTCCGGTCATGCTTCTTACCAGCTTGTCTATTCTCTCGTGGATGGCGGCTAATAGGGTTCTTTCCGCCTGCATTTCCTCCTCTGTAAGCCACTTCGCGGTGACATGAATCGTGTGATCGTACTCTTCGTCTAGGTTCCATAGCTCAATCTTGAGATGCGGCACCTTATCTGAGATGAGCTCATAGATGCCGTTTATGGCGAGCGTGGAGGCGTTGCCAGTGATGTAGTTGCCTTTCGAGCGGGGCGCTATCGGCGTTTCGCCTATGCTGATGCGGCACCGGGCGAGCGAGTGGCAACCAGGCGGGAAGTACACGCTCAAGTCTGTGAGTATGCCGGGGCTGATCTTCAGCTCTTCCGTGGTCCTGTCTGCTTCAGCGGTGTTAGCCGCGATTGTGTACGTGCGGTGCTCATACACACTTAGGCCGCACCGCCTTCCTCCATACTGTAGAGGCCGCCGTGGGCGCTGAAATAGATCACGTCGCTCGCAGCTGGTGAGAGTACGCGACCGAATGGCTTGTCTCCGGGCAGTAGGATAACTTCGCCTTCTATGGCGAGTGACTGCACGATGTCCGTAGCTGTGCCCAGGCCGAAGTGAAGCATGTGCTCGTTACCGCCTGAGTCCTTGAAGCCTAGCATGAGCTCGTTCAGGTTGTTCGTGTAGTCGATTATGGACATGAAGCTGAGTATGGCGACTCTGCCGCGTGGCACTTCATAGCCCGTTATCGTGGCTGTGTCCGTGCCCGGAGAGGTCACTTTCTGGTTGACTCGGTAGTTTCCGACCAATTTTCCCATATGGTTCTATTCCTCCTTTGTGAACGTGATTCCCCCGCAAAACCTCCGGGGGTTAAGGGGTTATTTTGCCCCTTTCGGGGCTAGGCTGAAGATTCTGTTACAGTACTTGCATGTGAACTGTCCAGGTACTCGCTCGATGACCATGACTGAGATTCCGCATTGTGGGCATTTCGGCATTGTTGGGGCTTCTTTCTCTTCGTCTTTGGGCATGTCAGATCACTAACTGGGGTACGTCTTCTCTAGCTCGTCCAGGACGATGTACCAGTTGCCTGTGGATACGCCTTCGGTGCCTTCCACGTACACATCCTTGTTCAGGGCTGCGTCCATCCACTCAGTCTCGTCGCTCATGGGGTCTTGCATGAGTAGCGGTATCATCCCATGGGGGCAGATGCCGTTAGCTTGCCAGTAGGTTTGTCGTCCTGCGGCGGTGCCGCTCGTGTCTTTCGTGTACATGAGGAGTATGCGTTCGAGGTTCGTGGCTGCGGCTTCTACACTGAATCCTGCGGTTGTGTTGTAGATCATGGAGCTCGTGCCCTGTCGTTCTGCGAGTTTGGTATCGCAGTAGTGGCTTGAGGCCGTATCGCCTGTTAAGCCCTCAGTATGGGCAACTCTGCCATAGAGCTGGTGCATGTAGTACGCTACTGTAGCCGCTCCCATGTTGTCGATCAGGTACTCGTCTTTGCTCTTGATAGAGAGCCAGAGTTTCTGTAGTTCCGTGAATGGTACCGTTGTGGGCAAGTGGCTTGTGAGGCTTGGCTCCGTGAAGACGTAGATCTGCTTCAGGCGGTTCAGGGTCGTGAGCTTCGTTCCGACTTGTGTCTCGGTTGCGGCTGCTTTGTTCCAGACTTGCCGCTTTCTGAGGAATCCGCCTGAGAATAGGCCCGGCTCGGGATTCTTCCGCATGAGGGCGTCTACGGTGTACGTTTGGTAGGTGTCGTCCACATAGGTGGTATCCCATGTGTTCGTCTCCTCGAACTGGACGCCTGACCCGAAGTTCTCCAGCTTAAGGCCGTACTTCGTATCGCCTAGGTAGCGACCGAAGGGAATGAAGAGCTCTTCGGAGAGGTTGATGCCTCTGAGTGTCCATAGGAGCTTACGGCTCATATGGCCTGTCTCCCAGAAGTTCATAGCTTCGAGCTGTCGGCCTCTGAGGTTGAGGACCTCAAAGTTGCCGTTACCCATAATGCGGAGGCTGATTCTCTCTGTCGGGTAAGGGTTATCATAGGCGTTGTCTAGGTCTGAGGTGTTGCGCTGTGAGACGGTGATCTTGAGGCCGCTTACTGCTCCCTGTTCGGGGAGGTCAAAGCGGTTAGTGGCTGCCTCGTTCACTGACCATGCGCTTTTGAAGTTACGCCAGTGCCAATATGGTGCCATTTGTGTCAACTCTTTCCTTCATGTGTCGCTTTTGAAAGCGACACCTAACCCTTCGCCGCTAGCTTCGCAGCGTGAAGCGCATCGCCTATGGCCTGCACACGCTGATAGTTCTGTGCGGCGCCGGCTGCGCCTTTCGGCCCGAGAGATACGCTCTCTATGGTTGAGAGGACGCCTGTTATGCCGCTTGTGAAGTATGGGGCTCCGAAGGTGACTCCTTGGCTATATCGTGCCGTTCCGAGCGTGTCGGATGCGGCTCTCCATTTGGCGTCTCCTGCTTTGGATACGCCGGACGCGAACGCGCCCCGGCCAACCGCTGCGGTGACACCTTCACCCCATGCGCTCGCTGCCGCGCCTGCGGCTTGCGACCATGGGATCTTAGGAGAGGCTATGCCTGCTTTGTATTCTCCGCCTGCGACTGCAACACGGTCCTTCCATTTCGTGACTGTTCGAGATACGCCTTTGGTTGATGGCATATTCTTTCACGTGTCTGTTCTATTAGCGACACAGCTTTAATAGGCGGCGACAACAGAGATGAGGGGAAGGGTAGGAAGGGGACTAGGTAGTGCCTTTAGAACCGTGGCAGACGACCACATTTAACGGCAAACCGACTAGAAGGGTCAAGATTCTAGCCTATTTGCGTGATCGTGGCCCTAGTTCGATCTCTGGGATCGCCAATGCTCTCAGGTTTCCTATAGCTGATGTGCGTGATAAGCTGAACATAGCCGATGGGCATGGGCATGTACGCTCGGAGACGAAGCCCCAAATCTACGCGAGTGGTCAACGAATAGTGATTCACCAGTACACGATTACGGAGGATGGGAAGAAGTGGCTGGAGCTCGCGGCACAGACGTAGGGAGGTGCCCTACGTGTGGGTCTTCCGTCTGGGAGAAGACACACATCAAGGGGGCCGAAGCATATCCCTATTCAGGTAGACTGAATATCTGGCTTTGTCGCTCATGTGGGTATTGGGAGCCTAGACGCCATGAGTAGCCGTGGCACAGTCATTGAGATGGCGCGTGGCCCCTACGTGGTCACAGCCTTGAACGCGGCTCAGATCGCCGCCACAATGAACTTTAGGCACTATAAGCCGGAGGAGCTAGAGCTCTCCCGAAGCTTCGTAGCGAGCGGTCGAATACTCGGCACCTGGTATCTGGACGTGTACTTGCAGACTCCACGCTCGAAAGAGATCCTAGCCACGATGAATCCTACGACCGCAGGAGAGGCGGTGCCATGGATGAACCGAATCGACGCCATAGCCCTAGAAGGCTCGGCCACGCATATTATCGAGTTTAAGCTCGCCTTGCGTCCGACAGGGATAGGGGAGCTTGTGACGTACAAAGAGCAATACGCGGAACAGTACAAGCCGCGCGGCCCCATCTTCCTAGAGTACGTGGTCCGATATGACAGGCCGGAGCATCATGCGGCCTGTGAAAACGCGGGGATAAGACTATGGATAGTTTGATGAAGCCCGTTTTTGGTTGCCTTGGCGTGGATGCACGACTTGAGGAACTTGCGAGAAAAGCCCCCGACCTTTACGCCAAATGGATATCTAGCTTGGCAGAGGTTAAGATTCCCCCACGTGGACCACGGGGGAGCCCTCAGAACTTTGAACGGGTGCGGATAATGAGCGTTGCGTACTTTACTGGTTTCGAGCAGATATGGGAGGAGTATCAGGCACGATCAAAGGCGGCATAGACCTGTCTCAGACTCGGCAACTGCCCGATTGGAGCCTTGGCGGTCGCATGGTCCCGCACAAGTGGGTAGGCGTCAGCGGGAAGCTGTCCCTATGGCGCTCGCTCGAAAGTGGGCGGGAGACGTTGGCGGAGCCGCTGTGGATGCCGGGGGAAGCGGAAGCATTGGGGGTGGGTGCAGGATGAAATACTGGAGGATAAGGGGAGACTCATGGGCAGTATGGTATGTGCAGCCTGAGCCATACGACATTCCAAACGGAAACTGGTAGGAGGCTATGGAAATTGGAGCGGGTTAACCCGATCTGCGTCGAGTGCGGCCAGGAGATCCGAGAGTACATCTATGCGACGTGCCTAGAGTGCAGGCGGCCCATGCACAAGAAATGTCATAAGAAGCATGACTGTACACCTACGGTCTCGCGTTATCCGCGGGCATGGAGGCCGCCAGCATGAGGTTTAGTGAGGCGTTCGACGCTATCCGATGGAGGATTGAGGGCTGCATAATCGGGCTATGGTTACGCCCACTCTTTGTACGAAGCAAGGCGTACCCGCTCAAGTATTGGCCCGTACCAAAACCCTCGTACTGGCTCATTCGTCTGCTATATGTGGAGGATTTCTGCAAACCATGAGCTCGGATGCTCCCCGCGAAGTGCTGCTCTGTGACAAGTGCAGCCAGAAGATCCCCCCAGAGGACTTCCGCCAGTGTAGCACTTGCGGCGGCTACTATCATGGAGAGTGTTATCGGCTACACATAGACGGCATGTGGGTCTTGCCGAAGCCGCCCCTGCATGAGTGGAGAGCATGAGGTTCGGGGAGAAGTGCCCCGCGTGTGGGCATGAGGAAACAGTGAATTGGAGGCCCCGCTTCATGAACATTGACGATGACATAGTTGAGGCCAAAAATGTCCCTGCGCTCGCGGAGAAGATGCAGGCGGGAACGGTCTACTTTGAAGGACAATGGGCCTTTTACATGACACGACCCGGGAAGTGGATCTATAGGGTTCTGGCAGCCATAGCCCGCGCTGATCCCCACTGGTACGGCCACCGAAGCTATAAACTCGGTCAAGGTGGAGGCAGGGCTGCCCTGATGGGCAAGATCAACAGAGATATGGGGAGAAAGATGTGGGGTCATAGTACAGAATTGGTGAGTAGTGAACAGAAATGCGTAAAGCTAATAGGGGAAACTGCACAGTAAGTAGATGGGAGACGCCATGAGCCAGTCTCAAGTACGGAGCCTACCCCCGTGGGATTCGAACCCACGCGGGTCATGCCTACCAGCGGCAACTCGGGAAAGGACGCCGTTAGAAGTTGCCTCAAAGACCGCGTCCTATGGATAACGGCACGTACACGAAACCTCTGAGACCCGGTGCTGCGTCCCCCAACTACTAGACTACCCTATCCTACCGTAAGGTAAGAGAGTTTCTAAGGATAAGCAAGCAAGCACACAAGCACATAGAGGAGTCTCTACGGAAGATCAGGAAGAGCCGCAATGATAGTAGCGGCAGACTCCTGCTCCAAGAAACAGTCCATATGCCAAGTCTCATCACGATCATGCCAGGAAACATGATCAGGAAAGACAGCCTGACCACAACCCGGACACTCAGGATGATGCATCATACACCATACACACCTCCACCCCCCAAGAGGAAGCACAAGACAGGTATCAAGCTATAGCATATAGAATCCGAGACATACGCCACATAAGGAAGCCAAGCTCACGACCACGCTATGCGCCACAGGGACTCCCCCATAGGAACGTGCAACTTGCACTCTTCCCCGTACAAAAATGCACACATGAGATTCATTCCATAAAGTTTCAAAAGTGGTATATAGATTAGGGGCCTATAGGAAATGTAGAGTATATACCACCCCCATAAATGGAATAGTATATAGAACTTTTCTATATGCTGGTATATACTATTTTTGAAACTTTAAAGGAATAACTGTGCAGGTATGCTCTATGGGGTGTGCAGGTTGCACGGGGTGTGTGTGCTAGTTGTGTGTGTCTAGGGGATGGTTTCTGTGTGCTGTCTCTTGTCTTTCTCTCTAGAGGGTCCCTCAAACTTTAACAATCAATCGAATAGGTGTGTATGGGTGGTTGTAGTGTCTAGTTGTACTGGTAGCCTCTACGGTTCTAGAGGCGGCGTTTCGGCTGTGCGTTGTTCTGGAGGTTCCGAGTTAGGCGTTCCGGGGCTTCTATTCGTTGTGATCGTCCACATGGGGATAGGTCCTGTTTCCGTTGCGCGGGTTACGGGCTGTTCTTGGGTGTGTCTGCGTTTCTCTGTTTCCCATAGGTACGTCATTTCTCGCCAGCAGTCCGCGCAGAGCACCTTCCCTTGAGAGCCTCGTATGGGTTTGTTGTGGCCGCAGGTTTCGCAGGTGAAGAGTGGCTCCTTCTGTGCGGCTTCCAAAGCCTGTGCGGGAGGCATTTCTGCTTGTCGCTTGCGAATCTCAAGGTATGTGTTTAGGATGCTTGTAGCTTGGGGGCCGCTGGTGTGGTTCTGGGCGAAGTCGAATCCGACGCGGACCTGTTCCTCCGGAGTCTGTAGCCGCAGGAGCTCCTTAGCAGCTGGGACGCCGAGGGCTTCACTGTGCATGAGCTCGTGTATGGGAGCAGGGAGGCCGCTTATGGCGATTAAGTCACGGATGAAAGCGTCGGAGACGCCGAGCGCCTTAGCGATTGCTCCGGTTCCGAGACTCTTGGATCGTTGAAGCTCAAGCGCAGCCTGCATGATCTCGTAAGCAGTGTTATCTTGTCTAACATTGTTAGCAACTATACCGTCCAGTACGCCGTTATCCATGGGAGCCTCCCATACGTCACATCTGAGCATTTCCCATTGAAGCATCTTAGCCTGGTCGGTT
>Ga0315296_10003487_pt1 | contig 13094 bp, 20 predicted proteins | sample YL17G14_18_MG_FD_203921 | JGI IMG/M metagenome (GOLD analysis project Ga0315296, IMG submission 203921) | Sediment microbial communities from Yellowstone Lake, YNP, Wyoming, USA - YL17G14_18 | ecosystem: Environmental > Aquatic > Freshwater > Lake > Sediment | place: USA: Wyoming | collected... | reverse complement strand
TCCTGGGTGACGGAGACCTGGCAGGTGGGTAGGACAGTCTACCAACTAGAAGGCCCCAGCCTCGTTTCCCCTGGCACGATGATTGACGCGACACCCGCGAGGCGCTGGGAACATATCCGGGCCAAGAAAGAACTGGGGACAGTCTACATCGCCCCCGACCCGCCGTTTAATAACACGAGCCCTGTCTACGTCGAGTGCCTACGTCCTTACGCGGCACTGTCCTCAGACGCCAGCACGAGCGACGCCGACCTGGATTGGGTAGCGACCAAGGCTAAGTATGAGTGCCTGCGGATGCTGGCTGCGCCTATGGTGCCCGCAAGCGAGTTGGGCGAGTTCAAGAAGGCACTGGCAGAGGCCAAGATGGAGGCGGCGGCGGCGGACGCTCGGTTCCAGCCGAAGATGGAACAGGCGTGGGGTTTTGGGGGAGAGGAATTGTTCAGGCTTCAGCAGGTGTAGATGATGGTTGCGCCCACAACACGTCTGCAGGAACCCCACTGGTTCATAATCAACAACGGCACGAAAGACCTCAAATACCCCATCGCGCTCAACCGCAACAAGGTCAGGCAGTGGCGCAAGACCAAGGTGCGCATCCAGCCTGGCGAGGGCGAGCTTATCAAGCACTGGGACTCGTTTCACGCGGGCATGGGGTACTCGCGTGACGAGAGCAGGGACGCGCCGTATGCGCCGCCAGTCTACGAGAGCGGCGACGCCAACGTTAGCCGTCTGGGATTCATCTATCCCCGCCTGAAACAGACCACGATCACCCTCACTGGTTCGCCAGTATCTGTAGATCGCCTGGCGGAGATGGGTTTGTATATCTATGCGTTCAGTACGATTGCCGGCGCTGAGTTGCGGATTCACAAAGTCCGTGCGTCGGACGATGCGGTGAGGAACGAGAAATCGACGGGCTATGGTGGCCCTGCTGGCCAGTCAACAGAGTTTGTCTATCTGTATGTCCCTACGAGTATTGCGGGTTCGGGTCGTTACTTCCTTGAGTTGACAACCATCAGGGCGGATACCACTGATGACACCTGGACTCCTGGTCCTATTACACGATATGCCCACCATCTGGGAACGGCTGGCAAGCTGCTGTGGCGTGTCGGTGTCAACAACTGGACTGTCAACTCCTGCGCTGCGATAAGCACAGGTGGCGCAGGTGGGCCGCTCACCGCAGGTAATTGGTCCGACCCCGCCGATTATGTGATCGGCAAACCTGGCCGCAATATCAACTCCATCGCTGAACTAGGCCGTTGGCCTTACTTCGGTAAGGAAGAGGGCCTGTTCGGAGCGGACACTGAGGGCAACCAGAGCAACGCCCTGGATTTCTCGCGCAACTTTATAACCTCTACCAACTGTAATGACACGATCAGATGGCTCGGAACGCTCGTCACGACGCACAGGAGCGCCCTCTGGCAACATACAGGTGTTGCCTCGCGGAAGATCGGAATCGAAACGCTCAAGGGCAACAACAGCGCCCTCAAGGGAGGTCGATATACCGCACTGGCCTGCGCTACCGACTGGCTTTACGTTGCGTATCTGGTTGGCACTACCACATATCTCTTGGTGGCGCGTCCTGGCGACGAGGACGAACCGCCTATCGTTTGGCATGAGTTGGCTTCATTGGCCAATACGACGATCAACGCCATGCTGGTATCTGGCCTGACGACAAATGCGAAACTCTGGATAGCGGCTACGGTATCGGGCGCGGGCAGTCTCTCGTACTTCATTCTGGCTAAAGATGGCTTGCCCGATCCGACGGATAGTGGCGTTTCCTTCGAGGCCCAGGCCGCGACTCTTGACCTGCCCGCTGTGGACTGGGGGACGCCAGGAACGCCCAAGCGTGGGCACATGGTCGAGGTCGTCACGAGTCAGGCTACGGGTACGGGCGGCACGGTCAAAGTCTACTACGGTTGGGATGGTGCAACCCCGTCAACGCAACTGGGGGCAGCGATAACGACGGCAGGTAGAACGCAACGGTTCTGGACGGCGGGCACAACGGACAGTGGCTATCGTCCTCAGATTCGCATTGAGAATACAGGTCATGCCAGCAACAACCTGCGTGTCGAAAAGGTCTCACTCTATTGTGCTGCCCTGCCACGCAAGGAACCTGTGATCACAACCGTCGTCCGATGCGCCGACGGGCTGGACAGGGTACGCGACGCCAAGACGATGTACGACGACCTGGAAGCCCTGGAGAACGCGGGCGTCTACACCGTGCGAGACCCTGACGACCCAGCGGGGGGAACCTTCAAGGCCATCGTGGAGAATGTGGACGAGCACAAGGGCGAGCAGATCGCCGACGTGAGCGGCGAGAGGTTGATCGCCGTCACGATGAGAGTGGTCGAATATGCCTAGACGTGGGCGAACTCGCCAGGAGGAACTCGAAGACGAGCAGCGCCTAGCGATTCTGGAGCAGGATCGCACTTTGGCCTCTGCCCGCATGAAGGACATCGGCAGTGGCGATGCGGAAAGCATCCAGGGTGTCCCCGTCTCTGAGACACCGCCTACAGCCGCCCAAATCCTTGCCTACAATGCCGCTACGGGCGAGATTGAGTGGACTGCTGCCTCTGCCCCAGGCGCACATGCTCTAGGCGGGGCATCTCACACTGCCGACACCCTGGCGAACCTCAATACGAAGGTCTCAGACGCCACGCTGGATACTTCGACTGCTAGCCGCCCCCCTACGGCTCATACCTCCTCTCATAAGCATGGCGGCTCCGACGAAGTGGCGACGGCCACGCCCGCAGCTAACGTCATCCCCAAGGCAGGAGCCGACGGCAAACTAGCCCCTGGATTCATACCTGCGGGCGCGGCTGGCCTGATTGGCCCTCCTGGCCTCGACGGTGCGGACGGTGAACCTGGCCCAATAATCCCTGGCCCTGCGGGAGTGGCGGGAGCAGCCGGTGCTACCGGGGCCATCGGTATCGGCGTGATGGGCCCGCCTGGCTGGGACGGCGAACAGGGCGAGATGGGATATCCAGGCCCGCCTGGCCCTGCTGGTGCTGGCAACGGCGGAGGCATTACCGAGCTTTTCACCGCCGTCGTTGTCCAGAACATCACAGCCGCGAGTCAGGCCATCACGGTCACAGATGGTTCGCCCTACCGACTCATCAGTTCCGATGCAGCCTACACCCTGACCTCGCAGCCCACGATTGCCGCTGGGCGCAACGGCCAGGTCGTCTACCTGAAGAACGTCGGGGCCTACAACATCTCCGTCCAGGATGTGAACGCTCTCGGCGGGAGTCTCCTGCGCCTGACTGCCACCACCTACTTGACTATCCAGCCAGGCGGCACGATGGCCCTCATATATGATTCGACCTTGGGTTTCTGGATTGAGACGCTCCTACTTAACCCTGCGACATTCACCCCTTCGATTTCTGGCTTCACCATTGACGGGTCGAGTGGCCCGACACGGGAGGTAGCTGCTGCTTCCACACCCGATGCCGTGCCCGACTTCGACATGACCTACGTGGGCACCCCGTCAGCCTGTAGCATAGACATCCTGACGGCAGGAGAGATCGTTGGTTCCGACTACCCAATTAGCGTGCCGTCGCCCTTCCTGACGCTGAACGCAGGTACTACCCCACCCTCCAAGGCGTTTTACCGAGGCGATTCCGTAGCGGCGACACGCGGTTTCCGTGCCACGGCTACGATAGCGGGGCAGGGGGGCAAGACCAGGGACGTAACTGCCACCTACATCAACCGCCGGTACATGGGGCCGAGCACTCAGACAGCAACCCTCACAACAGCACAGGTGCTTGGGCTGGATGCCGACGCCCACGGCACATCTGATCTCAGCACCATCCGCACGGGCACCTTCAGCGTGACCATCGAGGCCGGTGAGTATCTGTGGTATGCCTACCGTGCCGCGCTGGCGGCTGCCATCTACCTAAGCCTGGGCGGTGAGGTGGCAGAGTTTATCGAGAAGCAGACGGCACTTTCTCACGCCAACGACTACGGCTTTGTGGAGAACTTCCGCACCTGGCGGGCTACAACGCCAGCGGTCGGCGCGGTCACGGCTGTTGTCTCCACCACCGAACCTGCCAACCGCTTCTACATGGGGCCTGCGGCCAACGGCACGGACACTATTGCCAACGCCGAAATCCTTGCCCTCGACGACACCGCCGATGGCGAGTCGGGCCTGTATTCCACGCAGGCAAGGACATGGACGGCCATCAAGATTGAGGCGGGCGAGTACCTATGGTACTGCCACCCCGACAGGGTTGCCGACCTCGCCACCATCAAGGACGGCACGACGGGTTTCGCCATCGCTGGCTCCTATCGGGACAACGTGACCCACACCAACCAGTACGGCTATCAGGAGACCTACCGCTGCTGGCGCTCGGACAACCCTGGCATCTACCCTGCGGGCGAGAACATTGTAGTGACATGAGGAGGGACATGATGACAAAAGCAGTTCTCAAGGGGGCCGAATTGAAAGCCGCACTCACTCTCGCCGACAACTTGGGGAGACTTGCCGAGGCTCTCTATGGGCGAGACCCGTGGCCGTTTGGAGAAGGTCATCTCCCGCCAGGCGAGATCGGCCCCCCAGGTGCTATTGGGCAGCCAGGGAAAACATCTAGTGACATAGTTCCTTAAAGGAGGGACAAGAGATGGCAGACAGAATATTCAGGTTCGGGCCTACAGCCTTGACGACCAGCATCGCCAACATGCTCAACGGCACCGTAACGTCATGGACTGGCCCTGTTGGTATCCTGCCAGCGATGGCAGGAGTATACCTCAATGTCCGGCACATCCGCGTCGTGAACAAGACAGCGGGTGCCGTGACCTTCTCCATGCACCTTGGGGCAACTGGTGCAGAGGCAGCAGGAACAGAGGTTGTCGGATCACTTTTGTCCGTGCCCGCTTACTCGGCCTTTGACTGGTACGGCTCGTTGGTCATGGTCGCTGCCGACTTCCTTACTGCCAAAGCATCGGCTAACACCTCACTGACCGTCGAGGGCGAAGGGGTCATAGCAGTCATCTAGGAGTAAGACATGCCCATTTTGATCACCGGCCTGTTTGCCCCCTCTGGTGGCGCAGGGGCATTCGACCTCTACGCCCCAGAGGACATTCAGGCTGGCAGCGTCAATGTTGTCCTCCAGGCCATCGCTGGTGGCTCCTTCAAAGCTGGGTCACACGCGACCTCGCCTGCTGGGGAGATCGTTGCCCAGGTCAAGACAACTACTGGCGCTCCGACTCATAGTGCGAGCCTCGGAACGCTCTGCTGGAATAGCGTCGATCTCCTACTCTACCTCAACAATAACGGCTCTACAGGGTGGACAGCTATCGGGAGTGGTTCTGGCTCGGTTGGCCCGATGGGGCCTCCTGGCCTCGACGGTGCAGACGGTGAGCCTGGCCTACCAATTCCAGGAGCACAAGGTATCCAGGGGGTTCAAGGGTCAGCAGGAACAACAGGCGTCGCTGGCCCCATCGGCCCTCCAGGATCTGATGGAGACGAAGGCGAACCTGGCCCTCCGATTCCTGGCCCTACCGGTGTTGCCGGCGCTCAGGGGCCGCAGGGCAATGCTGGCCCTGCCGGAGCGAGCGTCATGGGGCCGCCAGGGTGCGATGGCGAAGAGGGTGAGCCTGGGATGTCCATACCAGGGCCAGCAGGAGCCGCTGGCGCTGGCGGCGGTGGCGGCACCTCAATCGCCGACGCCGATGCCGACACCAAGGTTCAGACCGAGGAAGCCGCCGACGAAGACATAATCCGCATGGACGTGGCGGGCACCGAGCGAGTCGTCCTCAAGAATGTTAGCCCTCATCTGACCATTACAGGAGATCTCGATGTTAGCGCGCACGCAGCCATGGGCTCTGATGCCACACCCATCACGACCAAGGTGCTCAACCTCATCGAGACGATCTCACTGACCAACGCCTTCGCCCTCTACGCCGTACTGACGGGCTCGGTTGGCGCTGGTGGTCAGGCTACCTACGGTCTCGGAGGCGGAGTCATCGCCGCCGGCACCCCCTCCTATGCCATCGCCTACGGCCTCTACTTCTACGCCCAGCACGCCACCCCAAGCCCCTGCGGGCAGCTCGGCGGCATCCTCATCCAGGTGCAGAGCGCCGTAGCGGGGTCAGGAGCACTTGCGATCGCTAGGGGCCTCTACGTATCGGCGGCCTACTGGGGCGGCAGCAAGCCCATCACCGTCTACGGTGTCGATATTGCCGAGCAGGGCGGCGCTGGCACAGGTACAGCCTTCGGAATACGCATTGCAGATCAGACCGCCACCACCGTCTACCTCCTCGAGATTGGCACAACGCCTTACCTGCGGCTAGTCGGGGGTGCTGCCCCTGGCGCTGGACTAACCCATCTCTGGCTTTATGAAGGGACGACCCCTCTGCTCCGAAATGTTGGGTTCGCAGTCGCCGATGCGGGCGGACACGTACCAGCGGGCGCTAAGATTCTGTACTTGGTCTAAGGAGGAACGATGCCGGAGTTTACGATAACCATCTCAGACAAGGTAATCGCCCGCCTTCAGGCGCTCACAGCGAAACACAATCTGGACACAGGGGAAAACCTCACAGTCAAACAGTGGGTGATCATGCGCCTCAAGGTGACGGTGATGGGCGACGAGCTTTGCCAGCAGACAGAGGCCCTACGAGCTGCCAGTGACCAGCAACTCCAGAACGCTATCGAGGCAAAGCGACAGGAGTTACTTGCCGCCTATGGATAGGAGGAGCCATGGCTAATGAAGGTTTCCTAAGCGGAGAAGACGTAGGGATGATTCTGCTGGGGAAGGAGATCCAGATATTGAATCTCCAGAAGCAGGAGGTGGCGTTGCAGCAGCAGATTGCGGATTTGGCGAAGGCACTGGAAGAAGCGTCAAAGGCTGGAAAGGCAGAAAAGCAGAAGGACGACGCTAAGAAGGTCAGCGGAGTCACGGCAAACTAGGAGGTGTGCGATGACCAACATCATAAGGCACTTTGGCAGGAGGAATCAGGGTCGATACAGACTCAATCTGCGTAGCGAAGTCTATCACGACAGCGAGAGCCTAACGGAAACCTGCAACACGGATGCGATTAAAATCGAGCACAGGTATGAGAGCATCGAGGAACTATTGGCAGAGTGTCCGAAGGCTAGAGGCTGCAAATGGTGTGGCCGATGACGGTGCCTGGGGAACGCTTGGCTCTGCAAATTCGGCCTCCATGTGTGGAGCAAGAGAATCATCCTGGCTTGGATTGAGTGGCCCAAGGGCCTGTATCACCCAGCCTATCGCCACTGCACACGGGCAGGGTGCGGGGCAAGGAAGGAAGTGAGGCGAGTATGACGACAATCACGGTTAGAAGCGAAAACCCTGGACGGGATACGAGCATCGAGATAGATGCCGACAAACTCTGGGAACTATTCACGGAGACGATCCCTCGTATGGATAACAGGTTGACCGGACTTGAGACGAAACTCACCTTGGCCTGCGCCGTCATGTTCGTCCTCATCGCCGGGGGTTTCAGCATTCTCGGTGTTCTCATAGGACTGTAGGAGGATGTTATGTTTGATTGGGTTCGTGGGCTTCATACACCACCTTGGGTGGTGGGTCTTGTAAGGGGCCTAATGGAAGCCGTGCTCATGGGTGGACTTGTAGCGGCTGCCATCTGGGTGTCAGAGGATGAGCGCATGATCGGCCTTGTCCCTGTTGCCCTTCTTGTTATCCGCTGGCTGGAAGGCATCGTTGACCAGATTGACAAGGGCACAGTCCGGCAACCATAGGGAGGAGGTGAGGAAATGCTGGAGGACGGGATAGTATTCGATAGGCAGGCAGTGAGCGATGAGTATTACAGATCACCGTCCTGGCAATTACCGAGCGCGTTGGTCTCTTGCTTGACAGGCTGACGCGCTCGGTCTATCATTTAAGCATGCCAGCAGGATGGGGCCTGCCGCAGAGTATACTCAGCGCCCGTGCTGTCTGGTTATGGGATGACCCCGCGACGCAGGCCGCCACGGGTAGGGCACCATGGTTGAGCGGGGCTAAATCACCCCTGACGCTTCGGTGTCGGGGAGTAAGGGGCTCGACACTCTCTCTCATATGAGCGTCGGGCCTCTTCATTGTAGTCTATCCCCCGGGGAGTGTTCTGCATGGCTCCTGAGCGCACGATCACGCTGGCCGGCCCTCGCGTAGATCATTGTGGTGGCGAGATCGGCATGGCCCAGCAAGTACGCCAATTCGTCAATGGTGCCACCCGCGTCTAGGAAACGGGACGAAAAACTATGCCTGAATTTGTGCGGATAGGCTTTCACGCCAGCCTTGCGTCCGAGGCGGTAGATTAGAGCCTTTACGCCCTCCCGATGAATCCCCCACACAGAACCATCGCTCTGTATTAGGTGCCTCTCAAATGCCTCCCTACAATGCCTACCAAGTCTCACGAGGCGAACCTTCGACCCTTTGCCGTTGACAGTCAGCGTTGAACTCCTGCTGTCATAATCGCCTCGTTGAAGGTTGGAAAGTTCCGAGAGACGAAGGCCGCAATCCAACAGTAGATAGATGATGGCCTTGTTCCTGATCGGCTTGTCCGAATGCTCAGTGGCCTGTAGAATGTCCAGGAGTTCGGCGGTGGTGAAAATGGGGCGCCATTCATGAGGTTTCTTAGGACGGCGCAGATGTTTCATGGGATTCTCTTTGATTATCCTTTCCTCAAGCAGCCAGTTGAAGAAGCAGGAGATGATGGCGCAGTGGGTCCGAATCGTGCCAGGCTTGAGGTGGTGCAAGGTTTCGAGATAGACTCGCAGTTGCTCGACCTTGACGCGCTGAACCTTGACCCGTCCAAGGAAGCGTAGGAGATCGCCTAGTGCCTGTCGATAGCTGGCAATCGTGAGCGGCGAACGCCCTGCGGCCTCCAACTCGAAGAGATAGGACGCGACTAGGTGTTCCAAGACATAACGATTCTACCAGGGGAAAGTCTATGGCGGGGGAATCGGCCAAAGAAAGTTTCAAAAAAGTTTTCGCTAGATAGGGCGAAAACTTGACAACGGCACCATTATATACGAAACTGGACACATGACGACAGAGCCAAAGACCCCTGGCATAAGGCATACGACCCCCCTTTGCGGTTGTGGCCGCATGCACATCAGCATGGGTGCCTTGATGTGTTCTCAGTGCAAGGTCGAACAGGGCTATTATGCCAAACAGAAAAGCTGGAATTTCCCCCCTGAATCGCCCTGTGCTATCTGCGGGCAACCGAGCCCACGCGATCTCTGCGATTCCTGCACCGGAATCCTTCAACAGCATTTCAGGCGCTCTCGCGTGGCCCGTCGACTTCAACAGGAAGGGGTGTCAATGACCGCGATTGGTGAGGCAATGGGAGGGATCAGTAGGCAGCGGGTGGAACAGTTGATACACGGCGATAGGCATTATGCCCGCCGCATCCTGAATGAAGGTCTGAAAACGGGTCGCATTGAGCGGCCCCCTGCCTGCCAGCGATGCGGATTGGAAACCGAGAAGTTGGATGCCCACCACGCAGATTATACTCGGCCCCTCGATGTCTTCTGGCTCTGTGGCCCCTGCCACAACATCGTGCATCCCCACCATCCGAAGTCAGGTGGCGATGGGCGGGCATCGACGCCTGCCATTAACTAGGCCGCATCCCCTACCTCCATCGTCTGACTCCTGGGGCTGACTTCCGGGTCGGCTCCAGGGGTGAGACCAAGAGGGAAAGGAGACGGAGATGGCAATGACCAAGCGCGACAAGGAATGGCTCAGTAGTCTAGGAGTGTCCCTTCGGGTCATCGCCGAGAACCTAGAGGGTCGCCCAACCCCTATCTATGCTGGCCTGGGTGCCCCCACTGAGCTTCGGAAGATCGCTGAGGCACTGGAAAAGGCAGGGCTAGGGCAACTGTAGCCTCCATCGCTCACTCTCAGCCCACGAGTCGGCGCACCCCCGCTCCTGGGCTGGGGGAGGGAAAAGAGGCAAAGAGAATGAGTGCCGGCCTGGATCGAGGAAGGGGTGGTTCGCGTGGCAGCGCGGCCTTTATCGGAGCGGAGCCAGGCCGTCCTCTGGCTCATGGACGCCCAAGTCTACGTCGAAGAGGCGATGCAGGCACTCGGGGCGCGGGACACGGAGCGTGCCGTCAGACTCATGCGGCTGGCCCGGGAAAGTCAGCGGCAGGCGGCGGGCAATCTTGAGGGGGTGAGATATGAAGTCAAGCCAACGCAGTCTCTACGAAGGATTCATGGAGAAGGTGCAGGCCCTCCACGAGGAAGTACGGCTAAAGCTAGAACTGGGCGTCCTACTGCCCAATGACAGAGCCGCCTTCGACCGGCGGTGGCCGCTCATTGTGGCCTTCCCCGTAAGGCACCTGATCTACACAGCCATCGGGCCGATGTTCTGGGAGGTTACGTCGCCGCAGGGTCTCGACGGGAATATCCATGTGCATTATGCGTGGCAGCAGGAGCGAAACTGACAGAGGCCGCGACCGAAGCCGCGACCCCTGTGATCCCCGCAAGGAGGACTTTAGACAAATGAATGATAACCCAGCAGAAGACCTACGTCAACCGGCGAATATCGAAGATGCGCCGCACTCAGATGGGGGCGAGTTCGATGGCGACACCCTCGCGGAGACTAAGAAGCCTGGGATGCCTTCCTGCATGCGCTGTGGGCATCAACTCAAACATGGGGAACCCGTGTGTGAGGTAAGGAAGGGAATCGTATCCACTTGCTGCATGCATGGTTTCGATTTCATAGGTCAGGAACATGAGGGTTGGAACTTCATCTCTCCAGCGTATGTGTGTCAAGACTGCTGCCAGCGGGCCGAGAGCTCGAGGAGGTAGGGGCATGGCGGCAATAACATTCAGGCCCGCGAGTTACAACCTATGCCTACGTTGCCATTATGGGGTCAGGAAGCCGTATCGATACCACAAGGCGTGCCAGCAAGCGGAGGAGGAAGAACGGCGCGACCGCATCCTGGCCCTTCCTGAGAAGCCGATGACTCAGGAGATTTGGGAGCGGATGTGGGGGCAAGAGATGTCGCCTTTCGAGAGACAGAAAGGAAACGAGGTAGAGGGATGACAGAAGACAAGAATCTCGTCACCTCGGAACTCAACATCTTCTTCAACGAATGGGGCGAGATCGGCATGGGTGGTGGTATGCACATAAAACTCATCCTCCCCGGCCAGCCGACCTTGGCAACCTTGGATGCCATAGTCCATCGTCTGAACGAATGGGCCAAGACCCGGCAGGCAGCCAAGAATACTGAGACTACCGAACCACCCTGGACTCAGCCGCGCCAGGAGACACAAGACACGACTTCCAGGGATACTCCCGCCCATTCGGACATACCGGGCTTACCCCACTGCCCTCGAACAGGTATTTGGGCGTCTGCTAAGGGTAGGTATCCAGAAGGTTTCAAGGCCGACTGGAAGCATAACGATCCCAAGGTGAATACCCAAGGACAATTTTACTGCCCAACACCTGTAGGCAAGGACAAGGCGACCGGGCAACTCATCTGGTGTACCTGGAGGGCACGGGAACTAGACGATGGGACATACGAGGAGTATGAGGTTACTGCCAAGGAATGACAGGATTCTCTCCTCGCTAGCGTCCCCTCATACCAGGTCTCGTTGTGCATCCGGCGATAGACTGTCGGCCTGGGGGGACGCTGAGGGGGAGCGAACATGGCGCATCGGGGGTTGGCTGAGGAGTGGGTGCTGGGAACCTGAGTAGGCAAGTTGGTGGCTAGTGTGCCTTGCCGAAAGGGACAGCGTGGATCGGGCTACATTAGCAGTAGGCCAGCCCCCAGCGCCTCCAAGAAAGGATAGGGGATGACGGACGAGGCTGAGATCACCCACCAGGGGCTGTGTACGGTCGATGGCTGTCCCTTCCCTGACGATGAGGGGGAATGGCACACCCCTTGGTGCCAGGCCATCAAGGGCCACAGGTGCTTCGGCGAGGCGACGCATCAACACTGGCCCAAGAAGGGCATGGGGGGCCACAACCCTGAATCGAAGATCGTGGCGTGTCTGTGCGCGGGGATGCACGACGCGGTAGACAACGGCGTCAAATATGGGAACGCCGTGATCGTGGATGGCGAAGGGCGAAAGGTCTATCGGCTATGGGAAGTGACGATAGAGCCACCTGGCAAGACCTTAATCGAGCGGGTGATCGGCGAGGGGGGCGGCGTAGAGGCTGCGATGGCCGTGGCGGGCGTCAAGGCGGTTGCTACGGTGGATACTCAGGCTAATCCACGCAAACCCTCCATCGTAAGCGTCACCCTCCCCGTGTTCCCTCGCGGCGTAACGCCGAATCTTATGGGTCTACAATTTGATGATCTTGTAACCTATGAGGAATGGGCAGCGATTGGACCTAAACTTGCCCTCCTCGGTGACTGGCTCCCTTGGGCTGTCGGCGATTGGCTCAAGCACGGCCAATGGGCATACGGCGAGAAGTATAGCCAGGCCGCCTCAGACACAGGGTTGAAGGAAGAACGGCTGATGCAATACCAGTGGGTAGCCGAGAACGTCGAAACCAATACTCGCGTAATGTTCTCGGCCCTTCATTGGACACACTTTCGTGAGGTCGCTGCCTTGCCTGGGCCTCAGCAGGCCGAGTGGCTTCAGCGGGCGCAGGACGAAGGGCTGACTACGCGCCAGCTACATGACTGCGTGACGGTGCATCGTGACCCTCCGTCTGGGTGTCAGCACGAATGGGTATGCAAACTTTGTGGGGCCGAAAAGTGAATAGTTCCCTCCCCGCTGTGGCTGCCGCTGCCGGCGATCAACCGTGCTCTTGTATGCCTCCGGTTGGCCATTCAACCAGCGACAGCCACGAGGGGGAGTGAAATATGTCTGTGACGATTGTGATGACCAAGGAACTTGGGCCTCCTTTGTGGGCGGAAGGCGAGATGGAGCAACTCACGGATGAGGAACTCCTAGAGATCGTTTTGGAAGACCCCATGGACTTGATAGACGGCGCTATATGGGAGATTAAGCGCACCAAGGAGTAGGGGATGACGCGCCGTAGGTGGGTGAATGATGACCTGGATTCGAGTTGACCAATCGCTACGCCATCATCGCAAACTCATCGCGCTTGCTGATGACCTAGGTGTTGAGACCGCTACCGCGACCGGCCACCTGGTTTTTCTCTGGTTGTGGTGTTTG
>Ga0315296_10003486_pt1 | contig 13096 bp, 12 predicted proteins | sample YL17G14_18_MG_FD_203921 | JGI IMG/M metagenome (GOLD analysis project Ga0315296, IMG submission 203921) | Sediment microbial communities from Yellowstone Lake, YNP, Wyoming, USA - YL17G14_18 | ecosystem: Environmental > Aquatic > Freshwater > Lake > Sediment | place: USA: Wyoming | collected... | reverse complement strand
ACATGATCAGCCTGTCCGAGAGAAGTTCTATGCTGAGTTCACAAAACCCAAAGTCCTCGGCCACCCTGAATCCGCGTGCAAGTCCCTGACCAAGCACTACAAGCTGGTTGGAACGGCCTTCGATTATATGGCACGATTCTATCTGCAGAGGATTTATCCAAAAGCCAAGCGCCAGAAGACCGTTGCCGAAATAACTGCCGCGCAGTTAAACAAGCCTAACGCTTGGGACGACGATCTCACTCCTTGGACTGGTCCTGTTTTTGGCATGGCTTTCGATATTGTCCAGGAGCTTTTCGGCTTCCCTCTCCTATCTGACCCGCTAGAAGCTGACGCGGCGGACGGACCTTGCCCCTATCCATTCTTACGGCACAGAGAAGCCTGGGTGACCACCATAGTTGCGTCGGCCTACGCCGATGAAGTCCTGGAAATTGTCAACGAAGCAAAGGAGACAAGGAGGCGCTACGTTTCCGGCGAGAGAGTCCCCATCAAGAAGTTGGCCGATCAGTGCCTTGAACTTGCGCAGATTGATGCCCTTTATAGAACCAGCCGCCCGGACCCATGGTTGGGCGTGACGGACCCCAAAGACGTTGAGGACCTGGTTGCTCTGTTCCATCTCTTCGAGAAACAAGAATGGCTGAGAGGCAAGAAACTCATCTTCCTGAATCCGACCTTCGGCAAGGCCTCGACACTGGTGGGTGGGGCAGACGCTGATCTGATCCTAGACGATCTATTGGTAGATATTAAATGCTCCAAAAACCGGGACTTCTTTGGCGGGGTATTTCACCAACTCCTGGGGTACTACATTCTGTCGAGCATTGGCGGGGTCGGTGAACCACCACGCCCCCACATGATAAAACACATTGGGGTCTACTATGCCAGACACGGAGAATTGCTGACCTTTCCGGTTCAGTCTTTTATTCCCGAAGATAAGCTCCCCAACGTGCAAAAGTGGTTTAGGAAGTTGGCCAAGCAACATCTAAAAAGACGGCCCACCGCTTTCCTAGCCGACGTTTATTTCTTCGCTAATATATCCGCGCTCCCCTTCCTTTTTACCCCTGCCATCCCGGCTCCGGCTCGTAGGGCGCCCAAATGATCAAATAGGTCGTATCCTTGCCGCCGCCGGTCTAACTACTTTTGGAATTTATAACTGTTTTTCATGATCAATCAGGTAGGGGACAGGTCCCAGAACAGGTCTCTAGGCGGACATATTGCTGCCCAGCCGGTCGGATCACCGGCTGCTACCGGTTCCGGCGGTTTCTACCTAGCCGCTTCTCTGCTCTCAGGTTGCCCACGACTTTGATCACGGCTTATAGTCGTTTGGAAGAGGTTTCCAATTTAACTTCATCATCTTCATCATAGGGCGGTGATGAAGATGATGAGGTTGATGACCGTTTTTGTAAACTTTTCTATAGCGCATAAAGAATAACCAAAAAATACACAAAATTCATCCTTGTATACGACTTTTGGAAATAGGGTTGTATCTTCATCATCTTCATCATTTCTGGAAAAGACACTCTTCTAACTGTCAAAAAGAATCTGTTCTGTGAGAATAAGTCCCTATTGCTGGCGTCTATCCCCTGCGAGGCGCGTTATCCGCCTTCACCGTCATCGGATCGGAAGCGGCTTTCCGTTCTCGTCGCGCAATACTAGATGCGGCCCGTCCGCGAGCAAGGCAAGCGTGGCGCGAGGCTCTTCCTTCTCATCATATAGGCACAACAGGGGCATCTTCTTGGCTAAGCCCAGAACGGCGCGTGGCTTCCCGCTGTTGTCGGAAAAGTTCAGCACTACCTTTTCCTCATGCAAACACAGCGCAGCGCCTATGTTGCCATTCTCATATCTCATACGCAGCACTAGTCCGTCCTCATCCATGCCCAGGCTGGCACGCGGTTGGCCCTTCGCATCTTCTAGGACGAAACTGTTAGCGTGAATTTCTGTGCCTGTGCTTGCCTTAGTAGCACGCGGTGTGAACGTCGTCTGATATTGCCCAAAGGCATAGATGACAGCTACCGACATAACGCATAGCCCTGCCCCTATGATCAGCCAGCGGAAACGCCTCCTCGACCGAATCAGCTCTCGTTCTAAACTCTCAAGACGCTCGTCAGTTGTCATTTTCAACCTCCCTTAGCTCATAAAACTCCCGTGACGCTTTTCGCGTTCCATTTCAAACGTCGGTTTTCTCAATGTGACCTAACCCGGGTGAGAATTCTCCCCACCTTCAAGCGCCTTTACTCTAGAGGCGCGATCCTCGCCGATAAGGCGTCCTGGCTGATCAAACGGGACCATGCCCCCGTCGGCGGTTGGTCGTCAGCAATATTCAATATGGGATCAGGCTTTTATCTCGAATGCCTGACTGATCTAGTGGCCTAGAAATCCACCCGCCATTAGCCTTTTGGACAAAAAGACGATAACCGAGACAAGAACAACTAAAGTCGGAAGTACTATGGAATAGTAGGTCTTCATTTGTTGCTTGACTGGTCTGACGTCCATTTTCTTGAAGGTCAACCAGAAGGCTATACCAAAGGGAACGAGAAGGACTGCTCCAGAAACCAACTGCGCAATCAACGGGCCATGGCGACCTGTGAAATTGATCCTGAGCTTTAGAAGGAGGGAGGCGAAGACAAGCCCTCCCTGAAAAAAGATAGTGTACATGAGCCCGACACCAAATAGGCTGATTACGAAAGAGAAAACCCCGATGCTCAGGAATAATGAGCTGAAGAAAAGGACAAGTAAAGCGATCCCGGTTTCTCCCTGAAGACCGCGGCCAATAACAATAGTCGCCACTCCACCCAAAAATAAGAGTAATCCGAGGCGAGGCAACACTTTTGACAGGATGATTTTCCTGCGGGTTAGCGGAAGAGAGAAAAGGTATTCGAACGCCCGGTCCTTTCTCTCGGATTGAAAGACTGTTGCTCCGGCATAGACGGCATAAATAACGAGTGTGATAAAGAACCCTGTTTGGATAAGGCTGGCGTAGTCGAGACCTATTTTCGTAACCAGCTTGTCTCCTATGTAGATGAAAGGAATGATAAGAAGGGCCACGAGGCTCTCGATGAACCTTTTCAGGGCGTCCCGGATTTCTTTTCTAAGCATATTCGCCTCCTATGAAGGCCGAGACGATTTCCGTCAAATTGAGATCGATAACCTCACCTTTGATTGTCTCTCGGAGACGTTCATTAAATGGGTAAACAAAAAACTCGGAGTGACCTGAATAGTCAATTCGGGAGAGAACGTTCAGAGACGTTGGCTGGTTTTGCCCAACAATCTTTTTCACCTTAGCCTTGAGATCGTCGATATTCTCATCAACGGTGATTTCCCCGGACTTTAGGAGGATGACCCGTTCGATCAGGTGCTCGATGTCATGGAAATTCACATTGACCATAACGACCGTTATGTGGCGAGTGGAGAGGAGTTGAACGATCTGCTCAAGGAAGATTCTTCGAAGGTACGCGTCAATCGAATGGATGATCTCGTCAACCAACAGGACTTCCGGCTCGAGGGAAAGAATGAGGCTTAGATGAAAGAGGGTTTTCTGGCCAATCGAAAGCTCGCGGACCTTTTGGCTATAGCCAATCTTCGTGTGTTTGACGAGTGAATCATCGAATGAGGGAAGACCATAGACAGACTTATGAAATTCGATGGCCTCAGCAACAGTCAAACTCTCATAAAGGCTTAAAGCATCAGAGACGAAGCCGATCTTTCGCCGGGGATCCGCACCTAGATTGGCATCATACCTGACCGCGCCTTGGTCTGGCCTCAGGACACCGGCCATGAGCCGTAAGAGCGTGCTCTTGCCAACGCCGTTGATACCAGTAACTAGGCAGACCTGACCATCTGGTATCTGAAGATTGAAATCATTGAATACGCGTTTCTTCCCGTAGCTAAAAGATAAGCCTTTGATGTCAATCATTGCTAGTGTCCTTCTTGCTCGCGATAAGAGTGACTTCACGTTTCATGCTGGCAATTTCCTGTATTGTATCTTCGATTGAATATCCGAGTTGAAGAGCCTCGGCTATGTATTCTTGAGTAATCTCCCTAAGGAGACGCTGCTCCTTCTGGCGGGTTCCAGGTCGATCAAACTTGACATAGTATCCAGCTCCCGGCCGGGAGGAGATAAAACCATCGGTCTCCAGCTGGTCATAAACCTTGATGATCGTGTTGGGATTAACGGTGAGCTTGAGAGCGAGTTCCCTGAGGGACATAAGTTTGTCGCCTTCTTCCAGGCTGCCGGATACGATCGCCAGTTTGATAGCGCGTTTGATCTGTTCATAGACAGGAACAGCAGATTTGGCATCAACCTTGAATTCGAGCGCACCATCCTTTTGCCGCACTGCTATACTAATATATAACAGTAAATCAGTTTGTCAAGAAAAAAAGTAATCGATTAATTCTTGGCGATGTTATCCAAGCCCTTCTCTCTCGCTTTTTTCCGCCCGCTTGCTGGTCGAACGGAGGCAGGGCTGGTATTAGGGGTGGGCCGGGTATCGTCGGCCTCTAATAGCGTCTAATATGGGCCTAAGACTAGGACGATTCTTAATCCCACGCCATCCGATAAACTATCAATTCCGGATACCCGTTTTCCTTAAACGCGATCCGGTAGAATCGGCCGTTCGTGGCTGTTGCCCTCAGATGATTTAAAGCCCTTCCCATTATCCCATATTTGCCTAGAGGGACTCTCGCGACTAAGACTCCATCTTTATTGAACACATCATGAACAATTTCATCTTTGCTTTGCCCCTGCTCGTAGGTCATGACGTAAAGCCGTCCTTCAGCATCAGGGAAAAAGGAGTTGAACGGTGGCATGTCCTGCAGAGCGGTCAGTTTGAGGTCAGGTTGACGAGCAGCGAGCTCCTCCGTCTGCTTCTTAAATTCTTCCGGGTAGGGAGCTGGCTTATATTCCTTCCTTATCTTCCGAAGCAGATTCCCATCTAAGTCATAAACCCAAAGCTCATAGCCCCTTTGCTCGTTCCCGATGTATATCCTATCGCCGGCAACTCGCCAGTAGAATGAGATGATAGTGCCTGGGGTTGGTTTGCCAGGAACATAGGCCGACATATCAAACGAATCGAGCTTTTTAACCTCTTCGAAATCAGGATTGAATAAACACACAAACCAGTGGCGGCTTTCCGAAGAATCCTTCGCTGTCCTCCTGGCCAAATAGTTCCCGTTTTCAAGCGGGACAACTTCTTGCACGACATAACGGACTTTCGTTTCCTTGACGAGGTTGCCATCAGCATCGAACTCCACCAGCTTGCCAGCGCTCCGATCAGAAATCAGGACATGGTCACCCTTATTGACAACAAGGCCACTTATTCCCTGAATTTCTCCAGGCCCCTGTCCCTTCTTGCCGAACTTTTTCATAAAATCCCCAGTGGGGCTGAACTTGTAAATAAAGAACTCCGAATCCGAGTACTGTTCCACAACATAGATGTTGCCCCGAGAATCGGCTTCAGCAAAATCTGGCTCTTTAAGGCCCAGCCCGCTATACTCCTCCCTCTCAAAATCGATTCTGGTTTCCTCATTTAGGACGAGATGAGAAGGTTGGTCTTTTAGTACATAGGGCTCAAGATGGTTCAGGACGACTTCAACCCCATCTTCGATGACCTTATCGACGTTAGGCTGTTTGCCGCCACAGGAAACCAGGAAGCTTATCCCGACAAGAAAGCAGAATAGTTTCTTCATGGTACCCTCCCTTGTTTTTAATTATAGATCAGTATTACTAACAAACAAAATCCTGCCCCTTCTTCCCCCCGCCTCTGCTCGCCTCTGCTGGCCGTTCTCGGGCCGAGCAAGGATTTGGTATGGGCCGGGTCTCAGCCGACGCCTGTATGCGCTTTCACGAGGTCCTGGGCCTTTTAAATCGTCCCGTTGAGATTATTCAGGTTGAATGCCGGAGCCTGGGGGATACTTAGCCTGGCCGGAAGACAAGGAATTCGGCAAAACCCAAATTCTCTTCAGGAGATAAATCCCAATAAACTCCCAACTAGGCCATTCGTTGAATGGAGAATAGCACTGGGGAGGAGAGATTGGAATTTCCGGTTGAGCAGGCCATAGACAAGGGACAGAGCGATAACAAAAACGACGAAATGGATCTTCGTGCCGAGCGGTATGGGGATGGTCAAGGCATGAATGGCCGCGAATACGAGAGCCTGACTGACATTGGCCGCCCACCACAAATTGTTATTCGAGGAGACCGTTTTGGCCAGGAGAAATCCTCGGAAAACGAGCTCCTCGCCGAATTTCGCGATCTGGCCGGAAGGAAACAGGGTTTTAAGGAGGGCAACGACCGTTAATGACTTCGCCCCCGCCCCCTTTTGTCCCAGTATCTTATCGAGGAAGATAAGATAGAGGTTAGTAAACAGGAACATCGGAAGGATGGACAAGAAAAGTTTGCCGGTCAACTTGTCCGCCGAAAGACCAAAGAGCCGGACCGGTGACACCTTTACCAGCAGCAGGGCGCCAAAAATAACGAAGATGACCACGGAAAAAAAGGTAGACGTTTCGTCGAACTTTTTTTTCGGATCGCGGGTGAGAAGATAGAGGACGACCAGAAAAATGTAATAGATCAGGAGGAAATATTTATTCAAGACTACAAGTCTCTTGGACATAAAACCTCCTTGGGATTAGGGATAGGGAAATTCGTTCTCCAACACTGCCATGACTCTCTTAAATCGATCCACCGCCGACATCATTTTCTTGACCTCACGACGGAACTCTGGGTCGTTGGCAATCTTCGGAGTGATCTCCTTTGTCTCGATCCCACACTTCTTCTTCGCCCTCAGTCACCTCCTTTACTGAAACCTTTTATGATTCTAATACTTCCCCCGCCCTGTTTCAATCCCCACGCCTCTGCTGGCCCCTCTCTCCGCTACGGCCCAAAGTGCGGGTCATAAAAAGGGGGTTGAAGTTGGGAACCAAAAAGGTGGGAACTTTCGCTGACCCGCTTACGAAAGTCAATTTTATCCTAGCACAAACGGCCAGGGTTTAGAAGCGAATCTTTACGGGCGATCCCGTCATGCCTTCTTCTTAGATTTTACTGGCTCGTTTTCTCAACTGCCTTGCCCATAGCGTCAACCAAAGAGTCACCAATGCTAGGGGCAAAATGCCTATCTTCATAATCGCTATTCCCCAGAACCATACAGTCTGGACGAATGACCAGGTTGTGTCTGGGCCCCACCAGAACGACAGAAGCCACGCAGGATGTACGGACATGGCCAGTCGATACGCAATCCACTGAATCAGAAGAAACCCGACGTCGATCAGCAAGGTCCACCATCCCGCGACAGCTGCGGCCCTCACGCGCTTTTCGAAAATATCGTTCATAGATAGCCTCCAATCGCAAAATGATGATATCGCCGGCAACTACCCCGAGTCAAGAATCCATGCTTGGGATCGTTCGCTTTTCTATGTTTCTAGTCTCTCTCCGCCCGTCTGCTGGTCGATTCAGTGCCGGACTGGGACTTGGTATGGCCAGAAACTTGACAGGTCCGGGCCGCGATTCAATCCCCTACCCCAAATCCTGCCGCGCCCGGCCTTTCTTCCTCACCCCGAACGCCCGATCAAGTTCCGGCTTTAAACCGCCCCAGCAACTGCAGGATCCTCAGATAGAGCGGATCGTCCGGCGACGTTTCTTCCAGTAGCCTACCTAACTCTACCAAGTCCTCATCTGTCTCAGGCACGGAAAGAAGTTCAGCATCAGGAGGAGTCATTTCCGGTTCTTCAAAGTTCCGAGCTGTTGCCTTTGCCAATTCGTCCCAGTCCGTGCCAACGGGCTGTTCCATCTTCGCCTCTGCCGTCTCCTCCTTCCTTCTAAATCCCCAGAACTTCATCCGAGCCCGGCCGGGAATCTCCTCAACCTCGATTCTTTTCGCAAGTTCCTCTTTGATGTTAGCCAGCCGCTTGCCCAACGACGCCCGACTCCTATACCAGTGCTCGAACTCTCGTAATAACTTCATCTCCTTGGCCTCTTCCGAGAGGAACTGGAATAGGGCGCGGGTGCTTATGGGCTCGATTGAGCATCCCTGATCTGAACTATCGCGCTCACCGCTCCACCGCTCAAATAATACGTATTCCAAGACCCACCAGAGCGGGTCCTCATCCAAAAGAGTCTCCTCTTTCTTCGCGGCCAGTTTGGCGATGACCGCCCGAAACTTCTTTCGGCTTCCGAACCAACTGGTCACCTTCTGCCCGAACGACATCCACGACGCAATAATCCCCGGCGGATTCTCCGGGTGAGCGTCCTTCCATTGGCGCAGTATAGCGACCACGGAGTTCAGATTCTCGATGATCTCCGTCATGAGGTTGTCTCGGTTTTTCATCAATGGGGCCAGTAGCTCGTCTTGCCCTATGACCGTTCGGATTTGCTGGGTATTGAATAGCAAGACGCGCCGCATGAGGTCCTGTTGCCATCCTTTTGGCTCGCACGAGGTGAGCGCCACGAAACAATGCGGCTCCCCTTTCTGCTGGGTCTTCTTGTAAGGCTCGCGCTTCCCAATCTTCGGTCGGCCCGTGGCATAGTTACACAGCGTGTTCTGAAGGTCCCGGCTGATCTTCGTCACGTTGTCGAAGACCACATATCGCTCCTCTCCAAGTACGGTCTTCAAATTGTCGTCGGTATCGGGGAAACTGCACCGGTCGAAACGGAACCCGAAGAGAATCTTTCCGATCGAGGTTGAGATAAAGGACTTCCCGCTGGCCATTTTGCCGATGAACGCAACAATCGGCTTCTCCGTGAGGATGGATTCGAAGAACAAGGAATAGAAATAGATGATCAAAAGAAGCTTTTGTTCCTCGGGCAAGATATGATGCTCTTCCTCCGTGGCAAAGGACGTTCGGGAAACCAGGAACTCATCGAGGTAGCTGTTTTGGAACTTCTCTAAAGAGAGTCCGAGCGGGACGCCGGCCAATGGATTCGAGTACTGTTTGTGGTCGTCCGGGACTTCATCTTGGAAGTAATTGACAACCTTCACATCAGGTTTCCATTCAAAGGGCATCAGCCCGCCTTCATGTTTGAAGAACACCCCTTCGTCGCCGTTGTCCAGGAGCTTGATCTCGCCGCCCTCCAGCCGATAGATGCCGTTGGCCCCATTATCCATGTAGAGAGCGCCCTTCTCCTCGTCGTAATAGTGGACGAATCGGGGAACGACCTTCTTCTTGCTCGCGTAGATGGTTGCCTTCAGCGCCCGCTTGAACTCTTGGAAGTCGTTTTGGGTAACGACAAACCGGCCCTCAATGAAGTGATCAAACTCCGCGCTGTCCAAATCAATCAGGGACCGTTCTTCGTTATGGAAAAAGTAGTACGGCCCGGACTCATCCTCATAGAATCCTTCGCCCAGGGCCTCGGGGCTCGTCAGGAGATCGGCAACCACAAACTCTTTGATCTTCGCCTGCTTCTCCGGCGGCGTCAGGATGGGGTTGTTCTTGATCGTGAGAATCCAGCGGCTCTGCGGCGTGCCGTGAATCTTCAACTGCTCATACCACTTCAGGGCCTTCTGAACATCCCACTTCAGCTTCGCCTCTCCTGCTTCCTTGATCCGGTCGGCGCACTTCAGCCATGGGTTGAAGAAAATGGACTTGATCGTCGCATAGCCATAACCTGCCCAAACCAACGCCCGGATGATCGCCATGTCCCGTGCCGACCGGTCTGATTCGTTCTTTAGGCCCTTCCCTTTTCCGGTGAGGATCATCGTGAGATGCCGCTTGGATATCTGAAGTTCGTCCACCGTCTTCAGCGCGTCCGCCTCCGACTCGGCGCTTACCAGAAGGTTCCTGTCGCCAAACGGGGGCAACTCTTCGTCGTAACCTTCCGGCTCCTTAAACGAACTGTCCCGGTATGCGGCGAAATCGGATAATGTAAAAGTCTGCTCGGGATGGCAATAGACGAGACTGCATCGTTTCGGCTCCATGCCCGGCTTGATATTCATGGTACCGGGGAGCCGGAGACAGGAAGATAGGTCGGTCCGTTGCGGGTCCGACTTCAATTGCGATTTGGACAGCCCTTTTAGAATCTGCCGAACCTCTAGACGGATGTCTTCCGTAATGTCCAGCAGCGGGCGCCGGAGCAGCCAGTAGCAGTGGTAACCATGCTGGCCCGAGTCGACCACCATGGACGGCTGGATGGGAAATTCCTCAACCCGCTTCCATGCCGCCGTCTTTCCCTCGTCCTTGCCGTCCACGTCGGCCCACAAGCAGATGATCGCCTCGATGTCCACCGCCCGACCTTTTTGAATCGTCCGAGGATTGACCCCGAAGATAATGTGAGCGGATTGATTCCGGCGGCTAAGCTCCTTCCAGCCACCAGCATCCAGCTTGCCTTGCCGTGCCCACGCGGGTAGAAATTCGAGCTTCTGGCCTTTCTCCGGCGGCAGGAATCGGAACTCAACCCAGCCGTCATTGTCCGAGAAGTAGTGCCCGAAAAGGGCCGCTAAAAATTCCGTGGCTTCTTGACGATCAGGCTTGACCGTCGTTAGTGCGGTTGTCATTTGTGTTCTCCTGTTTTTGTGTTAGGAAGATGCCCTGCATGCTCTCATCGAGCAGCAGGTTTGTGTCCAGGTCCGTCAAGTAATATTGACGGCCTATAATCCAGCTTTGACCGCCATCATGACTTAGCAGGACGGCTTTTAGCTTGAGTGCTTTTGTTTTTAGAATTCGCATCCGTGTTCTCCTTGATTGGGTAGCATTTGACCAATATTGGTTCTTGTTTAAGGTGCTCGACCGTTACATGGACGAGTATCGGCTTTTGTTCAAGCCTCTCGACATAAACGGTTACGGCCCTAATCCCTTCCGGCTTTTTATTTTTCATAAAGTTTCTCCTCTCCTGAAAAAGTGAGACCGGGCCTCGGGCACGGCGCCTTCGTCGAGCGGATGGTCCCGACTGAGTTGCCTTCGGCCCGGTCTCGTTGGTCATGATCGGTTCTTCACTATCTGTTCTAGTTCTGCTAGAGCCTGCTTTAATGTGGCTGTTGCCTTCGGTTTCAGCGGCAAGTCCCAGGGCCTATACTCCCGCCATCCCATCAGGTCCTCATTCACCGATTTGAGGCTGGAAATGATGGAGTGAATCTTCAACTTTTCATCATCCGTCAGTGGGATGTCTTCCCGCTTACATCCCTGTGGGCATTGCCATGTGCCTGGGGCCTTATTCCCGTTATCAAGGATTTTTGCCAGCCAACGGAAGCCACAGGCTTTACATTGGATAATCGGAAAATGGATATCTCCGAGTTTTCCCATTCTAAATGTGCTCATCTTGGCACCTCCTTAAATGTATGATCAGAACGGCCATCCGTTCGTTCTTTCTTTTTCGTGGTTACGCCCCTGCCTCTAGGCAGACTTCGCCCCTGTACCGTTCGATAAAGGTTCGGGCCTCCGGACGGGAGCAGAAATTCCTAATATGGGATATTAGAGCACGCCACGTTTTCCCCTGATTTACGGTTTCGCGGCATTGATTGACTCTCACGAGGATCGGTGCTACTTTCTTGAGAGGCTGCCGGGAAGGGGAAAAACCTGAGGATCCCAATTTTCAAAAGGAGGAGGGAATGAACTGGAAACGCTTTTTTGCGGCCGGCTTGGTGACCTATGTGGTCGTCCAAGCCATGGACTTCGTCATCAATGAAGTCTTCATGAAGAGCGCAAACGAATCGCTGAAGAGCCTGTGGCGGCCGGACATGACCTCCAGGATGTGGGTGATGTACGTCGTCGGAGTGCTAGTGGCGCTGCTGTTCACCTACATTTTCATCAAGGGCCGCGAAGGCAAAGGCATTGCCGAGGGCGTGCGCTACGGGATCATCATTTGGCTGTTCGTCAGCGTGCCGATGAGCGTGTCCATGTGGGTGCTTTTGCCGATCCCGTATATCATCATCATCCGATGGATGCTGTTTGGCCTGCTGGAGATGCTCATCGCGGGAATCCTGGTCGCGGTCATCTACAAACCTTTGGCACCGGCCAAAGCCTAGGGCCCGCCGAGGTCCCTGACCTGCCAGGGGAAGACTTCAGCGTCGCGCAGTCCGACGAAGCCTCGATCCAAAGCGTTCTGTCCAAGTCACATCTCTAGCCGGGCCGAATGCCGGAGGATGTGGGGACCTCATCCTTAAAAAATGGTCCACCCATAATGTGGGTTTTCTGACCAGTAGGAATTGCCCCCTGGTTTGGTCCCTAAATTCGGCATGCCCTTTGACTCCGGATCCAAACTTCGGAGGTTCGAATCCTCTCAGGCACGCCACGTTTTCCCCTGATATTCAGCCATTAGGCTTTCCCGTCTTTTCAGCCTGAGTCACTAAAACTAAGCCATTTTCAGCGGTCGTGTCCACACCGTGGCCACGCGGCCGGTTCCGGGAGGTGGCTTGCACGTGCCATTGACTGCCTTCCCTTAGGAGTGATATCCTCAGGCCAAGTAACCGGGAGGGGAACAAATGGCAGTCAAGTGCCCCAAATGCCATTCTGAAATCCTCGATGATTCCCGCTTCTGTAGCAAATGCGGGATGCCGATCCATGCAACCGAAGAAGAATTGGCGGCCTTTACCAAGACCCTCGTGACTCCAAGCAGGGGAGTTACCCTCGGCGGCTTGTTGGCCGGGAAATACCGCATCCTTGAAGAGATCGGTCACGGCGGCATGGGGATTGTTTATAAAGCCGAGGATATGAAGCTGAAGCGGACGGTCGCGCTTAAATTCCTCCCCCCGGAATTGAGCTCGAATGCTGAAGCTAGGGAGCGCTTTCTTCAGGAGGCACGCGCGGCTGCCGCACTTTCCCACCCGAATATCTGCACGATTCATGAAGTCGACGAAAGCGAAGAAAAGCCCTTCATCGCAATGGAGTATGTCGAGGGAGAGAACCTCAGGGAAAAGATCAGAAAAGGCCTTATTCCCATTGAGGAAGTTCTAGTCATCACAATCGAAGTTGCGGAGGGTCTGGAAAAAGCCCATCAGAAAGGGATCGTTCACCGGGACGTCAAGAGCGCGAACATTATGGTGACCGAGAGCGGCCAGGCTAAAATCATGGACTTCGGGCTGGCCAAACTGCGCGGTGGAACGGCTTTCACAAAAGAAGGCGCCACGTTGGGAACAGTAGCCTATATGTCGCCCGAACAAGCCCGAGGCGAGAAAGT
>Ga0315296_10003485_pt1 | contig 13098 bp, 19 predicted proteins | sample YL17G14_18_MG_FD_203921 | JGI IMG/M metagenome (GOLD analysis project Ga0315296, IMG submission 203921) | Sediment microbial communities from Yellowstone Lake, YNP, Wyoming, USA - YL17G14_18 | ecosystem: Environmental > Aquatic > Freshwater > Lake > Sediment | place: USA: Wyoming | collected... | reverse complement strand
TGTCTTTGATGCCAAAGGGTTCGGGCCCTGCATCAGGGTTCCGCTGAATACTACTTGCTTGCCGAGCTCAACCGTGGTCGGTGAGACTCCAAGGGTGATGGTGGGAGGCGGGGGTGGAGGAATGACGTGCTCCCAGAGCCAAGCCAGTAGCGTCAGCAGGACCAGTAGCAGGACAACCCATATCCAGGTTTCCATGGTCCATCGTTTATTTTGGAATTATATAACGTTTCCAGACACTATCACCCTAAATTGATATTCCTGGCTCATGACTCCCTCCGGGTTTAGTGTTCTGTTCACCTTAAATGAAATATTTACCTCGGCGATTACCCCGGTTGGTATGACCATTGGGCCAAGATCCCAGCTTAAGGTCAGATCGTCGGGGGATGAGGGGAACCAAGAAGGATTGTCCCAGGCTATGGTGGCGTTCATTGGTTTTCCCTTATTGACTATGTATATTTTAGCCGTGTAAACGCTGGCGATTCCATGACTGAAATTGAGGGTAGTAACCGGGTCGAGTCCTTCAGGGTCAGAGGTTAAATCGTAGTAGGCGTTGCCGAGGGCGACGACCCCGTATGTCTGAATCGGCTTCGTGAACTGCATATAAGCATAAGTTATGCCCGATCCAGATAAGAGGAGCATCACCGCGAGTAGGATTGGTTTGGCGTTCACGCTGTTCCGACCACTAAAATATCAAACGAGAAGTCGACGATACCGGTGATGCTGGGCAGGATGTGTATTGAGAAGGGAACCTTTCTAAATCGCCCGACGCCCAAGGGAGATGCCGATATGGTGTAGGTGAACTCTATGCTCTCATAGCCGTTTGCCGGAGACCAATTTGAGGCCGATATGGTGAAGGTGATCGGTGCGTTGCCCTTATTGGTTAAATAAATGTCCATCACCTTCGTTTCTCCGGGCGATAGTTGACCCCAGTTTATGCTGGTTATCTCCTTGAGTCCAGTTGGATCAGAGGACACGATGAATATGCCCGTGCCCTGGGTCACAATCCCAGATGTGTTCAACCGATAAGTGGTTGGGCCTGTCGATTCGTAGGCCTTCAAGGTAAGTCCACCTACACTAGCTATGCCTATCAATCCTATCAAGATAGAAATTTTGCCTAATTTATATGAAATCAAAAATAGATAGATTGTAAATAAGAATAAGATACACTGAAATAAAAGAATAGGATTGATGCCGCCAAACAACCTCTACGTTCCCCTCGACGCGGACTCGCCATATATTCCTATATGAAGGGTAGGATAAAAACTGTCTCAGGAGTCTGAACTCTTTTTGTTTTCTTTAATCGGTATTTTATCTCTTGCCTGGATTAGCAGGGAAACGTAGTTAGTGATTCCTTTGTAGGCTTCCCCTCCCTTCTGTGTTAGAATCAGTTCTCCCCTCTTCGACGTCGTTAGGTTCACCCATTCGACTAGACCGATTTCTTCCAAAGATTTCAAACATTGATGGAGAGGAGACCACGATACGTTGACGGCATACATCAACTTCGTGGGCTTAATGGGACCATGTTCATTTATGACACTCAATAACTCATAATAGATCTCAAACAGACTTCTTCGATGAAGCTTAACCATTTTTACCACCCGAATAATGCTCGGTGAGCATCGCATTTAGGACCTTTGGTCGCCTTGCAGTAGGGAAGCAATGGTTTCGCCTTCGAGATCTTGAATTTGGCGAAGAGATCCTCTGAGCCAACACCTCCGGTGATGGTGAAGTGGGCCTGAAGATCCTGAGGCGTCCCCGTCTTCGTGGTCAGGATGTAGAAACCGGATTGAAGATCAGACGACGAGGTTTGACGGATATTGAGATGACCCTGAAGATCTGAGGTATCCGATTTTCTAATGACGAGGCCGGCCTGAAGATCGTCTGATGAGGATCTCCTTAGGATGATATGCGCCTGAAAGTCTGAAATGCCTGATCTCTTGATTAAGAAATGGACCTGAAGATCTGTGGAGTTTGAAGTTCTGATGATGAGGCCTGCCTGAAGGTCCTCTGATGACAGATTCCTCACGAATATCTGTGCGAGGACCTCGGCTGAATCGCTGTGACGAATTATGAAATGGGTCTGAAGATCAATGGAAGATGAAGACCTGATAATAGCGTGAGTTTGAAGGTCGGATATACCCGATTTCCTTATGACGAGATGTGTCTGGAGACTCTGAGATGTCCCTGTCTTCGTTGTCAGAATGTAGAAACCAGATTGTAGATCGGATAAATCTGAATGTTGAATCCTGACGTGAGCCTGAAGATCTGAGAAGCCTGAGATCCTGATCCCAAAGTGAGCCTGAAGATCTCCCGATGAGGATCTTCTTGGGATAACATGCGCCTGAAGGTCTGATGAATCGCTATGGCGGACCAGAAGATGAGTTTGTAGAACAGAAGCATCCGATTTCCTGATAACGAAGTGGGCCTGAAGATCCTCTGCTGATGAATTTCTCAGAATGACATGGGCCTGAAGATCCGAAGTTCCTAATCTCCTGATGATAAGATGGACCTGAAGATCGCTGGTTGAGGATTTCCTCAGGATGACGTGTGCCTGAAGGTCGGAAGAGGAATCATATAGAACTCTGATGACGAAATGGGCCTGAAGATCGGAGGAACCTGGAAGCGATACGATAAAATGAGCCTGGAGAGTAGAGGAGTTTGAGTTCCTGATCTTGAAGTGGGCCTGAAGGGCGGAGGAGTTTGAGTTCCTGATCTTGAAGTGGGCCTGAAGAGCTGCCGAACTTGGTTGTATAGTCGCCCAGCCCGTGCTCTTAGTCTGATCTGCTTCAGCTAAAGTATTATCATCGACTCTGAGATAGGCAAACTGACTAGCTTTCTTCACCGTCACGTCGCCATAGAAGTCTATCTCCAGCCAGTCGGTTTGATCAACAACCGTATACTCGGCGAAGCTGTAGTTGGCACCCGTGTATGTCGTCCACGATCCGTTGAAGTTGCCAGTTATATTAACATGGGTCACTATGGTAGTGCGAACCGTGCCGTCGTTCTTGCGTATAATGATGTCTACGTCGCCGTGGACAGTGCCTCCGCCAGTGTAAGCACGAAGGATGGCTGTAATTGTAACGGCTGAGAGTTTGGCAATGCCAGTAAGCTGATAAACAAATTTGGCGGGATACGTGTTACCGAATATTACGCGAGCCGCATTCGCCGTCGAAACGGTGAGAGTTATGCCCACTGCGTCCGCTACTGTCGTCTTGAGGAGGTAGTAGGTTGTGCCGCCTATGCTTGTCGTATCCTGATGGCAGTAAAGCGTCGGCGTTGACACTTCACCTCCTAAATGTTATCTTCAGGACCTCTGCTCCGCTTCCCTCAACAATGAACCTGTAACCACATTCTGGGTTTCCAGTTGGCAATTCTGGACCCGTTACGCAGGTATCATGAATCTGTTTGCATTCCTCGCAGTATTCTCCCCGACGTTCATAAATGCTGCATTTACCCTCAGCGGAGAGATGGCGGCACGAGCCTTCGGTTATCTTCCCGTCGACGTAGCCGCAGCAGTAGCCGCATCCTACGCAGATTCCGGTTCGGTTGATTACGATGCTCATGTCGTCACGACCAGCCAGGTAAAATATCCATGTATTAAATGGGGTTGTCGGATTTAAAACTGTGCGGAAATCCCAAACAATTATTTAGGGATTGGAACCAATATGATGGCATGGACTGGTTAATCTGGTTAATCAGCATCTGGAGCATTTGGAGGATCTGGTTAATCCAAATAATCGGCTTCGGACTCATAATTGATGGCGTCGGAAGTATAATCAAATATTGGGGTCAGACGCGAATCGAGCACTTGGTTCGAGTTCTCAGGGCTTGTGCGGGATTTATCCTTATTTTAATCGCGTAAAGCTTTAATTTCTATACCGGTATCCATACTCAATGATGCGATACCTCTATTCTGTGAAGGGATGCAGCCACTGTGACATTCGGGAAGGATGCGACATAAAGGATCACAAGGCGAACCTAGTCCGGGATCTTCGCCACGTCGACGGCTGGGAAACTTTCTGCGCCGATTTCATGCGGATCTCCGGAAGACGATCTGTGATTCCGAAGATCATAAAACCTCAAGTCATGGAATCGCTGGCTTCACAAAGATCTAGGACCAGAGATATGTTGCTGAATCTGATGAGGCGAGGATAAAACTATGAAAGACGGGGAAGGTAGATCGGTTATCCTCTTTCACTTGAAAAGATTCTGGGAAGGACGGGATCTCTACGAGGAGATCCGGACAGGTCGAAAGACCAGTGAATTCAGGGAGGATACTCCATACTGGAGGAAGAGGCTCATCGACTTCATACTCAAATTACCGAAGAACGAAATGATTCGTGCCTGGTTCGTATGCGGGTATCCAAAAGGCAATCTACCCCGCCTCGAGGCGACCATAACTGAGATCCTCGACATCGAGGATTCGAAGCAGCTGGAGATCAAGTTTAAAGACGTCCAAGAAGCCATTTCAATCCACGTAGCCTTTCGCACGGATGACTACCATGAATGGAAGAAATCTATCCCTATTGATACTTGAAAGGAATATATTTTTTAAAACTTTTGAACCAGGGCTTGTCTATGGACGATCTTATGAAGTGCCCCGGGAGAACGCCTCCATCCAGGTAGATTTTGTAACCAAACTTTTTTAGCAGCAGGGAGAAGCCGAAATCCTCGCTGACATCGGTTTCGCCTGGAGGTTTGAATATCGGCCAAAAGTGAAGGCGTTCATCGAGGACAACTTCCCGCGATAGTAGGAGGCAGCCGGCACTCACCAGATCAGGTTTCATAAGGCCCATGGGCTTCCTGATCTTGACCCAGGATCCATCCTCCTCGAGCCACAGAGCCGCTATGACAGGCTTCTCCCTCTGGTCGAAGACCCGCATATAGCAGCCGCTCATCACCTGTTTGTCCTGAGAGATCAACCTGGCGAGTGATCCCGGCTCGAGAAAGACGACATCATCATCCAGAAAAAGAGTCTTTGTGTCTCCGGATCCCATTAACATTCTCGCCTCTCTGAGGAGGCGCTGTCTTGCGATGGCGATGCCGGCGTAAGGATCCTCCATCTTTTCGATAAAATTTGATGGATAATTCCAACTTATTCTTTTTCCTAGGTGCCTCCTGAGATAGGCATCTATGATTTGATTACTTTTGTCTATGCAGTTATTCGTCACGAAGACATGATAGTAATCCAGACTCTGGCTCAGGAGGCCTCCGAGGCACCTGGGAAGAGTCTTCTGTCCGTTATAAACCGGTGTCAGAACTAGGAGACGCATCTCCTTTTATAACTGGATTCTATATCTTTAAGATTTTATATTGGATTATGGCCGTATCTTGAAGATCCAGCGAGGGGTCACCGTGGATTCAGGTAGTAGAATCTTCCTTTCCGTCTAAGCAACCAAGGAATGAAGTTCATTACTTTTGCTATGGTATTTCCCCTTGTGCAATCCGATGGTGTTGGCTCAGGTTCTGGTTCTGGAATCGGGCCATTTATGACGACTTTATAGTATTCGAGTTCCAGCTTAGCGTCATCGTTCTTCACTCTCGCCCAGCCTTCTTCACCGGGAATGTGATCGCTGAGAGACTTCTCCCCCCATCCTTGTGCAGCCCAACTGTTTCGGATTTCGTCCCATTTTTCGGTGAAGTTTCTAGCAAAGCCGCCGATGCAGTGATAGCCAACTATCATGTCGAACCAGCCAAGTGAGTGGTAGACGCCGCCTGTGTAGTTGATGAAGGACTGTGGCACGGCCATTGCCATGTCTACGGGTCCTTCCCTAAAGGCAGCATCCACTTCTTCTTGGGTATTGAGTTTGTGCCACGATGCTATCTTGACGCCATCGACCCACCATTCGATGCACTTTCCGTCGCCGCATTTATGATCGATGCCGTTGATTGTGTCTCCGTATGGACAACATTCCTCAGTGGCCACTCCATGCTCTTTTACGTAATCCAGAGGTTCTTCCATCTCTAGGCCTGTATCGCAAGTTCCACCTGCGCAGAAGAATAGGTCGCGCTCTGATAGTTTGACCTGCTTGCCATATTTCTGAAAGTAGAGTGCTTCCATCACTCCCGTCAGACCAAAGGCCCTGCAGCTGCCGCAATTGCCCTGATCTTGGATCGGTTGTGCAAGATGTGTCCAGTCGACGACGTCGCTCATTTCTTGACGCCTCCCGCGATTTTCCTCTGGATCTTCGGTGGCAATCTGCTTGGCGCGGTGTCTCCGAGTTTAAAGTCCGGGGTGCTAAATTCTATGACATCAACGGGGATGTCTTCGACCGACTTAGGAGCTGGAGTTATTCCTTCTTTCTTTAGCGTCTTCAAATCCTTCTTCTCAAAGACATAGAGAACGATGCTCACTATTCCGGTGTCCTTTCCATCCTTCCATTTTGTCGCTATCGCTGTATTCATAACGCCAGGAATATTTCTTAGCCAAGGATGTCTTTCAAGAATTTCGAGTGCCATTTCTTTCTCGGCTGAGTATATATTTGGTCTACTCATTTTAGTCGATTAATATGGTCAAATTATGGATATATAACCCGTTTCATTGCAGGCCGTGCAGGGATTATTCGTTCCCCATCTCTTGCTTTTCAATCTCTTCTTTCCCCTACAGACGGGGCATACTTCGCGGCTCTTCGGTATTATCAAAGGATGTTTGCGTGGACGTCCACGTGATCGTCTCTGTTCCGGCAATGGTTTTTCTTTGGCCTTGCATGGGCATCTAATCGAGCGGAAATGGGTGCCTACCTGCTCCGTTTTCCAGCCTGTTCCTTTGCAGTCGGGACAGATGTCCGGCATGGTGATGGATTACCTAACTTACAAATTAAATTTATCCTTTATGCCCCGGGGCATAGATTGGCACTTCATTCTGAAACTATAATTTGGGGTAATATTTGGTAATATAATATCCCTCCACAAATCCAGAATTTTAAATCTCATTTAAATACTGTATGGAACCTAGTATTGAATGGTGGAGATAAAATGGAAACAGAATGGGTTTGGGTCGAGGGCTCAACTATGCTCCCGGGACTTAATAAAATGTTGAAAGAAGGTTTTGAGTTCAATCCGGACATCCATGGCGGAGAACCATACAATGTGATGGGCGTGGGCCTCTTCTTCCCGTTAGTCAAGTTCACAGAGGAGGAAAAGACGGCAAGGACTGACGCAAAAGCAAAGACTGAGGAGGAGGCAAAGAAGGAGATCGAAAGGAAACTCCTCGAACGCCAGGCAGGCGAGCTCGAAGGCTTCGAAGACTTCGTTGTGAAGATGCCCGAGGATAAGCCGGGGGGGGAGATCTCGAAGCTCACCGAACAGGGATGGGTTATGCACTCGTATAACGCGCCGAAGAACCTGATCTCATTAAAAAAGCCAAAGAAAGAGATCCCGAAAAAAGAGGAAACCCCGGCGGCTCCTATTGCATGAGATCATCGTCGACATAACCGCCGGAAACCGGCATATCTACGGCGGGAAGACGATCCCGGACGGACTAAAGGACCCGTCCGATACCATTATTTTTTGCGACATAGAACGGAATCTGAGGATTCCGCCGAATATCATCTGTGACAACACTCATCTCCCCATAAGAGACAAGGCGGTCCATAAGATCGTTTACGATCCACCCCAATGGAACTTCGGCACGAGCATTCACGGAGACCCGCAAGAGAAATGGGGCTCAGGAAACAGGTCGTGGAGAGCCAGTTATTGGGGTAACTTCAAGAACGTGAAAACACTTTTCAGACTTCTGGTGGGAGGAACTAGAGAATCATCCCGAGTCCTCAGAGAGAACGGGTTACTTTACCTGAAATGGTGCGATGCGATCGTTCCCCTGCGAAGAATAATCCAATTCTTCTCAAATTTCGAGGAGATTGGAAGGAAGGAATGGCCGAGCCGCAGCGGAAGAAGCACGACCAGGACTTACTGGATCTGGTTCAGACTCAGATCCTCGGATCCTTAGGCATCCGGTCGACGGGTTCACGTGGAATAAGATGGTTCCTGAGCTCCGCATTCTTCCCGATGTAGCTGTAGATCGTTCCCAGGAAGGCCTGAGAATCCTTGACTTTCTTCCTAATGTTCACCAGGGCACCATAACAATCCTTGACCTCCGGCCATTTCCCCCGTTTCGTCAGATATCCCTTGGATATTAGATCCTCTTTGGTCACGCCTCTTCCCTCGAGCTCGCTTCCTTTCCTGACCATCTCGTTGCATGCCGTTCCTATGTCCCTGGTGCCGACCATGGCATTCAGGAGGGTCTTCTCAAACCTACTAAGCTTCAAATTGATGACCTCCATCCATAAAATTTATGGGTAGAATATTAACTTTATGGGTTCTATGCCCATTAAAAAAGATGGGGATCCTTCAAGGAAGTATCCCTCAGTGTTTGTATTAAACCTCATTTGATCGTTATGTGTATATGAGACATAATAAGGGCTATTCAACCATAATAAATTTTAAGAACCCCAATTATGAGTATCTTACCCCTGAGATGAACACCTATTATGGGTAAAAATCCTGAAAATAGAGGTTAATTAGGGGGTTGTGGCGCAGTCTAAGCATAGCCAACCTCTTTTACCGGTTTCCTTATCGATCTCTCCGCGTTTGGATTTGCCGACTATGAGATTCCCACACATCGAACAATGCTTTTTCCGATATATTCTCAGTCTTGGCCTGACGGTTTTATTATTCCCGCTTCCGCTAACCGTTGTATAGGTCCTGACATGTTCGACTGGGATACCCTGTTCTTTAAATTTCTGATGTGCCTTGCCAACCGCGATGATGAGATCGTCCTCATCGACATCGGTTTGATATCTTTTCCCGTTATCCATCACTGCACATATCCTCAAATTTCAGCCTCTCCTTGAAGAGCTTTGTCTCCTATCCTCATCGTCCCCTCACTCTCGGGCAGAAACGGACTCGCCACGATTTTCAGGATTCTCAGATTATCCTTGCCCTTCCTGATGAAGATCCTTGTATGGGCTGTGTGTCCGACTATGTGTCCTCCTATCGGTTTCAGTATATTAGCATAGAAGACGTCTGGTGTGCTCTGGACTTGGTTGGAGACGACGGCTACAGCGTCGAAGGCCCGGGCGAGTTTCAGAAGTTTATGCATGTGCTTGTTCAATAATTGTTGCCTCGAGGCAAGCGTTTCCCTTCCCAGATACTCGCTTCTAAACAGGGACGTGAGGCTATCCACGATTATGAGACGGATATTTTCCGTCTTTATGATCTCGTCGGCCATATCTAGGAGGGCGCATTGGTGCTGGCTTGTGAAGGCTTCGGCGTAAATAATCCTCTGCAGAACTTTAACCGGATCAAGTTCGAGAGATTCGGCGAACTGCATTACTCTATCGGTCCTGAATACATGTTCTGTATCTATGTAGAGGGCGCCACCATCTAAACCACCTTTCTCAACCGGTCTTTGAACTGCTGCAGAGAGCCATTGACACATCTGGGATTTACCTGATCCGAACTCCCCATAGAATTCGGTTATGCTCTGCGTCTCCAAACCGCCATTGAGTAATGTATCAATAGTTGATAATGATGTTGATAGTTTCCTAATCTTTTCCCTCATCTTGACGAGCTCGTCGCCCCTGATGAATGTCATTGCTATCGTCTTCCTCGCAGCCTCGATGGCCTTCTGAGCTGTGGCCTCTCCAACTCCCGCATCTTGAAGCTCTTTAGCAGTTGCCGATGAGATGGCCTCCACCGTGCTGAAGCCGGCTTCCCTCAATTTTTTGGCGGTCTCCGGTCCCACGCCAGGTAGATCCTCGATGGTCTGGTATTTTGCCTTGAAGTAATCCATCTGCTCTGACAAAATTGGTCGGTTAGTTAAATTGGATACACGGATAAAAGACTATGCGAACAATTTAGGGTGGCAGAGATGAGTGAAAGTCCTTTTAAAGTCAAACCTCATCGCGCGCCCGTAATGTATGAAAATATAATTAATTATTTATAATAGATAATTATCTATTATTATTATTATGGGCCGTAGGATAGTTGTAGACGGAAAAACGGATTTTGTAGGTTTTAAGATTCTGGATAATATAAAGATAGGAGAGGACGAATTTCATGGCGAAGAGGTCGTTAAAACACTCAAAGAGATCGCAAAACGCGAAGGTTCCGATCTTAAGACGGTCTACTGTAAGGCTCTAGCTGAATACGCGAAGCGCCATGGACCCGGCAACTTCCAGACCATGATCGGCAGCTTCGCACCTGGAGGCATCAAATCTGATGGGCAACTTGAGGCGATGATCATCAATGAAGTAATGGCGAAGTTCGTGGATAAGGATGTTAGGCGTCTTGAGATCATAAAACGGTGCCGTGACTACGGCTTCAAGAGAGATATAGCTGCCAGATCTGATCGCATAGCTCAGGAACTATATAAACGGGGATGGCGTGTTTGGCGGTAAGCGAGTTCAAGCGCGCCGATGGCCTAATTGTCTGTAAGGGATGTGGGGCATTATATTCTCAGGTTTTTCAGGTCTGCCCTGAGTGCAAGCGAAGCCCGGTGGAAGAGGAGGAGGAAGACAAGCCTATAAGACGATTTATCTGCAATCAACGCGCCCCGTGTCCCGTAGCTGGCGCCGACGGGGTCTGCTGTATAAGCTGTGATCGTCTTCAGAGATGCAAGAAAGTCTGCCCCACGGCACTGAGCTACGAGAAAACCGAGTTAGACCAAGACGATATTCTTTGCGAGTGGATGGTTGAGATAGAATTGAAGAGGGTAATAAAAGACGAATCAACCGAAGAACCTTGAAAAACCCCGCGCGCGCGGCAATAAATCAGGAAACAAAATAATGCGTGCTGAGGAGATAATCAAAAAAATCGATGAAGTGTATCCCGAAGTTGCTGATCTAGTTACACTCGCTGGCATAGACAAAGGAGGTTGGATCATCGAGGCACTCAAGGAAGCTGAGATGGGCGACCACAAACACTTCATTCGGTGCGAGAACTGTATTTTCAACGAGTGTGAAGCTATACGGAACCTTAAGGGAGAGTTCTCATCTTTCGTCGAAGTCTGGGCCTTCCACGGCGTCGCCTGTTTAGATTTCTCTCCTAAGCCTGATGCCGATGGGATCCCCTGATATTTGGAAAGTTTGGAGGCAATAATAAATACATGATGAAGCTCGTGCACTGCAATGAGTGTATGGAAAAATATAAGAAGTTAGGTAAACCTACACCCTGTAGAACCTCGCAAAGGTGTATGGAAGCCGAAGAAACAATCATAAGATAGTAATTCCATCCCGATTTTTATCTTAAGGATTATCTATTAGTCTTGAATATGCCCAAACTAGGCAGCTCATAATATCGTCTTCGTCGTCCTTATTTGATAGGTAAATCGTGATATTACCACAATTATCATAGATTATATTCCTTAGCTTCTTTCGAAGCCAATTAAAAAGACCAGAACTGATCTCCACGCTCTGCCTCGGTTTGAAGACTAATTTCGTTTCATTCCCTTCGATAGTCCTGGTGACTTCACCCAGTTCCTCTAGTTTAACTCTCGACATGGATCGGTCCATCCTCTGCGCCTTTAATAATTATTGACGGATCGGAGGACTTGATGCAGGTCTTCATCTTCTCGAGGGTGCATTCGGGGCAGACTGCGTCTATACCCGTCTCTTTGAAGTTCGTGAGGCATTCAAGATATTCTGCCTTCTTTCTCTCCTCTGGTTCAAGTTGTTCGAGTAATTTTTCATAATCAGGTCTTGGAGATGGCCCAGTTTTCTGTTTCGGATCTACGAGGATCTCCTTAGTTTTCACGCCACCAATGAAATTTACATCGGCTCCTTGGAGGCCCCCGATTATTAGGTTGATGTATCGGTAAGCCTCATCCCGGTTCATATCTATCACGGTTTTTTCTGAATCCTCGAGCATCTCCCGTATCGCCTGGAATGCCCTCTTAATCTGTTCTTTCTCATTATCGCTGAGCTTCACCGGGATGGCGATATCCTTCTTGATCTGTTCGAGCTTATCCTTTACGCTCATATCAAATCTCCTTTGGCTTCAGAAGTTTCCTCATAGCTTCTTCCTTTGTCTCCTCAAAATTTTTAGGATTAGAGGGACAATCCTCGTCTCCGCACCAGAGAGGTAAGCCACATCCATGCTTCTTATAACAATTCGGGTTACAGATAGAGCAAGCTAATTCGCTGCCAAAATAAGCAAGATGAGTATGGATACCTTCATCAATTTTTATTTCTTTTTCCATCTTCTCAACCCCTTGATTATTATATCCGAGGGATCATCCTCCTTTAAAATACCCTTCTCCACGAGATTCCCCGTGAATTCGACGAAAATGTCAAAGAGGACCTCGGGATTCGCTTGACAAAGTATCCGGATCTTGGACTCAACATCGGGAGTTATCTTTGGAACGATTTCCGATTGGATTTTCTCGGGGGCGTCCATTGATTCCATACTCCTCTCCTGACTTTATAGAAGTTTCCTCATAGCTTCTTCTTTTGTCTCCTCGGATGCCATCTTCCATAATTCCCTGACCAGACCCGAGCATCTCAGAACCGCGAGATCGAAGATGCTATCCGGAAAAGCTGTGAGGATCTTATCCACGATACACGCAGGATAATAACGAGCAAGCCGCGTGGCTACAGGATCCGGAGTTATATCCTCCTTTGGCATCTTTGATCCCTTGCTTCGCCATTCCGAAATAGTGCCTTGGGCCTGCTCGAAGGTAAGATCTCCCTCTTCTCTAAGAATGATCGTTAGGAATTCAATATCACCAGGGGGCCTGAATCTTGAAAGGATTTCAAGGCCTTTATCAATCATCTTTCTCTCCATCTCCCTGACGGACGGAGCTATCCCGTTCTCAACGGCTTCCTTCATCACTTTCTGTTGTTCCCCCTCAGAAAGTGCTCTGAAGGCTCTAGCGGATCTTTCATCCTCGATTTCTTTAGGAATTTTCCCTTTCTCCACCTCCTCGACAAGCCTGAGATGCCTGGAGACGAAAGCCTGGCTCCTTCCTACCCTGTCCCCGAGATCCTTTTGAGATAGTATGGGGAACCTCATCTTCATCATCTGTAGCCAATTCCCGATTTCATAGTCGGTGACGTCGGAGCGGTTTATATTTTCACCGAGGGTGACAATGAATGCCTC
>Ga0315296_10003484_pt1 | contig 13099 bp, 10 predicted proteins | sample YL17G14_18_MG_FD_203921 | JGI IMG/M metagenome (GOLD analysis project Ga0315296, IMG submission 203921) | Sediment microbial communities from Yellowstone Lake, YNP, Wyoming, USA - YL17G14_18 | ecosystem: Environmental > Aquatic > Freshwater > Lake > Sediment | place: USA: Wyoming | collected... | reverse complement strand
GCAGCACCCAATAGCCCATGCTGCGGATCTTCTCGACGGCGCCGCGCTCCGTCTCGGCCTCCAGGCTTCCGCGCACCACTTCCCCCGAGGTCGTCCTCGCCTCGTACCTAAACGTCTGCACCGACCTGCTGCTCCTTGCTCAGTGCCGCTGCCAACTCCGCCGCTCGCCCCCCGCCGGCCAGCTCCAGGTTGGGCGCGATTTCCGCCAGCGGCACCATCACAAACGCCCGCTCACGCATGAGCGGGTGGGGCAGGATCAACTCCCCGCTTTCCATCGTGACTGAGTCATACATCAGGATGTCAATATCAATGACACGCGGGCCCCAGCGTCGCTCTCCGATGCGGCCCACTGTGCGCTCGATCTCTTTGACCACCCGCAGCAGTTGAAGCGGCGCCAGCGTTGTGCGCCCCGCAAGCGCGAGATTGAGGAACTCCGGCTGTTGGGTCACCCCCACAGGCGCGGTGCGATAGACCCGGGACACCTTCGTGACTCTCAAGCCCGGCGTCTCTTGCAGGCGCCGCAGCGCCTGCTTGAGATTCTCGCGCCGGTTGCCAAGGCTCGATCCCAGGGAAAGATAGACGGTTGCTTCCCGCGGCGGCGCTTGCCCTGTCATTGCGATGATACCATCTACATCATACGTTCGCAGGGCGCTTGCGTCAAGATTCGGTCATCAGCGGCAGGCCGCACCACAGCCCGTGATGTAACTTGTCGCGCGGATTGACCATGGGCGAAACCCGCGAGCGATAGGGCAGTCGAACCCCGATACGCTTATGGCCCGTCCCACCCGCGAACCACCGCGTCCGCCATCCGCGCCACGCGGACCGCCGGGCGCACGTCATGGACGCGCACGATGTCCGCCCCGTTGGCGATTGCGAGCGAGAGCACGGCTAGCGTTCCTTCGAGGCGCTCTTCCGCCGGCAGATCGAGCACCTTGCCGATGGATGATTTGCGCGAGGCGCCGAGCAGCACTGGCTGACCGAGGCTTCGGAGCTCGCGCAGCCGCCGCAGGATCTCCAAGTTATGCTGCACGGTCTTGCCGAAGCCAAACCCTGGGTCAATGACAACCTGGCCGCGGGGCACGCCGGCGCGCTCCGCGAGGTCCACCGAATCCCTGAGATAGGCGGCGATCTCGCCCATCAAGTCGTCGTAGTGGGGGTTGTCCTGCATGGTGCGAGGCGTCCCGCGCATATGCATTACGATGACCGGAGCGCCCCTCTCGGCGGCCAGTGGCGCCATCCCCGCATCTGCGCGCAGGCCGCTGATGTCATTGATGACCGCCGCCCCCGCGTCCAGCGCCGCTCGCGCGACCTTTGCTTTGTAAGTGTCTATCGAGATGGGCGTGCTGACGCGCCGCCGCAGCCCGTCAATGACAGGCAAAACGCGCGCTATTTCCGTTTCCGCGTCCACTGTCTGCGCTCCCGGGCGGGTTGACTCGCCGCCGACGTCCAGCAGGTCCGCGCCCTCAGCCGCCATTTGCTCGCCCCGCTCGATCATGGCGCCCACGTCGCCCGCAAGCCCGTCGCCGGAGAATGAATCCGAGGTGGCGTTAATTATACCCATGACCAGCGTTCGCTGCCCGAGGCGCAGAGTATCCTCGCCACAGCGAAGCTCTGTCGCCAGGGGGCCGTCGAAGGCCAGGAGCGCGCGCTGGATTTCAGCGCCGGCCAGTGCCAGGCCAAGGGGCTGCGCGTTGAGCTTTTCGCCCAGACACTGGTAGTGGGCGAGCGTGCCCATGAGCAGGCAATCGGTCGCGCCTGCTCCGCCGAACATCGCCTGACGCGAGACCGCCGCCTCCCCGCCAATCGCCAGCATCTCTTGCTTGAGGATGTTCGCCGCCCACCGCGGCACCGCGTCGAGCTTCACTAGCCGCAGGCGAGCTTTCGGCTGCATGATGGCGATGCCCGCGGGGTCGGCGCCGACGCGGGCCATCTCGGCGGAGAGGTCCGCGGGGCCGCTCAAAGCAAGCACCCGGGCCCTCCAGGGGCCCGGGGCACCACCGATACAACCGTTCACGTCAGTGCCTCAAGCGCACGATTTGCCGGCGCCCAACCCGCCGGTCCCGCGCAGACGTTTAGGTTTTGATCAAGGCGGAAGGAGCCGCACCCATGTCTTCGCCGAGCCCGACCGCGGCGGGCCCCCGGCGGTGCGCTCAATGATACACTTGTGGTTGCTCATCGTCTGGGCGTTGTGGCTGCTCGAGATCCATGCTCATGAGCACGTTCAACGCTTCCTCACTGAGACGAAAGCCGTAATTATAAGCAGCGCCGGCGGGGTCGCGCATAAGTTTCACCCGAAACACGCGGTCCTCGACTGCGCGCAACAGGATCTGACGGATCTGCACATCGTCGAGGCTGGTAATCGCTTCTTGCGCAGCCCGCTCGGTATCGGCGTCCTGTCCTGCGCCCATTTCCGCGGCGCGCATGAACTCCTGCATCGCGTGGGCCACGCGCCCCTGGTGCTGGAGCAAGATACCGAGTTTAAGGTGATGATGGGCCTCACTCGGCTCCAGCGAGATAAGGCGATGAACCGCTTCGATCGCCTTGGGCACCTGGCCGTTCTGGTAGTAGCCCATGGCGAGCAGATCGTAGGCCGCGGGATTGGTGGGCGCCAGTGCGCGAATCGCTTCCGCCTCCTGCACCACTTGGTCGTGACGGCCAAGGTCGGCGCAGACTTCCGCCAGCGCCTGGTGGGCTTCGATGCTCTCGGGGAAGATCGCCGCCGCCTCGCGCAGGCACGCAGCGGCATCGTGCAAACGCCCCTGGCTCAACAAGCTGCGCGCAAGCCCCAGGCGATATTGCAGATTCTGGGGATTGAGGCGGATAGCGTTCTCCAGCGCGGCCGCCGCCTGCGCCCAGTCGCCGGTGCGTTCACTGGCAAGCGCCAGCTCCACATAACCTGGCTCATAACTCGGATCAAGCTTGACCGCGCAGTGACATGCCTCAATCGCCTCATCGAAGCGCTGCTGCTCCATGTAGTAGTAGGCAAGGCTCTTGTAGGCGCGGGCGCAGTGCGGATTGGCGCGAACCGCCTCGCGGAAGAGCTCCATTGCGATGTCGGGCAGGCCGCGCTTCTCGCAGGCATAGGCGAGGGCACAGTAGGCGTCAGCGTTGCGCGTATCCAATTCGATGGCGCGGCGCAGATGCCCCATTCCCTCCTCCGCCAGCCCCGCCTCGACGCAGCACGAGCCCAGCGTTACCAGATTGCGCACCAAGGCCGCGTCACAGCAGCCAGCCGGCGACGCGTGCGCCCGCTTCAGGGAACGCCGCAGGATGTTGATGGCGGTTGTCAGGTCGCCTTTTGCCACTAGGCGCTGGGCGCGCCGGTAGGCCCCTACAAGGGCGGCCCGTTCGCGGCGGCTGACATCACTGGTCGCTTCTCTGCCCATTTGGGTAACGTGGTCCTGTAATGTCCTAATCCGCTTCTGCGCTCTCGGCCTGTGTTCCTGCCGCAGACGGCGAGTTTGCGGCGCTGGGCGCACGTTGGGTTCTCGTACAAGCACTGCCCATTTGCCGAGCCGGGGTTGACAGCGTTGACCGCGCCGGGTAGTATTTAGACAGCGAAAGGAGGTGGTGTGCATATGGTTGACTTAGCACGAGGTGAGACCGGAGGCTAGCACCTGCTCTCAGGCTGCCTCTGGGTTCTCCAGAAGCAAGTGGACGGAGCCGCAGCAGGTCGGCTCCGTTTTCTTTTGCGCGTGGGCTTTGCCTCATTCATTTTCTTCTGCGGCGCTCGCTCCCTTGCCAGGCCACTTACCGGGTCCCAGGCGGCGCACCAAGCGACAAATCGCTCCCCAATGTGGAATAACGCCAAGGAACCGCTCGCAACTGAGGACCCATCCCATGTCCGCAACCCAGCCGCAATGCGCCCGGCCGGCGGAGAGGCGACCTTTTGTCGTCTCCGCGACCGGTGGGGACTCGTTAACCTTAATGACTGCGCAGATCGCCGCGGTCGTGCGCCTGGTGGTGCTGCTGACAGTGGCGATAATGCTGCGCCTGAAACAGCCGCTGGCGTCGTTGGAGCCGCTGGACTCCGTGCTCGTGCTGGGCGGCGGATACGTCATTATCACCACTTTCCTGCCGCGGCGGGTGCGCAGCGACGTCTTCACTCAGCTCTTCCTCATCTGCGACATCATGCTCATCTCCGGCGTCATCTGGTACACGGGCGGCACGCGCAGCGAGTATTACCTGCTTTACTATCTGCCGATAATGCACGGGGCCAGTCGGCTCAACTTCCGCGACGCTATAACCAGCTCGGTGCTGGCTGCGGTCTCGTATCTGTTCATCGCGATTGCCACCGGACCGCTAGTGCCGGTAGTCACCACCGGCATGCTGCGCGCCGGCACCTTCGGCGCATCGGTGATCATCTTGGCGGTGTTTTTCGCGGTCCTCGCCCAGGAGGCGCGCACCAACCGCCTGCTCACCGCAAGGCTGCGGGAGGCGCTCGAAAGTGTCTCTGCGGTCTATGACGTGGCGCGCGTCGCCAGCACCCGCGATAATGTTCAAGACGTTCTGGAAACCATGCTGCGCCAGGCGGTGAGGCTGTCCGAGGCCGACGCGGGGGCGCTGGCGCTGCTCGATACTGAAGAACGTTTCCACGTCGTCGTGCGGCACGGCCCGGAGGGCGCTGCCGGCGTGGAGTTTGATGAGGCGCTCGCGCGCGAGGCGATCCAGACCCGCAAGTGGGTCTCGCGCGGCGCTGAATCCCCGCCGGCCGACAGGCCGGCTCACGAGTTCTTGGTCCCGCTGTTCGCCGGGTGGAACCCCGTGGGAGTGCTTCAGATTCGCACCAGCTTGCCCACCGGCCTATGCGAGCGGGAGATGGAGCTGGTGCGCGCATTGTGCGCTGAAGCGGCGATGGCCATTGACAACGCCCGCTTGCGCGCCGAGACCAGGCGCGCCGCCGCCACCGATTATCTCACCGCGCTCTACAACCGCCGCGAGTTCGAGCGCCGCCTGGAGGCGGAAATCCGCCGCACCGCCCGCCACGGAGGCGAGATCGCGCTCGTGCTCTTGGACGTGGATGATTTCAAGTGCTGCAACGACTCCCACGGCCATCAAGCCGGCGACCAGGTGCTGCAAGCCCTGGCCGCGCGCCTGGAGACGGTCATTCGCAGCGAGGACACCGCCGCTCGCTACGGCGGCGATGAGTTTGCCGTCATCTTGCCGCAGACGGATATTGCCGGCGGGCGTGTGGTGGCCGAGAAATTGCAGCGGGAGCTCGCACTGCTCTGTTTCCAGTGGGCCGACGAGGGCTGGCGCCCGACCGTCAGCATCGGGCTCGCGACCTCCGAGGAGGAACTGTCGGCGAACCTGCTGTTGCAGAAGGCGGACCGCGCTCTGTACCAGGCCAAGGCCGCGGGCAAGAACCAGGTTTGCGTCTGGCGCCGCGGGGCGGCGGCCCAGGCTCCTTGGGTAGTGTGACGCGCCCGGTGGCCGCCCGCGAATCGAGTCAATCCCAGCATGGGAGCAGCTTAACGAAATGAAAGACCGCAATATTCAAGCCCTCAATCGCGCGGCAGTTGGCGTTCGCGCGGTGGTGCTGTTGACCGCCACCATCATGACTCGTGTGCAGGACCATCATCCGGCGTTGCCCTCAACCGGGCTCGACCTGTTTCTGGTTTTCGGCGCATTCTACATCCTGGTGACCGCGCTCATTGACCGCCTCGCACCGCGCTGGCGCCTGGACGCCACCGCTCTGGTCAGCCTCGACGTTTTCTACATCACTGGCCTGGTGTGGCATACCGGCGGTTTCGCCAGCGAATACTACCTGCTCTACTATCTGCCCATCCTGAACGCGAGCATGCGCCTGGACTTCCGCCAGGCGATCCTGTCTTCGCTGCTCGCCGCCCTCTGTTACACGTTGGTCACGGTCGCGGCTGGACTGGGCTCAACGATTGTCAGCAGCGCGGCCTTGCAGTTGGCGACCTTCGGCGGCTCGGCGGCGGTGTTGGCGCTGTTCTTTGGCAGCATGGCGGCGCTCTCGAACCGCCAGCGCGAGCTTACGGCGAAGTTGCAGGATGCCGTGGAGCGACTGTCGGCGTTGTACCGCGTCGCGCGCGCAGTTCATGCGCGCGACAGCCTGCAGAATGTCGTGGACACGACGCTGGAGCTGGCGATGGAATTAGCCGGCGCTCCGGTCGGCTACGTGGCGCTGAGCAATGATGCCGGAGAGCTGCTGGTCAAAAGCAGCCGCGCCGCGCCTGGTGAGCAGGAGATATGCGAGCGCCCCGGCTTTGACCGCCACCTGGCAGAGCATTGCCTGGTCATCCGGGGTCCGGTGGCCACCGATGCTGGCGGCAGTCATCCTGATCTGCCCCGCCAATCGGCTGCCGGCCGCTGCGTGGTTTCAGTGCCTCTGATATACGGAGAGTGCGCCTATGGGGCGCTCCAGCTCTTGCACCGCTCGGGCGAGCTCTGCGATCAGCGGGCGGTGGAATTGCTGGTTGCTCTCGCCCAGGAGGCCTCAGTCGCCATCGAGAACGCACGGCTGCTGACCGAGGTTCATCGCCTCTCGGTCACCGACGAGCTCACGGGCCTTTACCATCGCAGTGAGTTTCGGCGGCTGCTGACCGCGGAAGTGGAGCGCGCTCGCACGAGCCGCGAGTCTCTCGCGGTGATGCTCTTCGACGTGGACGGGATGCGCGAGATCAACTCACAGCACGGGCACCCAGCGGGCGACGAGGTCTTGCTGGCCTTCGCCGACATGCTGCGGCGCCTGATACGCTCGCAGGACATCGCCGCGCGCTATAGCGGCGACGAGTTCGCGGTGCTCCTGCCCGGCAGCGGGCTTGATGCCGCGCGAGCGGTTTCGACGCGGTTGTGCCAGGCCATGGTTCACCATCAGTTTCATTTCGGCGGCGAGGACGCGCACCATTTTACGCTGTGCGCGGGAGCAGTTGTCGTCGGCGAAATGCCAAACAGCGCCGAGCAGCTCATCGGGCGCGCCGACGAGGCCCTGTTCGAGGCGCGGCAAGCAGGCCCTGGGCAGATCCGCTTCTGGGAGGCGCACGTCAAGCGCGGCATTGTCACCCACGTGCGTCAGATCGTGGAGCAGGTGCAGCGCTCGTCCGAGCAATGGCGCTAGGCCGAGCCCGCCGTAGCCGGGACCGGCGCAGCCCGCGGCCAAGGACCTCGATTCACCCCCCGGCCTTGGGATCTGCGCTGGACGCGGATGCCAGCTCCGCGCTCGAAGTGGAAACCAACTCCCTGCCCGCGCGCTTGCTGAACGTCACCGCGGTCACCAGCGCAGCCAGCGCCACCAACACTACAATCACCCGCGCCCCGGTGCTCATGTGGCTCAACTGGGTGGTGGCGACAAAAGGCGCGATCAGGATCGCAACCAGGTTCATGACCTTGATCAGGGGGTTGAGCGCAGGGCCGGCGGTGTCCTTGAGCGGATCGCCCACGGTATCGCCTATCACTGCCGCCTTGTGGAACTCGGTGCCTTTGCCGCCGTAAAGCCCGTCCTCGATTTTCTTCTTGGCATTATCCCACGCGCCGCCGGTGTTGGCCATGAACACCGCCAGCAATTGGCCGGTTAGGATGGCTCCCGCCAGGTAACCGCCCAGGGCTGCCGCGCCGAGACCGAAAGCGACCGCCACCGGGGTCGCGATGGCGAGCAGACCGGGGCCGATGAGCTCCTTCTGCGCCGCGGCGGTGCTGATCTCGACGCAGCGGGAATAGTCGGGGCGTCCGGTACCCTCCATGATGCCGGGGATCTCGCGGAACTGGCGGCGCACTTCCTCAACCAAGAGCCCCGCGGCGCGCCCCACCGCGCGAATCGCAAAGCTCGAGAACAGGAACGGCACCGCGCCGCCGATAAGAAGGCCGATGAACACCGGCGGGAAGTCCACCGGTATGCCGCCCCGCAGCCCGCCCTCGGCTGCGAAGGAGGCAAAGAGCGCGGTCGCCGCGAGCACCGCGGTGGCGATGGCGAAGCCCTTGGTCAGCGCCTTGGTGGTGTTGCCCACCGCGTCCAGACGGGCGACGATGCGGTGCGCGGCCCGCTGCCCCGGATCCTCCTCCTTGAGCACCCCTGACATCTCAAAGATACCGTTGGCGTTATCCGAGATCGGCCCAAAGGTGTCCATGGCCAGGATATAACCGGTGGTGGTGAGCAAGCCAAGGCCAGCCAGGGCAATGCCGTAGAACGCAAGGGCCATGTTGCCGCCGAACACGACAAATGAAACGAGCATCGTAAGGGCGATCGCGAGGATGGCCCAGACACTGCTTTCCATCCCCTCCGCGAGCCCGGCAAGCAGCATGGTCGCCGCGCCGGTGCGCGTGGCGCGCGCGATCTCCGTCACCGGCGGTTTGTCGATGTGCGTGAAATGCTCGGTCAGCCGGCCGATGATGAGGGCGAGCACGATGCCCATGAAAGTGGCGACGAAGAATCGCCAGTCGCCCAGGTAGAAGACCGTCACCACGCCGAATCCGGCTGCGGCGAGCAGCGCCGATACCCAGAAGCCGACGTTGATCGGCTGCATGGGGTTCATCTTTTCGTCGTCGCGCCCGCGCACGCTCCAGGTGCCCACGATGGAGGCGAAGACCCCCACCGCGCGCACCAGCAGCGGATAGATGATGAGCTTCATCCCGAACCCTTCGTCTGCGTGCAGGAAGAAAGCGGCGGCCCCCAGGATGATCGCCGCGACCAGCGTCACCTCGTAGCTCTCGAAGACATCGGCCGCCATGCCGGCGCAGTCGCCGACATTGTCGCCGACAAGATCGGCGATGACCGCGGCGTTGCGCGGGTCGTCCTCGGGAATGCCTTTCTCCACCTTGCCCACCAGGTCGGCCCCGACATCGGCAGCCTTGGTGTAGATGCCTCCGCCGACCCTCATGAACAGCGCCGCCAGCGACCCGCCGAAGCCGAAGCCGACCAGGACGCGCATCGCCTGTTCCTTGAACAGGAGAAAGATGATGGTCGCGCCCAGCAGGCCCAGCCCCACCGTGAACATCCCCGACACCGTGCCCGCCTGGAACGCCAGCTCGAGGGCGCGCTTGAAGCTGCCGAGCGCCGCATTCGCCACGCGCACGTTGGCGCGCACCGCCAGCCCCATACCCACGTACCCGGCGCCGTAAGATGCGAGTACGCCCATGAGGAACGAAAGCGCGATCCCCAGCGGGATCATCTTGTCCTCGGCGTACTTACCGACATACATGAAATAGAGGCCGATCGTGATTATCAGGATCAGCACGATCATGGTGCGGAACTGGCGCGCGAGATAGGCCATGGCGCCTTGATGGATGGCCGCGGCGACGTTTTGCATCGCGTCGCTGCCCGGCGATGCGCGCGTCACTTTGCGCGTCAGGTACCACCCGTACACCAGCGCGATGATGGCAGTCGCCAGCACCGCCCACAGCATGCCAACCTCGAAGGGCTGGAGGTGGGGGAGGGTGATCCCCGACTCGGTCATCGCGGTGGCAGCTCGCGCTGCGCCTTCAGCCGGCATGTCGCAGACCCTCTTTGATCGAGTGCGCCGAACCTTGCGCGCGCCCGGCCAGGGTATGTTTCAACGCAGTTTCCTTTGTCACGCGGATGGAATGACGCACAGCGCTCGACAAACTCCGAGGCCTCGCCACCGCCGTGGCGGGCGGCGGCCCTACATCGCCAAAATCAGGGCAAGATCGTGCAGCGCGGTATCTATTGTTTTCCTCTTGCTCCACACCGTCTCCAGCGGCGAGACCACCACCTGGTTCGATTGGATGCCGACGATGGTGCCGAAGCGGCCCTCAACCGCGATGTCCACCGCCGCCGCGCCGAGCCGGGTGGCGAGCACGCGGTCGGCGGCGGTGGGCGCGCCGCCGCGTTGCACGTGGCCCAGGACCGTGGCCCGCGTCTCGGCGCCGGTGATGGCCTCGATATCGGCGGCGACCGCGATGCCGCGAGCGGCGCCTTCGGCGACGACGATGATATAGGACTCCTTGCCGCGCTTCCGGCCCTGCTTGATGGTGGTGCCGATCTTACTGATTTCGAACGGTATCTCCGGGATCAGGATCGCCTCGGCGCCGCCGGCGAGCCCGACCTCGAGCGCGATGAAGCCCACGGTGCGTCCCATGACCTCAACCACGAAAATGCGGTCATGGCTTACCGCGGTGTCGCGGATCTTGTCTATCGCATCGAGCGCGGTGTTGACCGCGGTATCGAAGCCGATGGAGAAGTCGGTTCCCGCGAGGTCATTGTCAATGCTGCCGGGAACCCCCACCACCGGCACCTGCCACTTCTCCCATAGCTGGTGCGCGCCGTGGAGCGAGCCATCGCCGCCGATCACTATCACCGCGTCAATCCCGGCGCGCTTGACCTGCTCCACCGCCGCTTGCTGCCCTTCGTCGGTCTTGAACTCGGGGCAGCGCGCGGTGAACAGAATCGTGCCGCCGCGGTTGATGATTCCGCTGACCGCGGTCGCCGGCAGCGGAACGAAATCGCCGCCCATGAGCCCGCGGTAGCCGTGGCATACCCCGACCACCTCGATGCCATGGTGGATCGCCCGGCGCACCACCGCGCGGATCGCAGCGTTCATCCCGGGACCATCACCGCCGCTGGTCAGCAGCGCGATGCGCTTTATCTTTTGCTGCCCCTTGTGCTTTTTCACTTGAACAGGGTCTTGATCTCCTGGTAGAGTTCGTGGGGCACGGTCTTCAGCTCCGACACCGCCTCCTCCAGCGGCACGCCGATATACTGGTTGTTGGTCAGCGATGCCATGTAGTCGAACTTGCCCTCGTGCGCCAGGTCCACCGCTTTGATGCCGAGCCTGGTTGCGAGCATGCGATCAAAGGCGGTGGGCGATCCTCCGCGCACGATATGCCCCAGCACCGCGAGCCGGCTTTCAAACCCGGTGCGCTCCTCGATCTCCTTGGCGATAAACTCGCCGACGCCGCGCTCGCGCAGGATGACGTGCCCGAAGTCATCGGTGGTCGCCGTGGTGTGCTCCGCCTCCGTGATCTCGACCCCCTCGGAGACCACCACCAGCCCATAGTTCTTGCCGCGCTCGCGCAGCCGCGCCAGGTGCTGACACATTTCATCGAGGTCGAGCGCGACCTCGGGAATGAGGATCCAGTCCGCGCCTCCCGCCACCCCCGCGGCGAGCGCAAGCCACCCCGCGTGACGCCCCATGACCTCCAGCACCATGACGCGACGATGTGAGCGCGCAGTGTCGCGGAGGCGGTCCGCGGCATCGGTGGCCACCTCGACCGCGCTGTCATAGCCGAAGGTGTAGTCGGTCTTGTTGAGGTCGTTGTCCATCGTCTTGGGGATGCCGATGGTCTTGACCCCCAGCTTGAAAAGCTTGTGGGCCACGCCCAACGTGTCCTCGCCGCCGAGCGCGATAACGCAGTCGAGCCGCAGCGCCTCGATGTTGCGCAGGGTCGCTTCCAGATCTGCGTCGCGCTTGAAGGGGTTAGTGCGCGAGGATTCGAGGATGGTGCCGCCCTGCGAGATGATCTCATCCACCATGTTCAGGGTGAGGGGATAAGCCTCGTTACTGATCAGCCCTGCCCAGCCGGCCCTGATCCCGATGCACTCATCGCCAAAGTCCAGCGCGCGCATCACCACCGCGCGTAAAGCGGGATTGAGCCCGGGGCAGTCTCCTCCCCCCGTCAACACGCCTAGTCGCATCTATGCACTCCTCCTGCGGGTTAAAAGGCGCCCCTCTACTATTCGCGCTGCATGTGGAAGGCCGCAGCCTGTAAGCTGCGCGCACACGCGCGGATCACCCGGTCAAGCCGCCGGCGATTACGGCTTCACTTCCGCGGGCCGGGCCATCAGCTCGCGCAGCGCGCGCTCGTCCTGGGGACGCGTCAGGGCGATGACGCAGTCGCCCGGCTCGAAGCGGGTGGTGCCGCTGGGCAGCACGATCTGGTCGCCGCGCAGAATCACCGCGATCACCGCGTCGCCCGGCAGGTGCACGTCTTTAAGCACGCGATTGATCACCGGTGATTCCTCGGTCAGATCGGCCTCGACGATCTCGATCTTGCCGCGCTTGAGCGCAGTCAAGGGCACCACCTGCCCGGTATCTACCTCCTGCTCGATCAGGCTGTAGATGATCTTGGTGCTCACAACCGTAGCGTCAATTCCCAGCAGGCGGAAAATCTCCTCGTTGCGCGGGTCGTTGACCCGGGCGATGGTGCGCTTGACATCGAAGTGTCGGCGCGCCATCTGGCAGATGACGAGGTTGTCCTCGTCATCGCCAGTGACTGCAACCACCACGCCCGCGCGCCCCATCCCCGCCTCCGACATCACCCGCACCTCGCAGGCATCGCCGATCATCACCACCTCGCCCAGCTCCTCCATCAGCCCCGTCGCCTGCCGCCGGTCCTTCTCCAGCAACAGCACCTCGTGGCCCTCGCTGAGCAAGGTCTTGGTCAGATAGTAACCAACCTTGCCGCCACCCGCAACAATCACGTACATCCACACTACCTCCTCGGGCCTAATGCCCGAGCTCGCTCGTCAGCTTCGCGTAATCCTCGTAGCGCTTCACTGGCTGGCCGGTGATGAGATCCTTAATGATCCCCGCGCCGACCACGGTCGAGCAGAAGGTCGCGATGCCCATCTTGCTGTATGCCTCGGCGCGGATCGGGTCATAAATGCGCGCAATAACCGTGGGCACGCCGAATTTCTCCTTGGCGATCTGTGCCGCCATGATATTCGTGTTGTCACCACTGGTCACGGAAATGAAGGCGTCGGCATCGTGCACGCCCGCCCGGCGCAGAACATCTTCATCAATCCCCCTGCCGACCGCTCGCGTCCCGGTGAAGTCAGCCCCCAGGCGCCGGAATGAATCGCTGTCGCGGTCAACGATGCACACCTCGTGGTGCTCGCGACTCATCAGCGTGGCGAGGGCAGAGCCCACTCGCCCGCATCCCAAGATCAGAATCTTCATCGAGTTTCCCCCGAGCCGGCTTAACCCCAAGCTGCCGGCTATCAAGAGAAGATTATAAGCGTTTTCGCGCGGTACGTGCAAGTGCTTCCAAGTTAATGGGTGTGAACTCCGAGTGTTGGTCTCGCCCGCAGCCAGATGCCGGTCGCCGAGCCATGGAGCGGCAGGCGCCTCGCCTGCCAAACTGGACGGACACAGCCGAGGGCGGCTGTGCTCCATACGGA
>Ga0315296_10003483_pt1 | contig 13100 bp, 19 predicted proteins | sample YL17G14_18_MG_FD_203921 | JGI IMG/M metagenome (GOLD analysis project Ga0315296, IMG submission 203921) | Sediment microbial communities from Yellowstone Lake, YNP, Wyoming, USA - YL17G14_18 | ecosystem: Environmental > Aquatic > Freshwater > Lake > Sediment | place: USA: Wyoming | collected... | reverse complement strand
CTTCATCTTTCACCATCTCCCATCAAACGTCTTGGAACATTAGAATCTGGAAATCCTCTTACCATCTATGTCGCACTCGTAGAGCACCTTGCATGTACGGGCCTTGACCTTGTTGGGGCAATCATCCTCTTTCTTCGGCGTCCTGATTTCCTTGATGGACACACTACAGGCCACATATCGCGTCGCTCGGTCGTGATACGACAACGCCTCCCACGGAGTAGCACAGAAATGGAGGCCACCACCACACTCGGCTTGTCCGTTGTCCCAGTCCGGGGCCGTGATGGTCTTGCCTATGGGATACTCCATACCGTGCCCCGATTTCAGGTCCTTGTCGAGGGCCTTGTAGAGAATTAGTTTGCCTTTCTTTTCGTCGGCATCGTAGTAGTCTGTCCATTTCTTGAGCGTGTCGATGGCGGGGATTTTGATGACGACCCCACCCGTGACCTTGCCAGTGTGCCCGTTGATGAGTTGGATGGCGACATATTTCTTTGCGCGGACCGTGGCCTGGCCCCATGCGCGGACCGTGGCCTGGCCCCATGCGTGGACCGTGGCCTGGCCCCCTGCGCGGACCGTGGCCTGGTCCCATGCGTGGACCGTGGCCTGGTCCCATGCGCGGACCGTGGCCTGGCCCCATGCGTGGACCGTGGCCTGGTCCCCTGCGCGGACCGTGGCCTGGCCCCATGCGTGGACCGTGGCCTGGTCCCCTGCGTGGACCGTGGCCTGGCCCCATGCGCGGACCGTGGCCTGGCCCAGCACCGTCACCTCAGCGTCACCCATTACCCATATCTCATCGGCGTTCTTGTCGTGTTTGGCTATCGCGTCATCTAGCCCCTTCTGGGTCTTTACTCGTATTATGGTCATGTATTCACATCCTATCAAATGTCCTCTTTCTTCAATTTGCTGGCTTATACTCCTTGATCTCGACCGGGTGCCCGTTCCAGATCGCCTTCTCGTTGCATCCTATGGTGCATCCGTGACAGGTCCTGGCCTCCTTCTTGCCGACCTTTATCTCATATCTGAGGCATCGGTTGAGCATGACCTTTACATTCACCTTCGGGGGTGCGGGATCGGCATCCACCCTAACTACCGGATTGACAACCTCGGCGGTCCTGGTCGCGGTCCCATCTACACTAATTACTACTCTGACGATTATCTCTATCGGGTCCATTTTATTTCACCTCAAGGATCTTCTCCATCTGTAAACAGACATCTAATGAAAGGCCGTAGGGAATGAGGGCTCGTTGGGACGGGGACTTGCTCATGTCCTGGGTCCCTCCCCTCTTCGTGGACCTCGGGGCCTTGTCGTGGTGACAGTTGGAATTGTTATTATGGCATTGTTTTCTCCATCTCAGCTCAGGTATGTTGTGCCAGATATCGGTCGGTTTTGCTCGGGCGTCCCCGTACTGACAGTACCAGATCGTGACATTGGGGGGCCTCGGGGACAATCGTCTCATTTTTCCTCGAGGGTTCTCGATTATGTACCGCGTACCGGATCCCTCGAGGAGTTCGAAGGTGTGCCTCATGAGGATGAACGCCTTACACGCCTTGCGGTTCCGTGGTTCGTGGTCAGGGGTCCAATACCTCGAGATGGAGGCCACGGAGAAACAATCGCATGGAGGACTAGCAAGGATGAGATCGTAATAACTATCCCCCATATCCTCGACGGAAAGCTCCATTATGTCGAGGATGGCCGTAGGCTTGAACTTGGGGTCGATATCGACGGTATCAACAGAATGGCCCCGGTCCTTGAACGCCTTGGACCATCCTCCGAGACCGGCGAACATATCGAGTACGTGCATCTTCATTTCGATCCCCTCTTATAATTTTTGAAATCTGTGGCCCAGAACGCCCATTTCCTGTTCGCCCATCGTGCCAAGGCATTGATCTCGGGCGTCTTCTTGAAGGGCATGACGAAGGCATTGGTGCCAAGTTCCTTTAATTTTTGGCACCTATATACATCCTGCTCATGGGTCGTATTATATCCCACCAAGACATAGAAATGAACATTGTGACGGATATTTATCCCGGCATCCTCCAAAGTTTCTATTCCCTTGATGACGGCCGGTTCATCGTTCATATTGTCCCATGCAAATTTCATGGGTTTGGCCCATCTGATATCCTTCAATCTTTCGGCAATGTCGTGATCCAACAGTCGGATATCCATTCCGCCCTCTATGACCTTCAAATCACGCTCAATAATATACCTGGTGTTCTCGAAGAACCATTCCTTGTCGGCGTACCAATTATTGTCCATGATTCGTACTATACCAAACCGTTGATCGTGAAACTCGGAGATGTGTTGCCATCTTTTATATTCGCCCTCTTTTCGTCGAACGATACAGAACGGACAAGCCCGAATGCAACCCCTTGTTGTGAATCCTTGAGAATATTCTGAGGGATACAGATCGTAATCCGGTTTAACCCTCACCATCGGGTCGGGCAACCGATCCCAAGAAATGCCCGAACCTCCGATAGAGACTCGAGCATTGGGGAACATTGTAGCAATACCTCGGGCCTGAGCCGCATTTTTCTTGAACACACAACTAATATAAACCATGTCCGGGTCTGCGACATCTAAACCAGTCCAATCTCCTTCGGCTTTGTGCCATGCCGATATCTGCATAAGTGCCAGGTTCGGGATCTTGCTGTCCACATCCACTAATAGCACCTTCATAGTGTTTTTCCTCTTATCTATTTCTTGAAATCGTCCAGGGTCTTGTTGGTTTTTTGGATTAGTAGGCCATCTCTCATGGGGCCACAAGGTTGTTTCGTCCAAGGGCATATTCCCTTCGATAGCATTTCAATATCCTCCTTGCGGTCCTGGTCCTGCTTGGCCTTCATCTTATCTTTATTATCGCCGGTCATAGTAGATTTCCGTTCCTCTGTCTTATCCGTCTTGGCTTATTTTGAGATGTTCATTAGTTCCAAATCGCATTTTCGACAGACCGCCCCGATTTCTTTATTCCACCACACCAATATCTTTCGGAACTTCTTGCACCGACCGCATATGCCCCCCTTGTGGGGGCTCCCTCCGACCTGGGTGGGTATTCTCATGGCGAGCTTGTCCGTCATCGTGATTTTCTCCTTTGTCGATTTTCCTGAAATGTCAATGAAATGAAATAAATAAGAGAGGTCGCCCTTATTCCTGGACGACCTCCAAGATCATGTGTGCCGGGTCTCCGCAGGGGCAGGGGATGTTCTTCTTCTTGCGGATTGCATCATTGAGCTCGTGTATGCCGTACTTGTAGGTTCCGCAGGAGAAGGTGAACTCTATCTTGAAGGTCTCCTTTAAGAGTTCATCAATCTCCTTCTTGCTTGCTCCCTTCGGATATGATACACCTATCCCGACCATCTTGTCGATCTTCTTTCCATCTATCGATGCTGGTACATTTACTTTCATTTCCATGTTCTCACCGTTTCCTATTTCTGTCACAAATCGAAATCTACTCCGGCGTCTCGTTCTTTTGGGCGATGACGAACTCGTTGGCCTTCTTCATCGACGCCCCGAGCGGGATTCCTGGGTGCTTCTTCTTATCATCACACGTCTTGCAGATCCATTCCGGCCTCAGGGCGGTCCCGACATTGACCATCTGCCCCGCGTTCACCAAGCCTCCGCACCAGGAACAACAATATTTCATCTACTTCACCAGCCTCCATAACCTTGTTAAGAACCTCCTTCTTTTTCGCGGTTCTTGGCAAATAGGGGATGGTGCTTCTGCACCGTTTCCCGTATCCGCTTCGTCGATACCTTGATGTATTGCTGCGTCTGGTTGATGTTCTGATGGCCCAGTATCCTCTGGATTTCAAGTATGTCGGCGCCGCCCTCGTACATGTGGGAGGCGTAGGATCGCCTTATGGCATGGGGACCGGCGCCCTTTTTGACGATCTTGGCCTTCTTCTTGTATTTAGTAACAAGCTTGTTGATGCTGTCTGCAGTAAGTTCCAGGGGCGGTTTCAGGCCCTCTTCCTGATTGTAGTTCTTGAGCAGGTTTGCCGTTTCCGCATCGATCACGATGACCCTGGGTTCGACCTTACCATGCCTGACGGTGAGTTCAGCATACCCATCCTTGATCTTGAAGTCCTTGATATCCAGGCCACAGAACTCGCCCCGTCTTATCCCAGATACATAGAGGATGCGGAGTATGATGTAATCCCTCATATTTTCGCTTTTAGCGGCCTCTAGGAGCCTTTTCATCTCGTCCAGGGTAAACTCCGGCCGCAGGGGCCTTTCGGCCTTGGGCATCGGGAAATCGAACCCCTCAAAGCCTGGGGAGATGGCCTTGAGGTACACCTTCAGGGCCGAATATATCAGCCTCCGATACGTTCCAGAGGTGTGCTGCACGGTCTTATGGATAAGGAAGTCCTTGACCGTCGCCGGTGAGGCCTTCTTTTTGCCACAGTACTCAAGATATTCATCGACGATGTAGAGATATCTATCGATGGTCGGCTGCCGGAGGCCACGATATTCAAGGTGTTCTTTGAACTTCTCTATGGTCATTTATATATCTCCTCATAAGTCTATTAAATTTCCAACCTTGATAACGATTCCGTACGTGAATGTAAGTACCTAAAATTATCCACTCTCCGAGATATAAGAATAGATATGGTATTCCTATTACCACATACGCGATGGCCCGCTTTAACTTCATGATGCAATCTCCCTTTCCCCGTACCCCCATTAATTTCATAGAATATATATTTTTCTATGAAAACAATGATTTCAATTATATATAGTCCAATAGTAAAATTAATCTCATAGTAATACTATTGATAAAATAAGGTGATGGCATGGACCGCACGGATTATTTTAGGGACTTGGCAAGGGAGGGCGGGGCCACTGAAGAACTTGGTAGTTTGGACTTCGGGGCCTACTATCTGTTCCTGAACACAGGGCTCAAGGACGCGCCCCACGTGATCATCGATATGGATTCCAGGGGGATGTGGTCATACGATGTCTATCCGACGAAGGAGGAGGCCCTGGCCAAGTGGGCGGTCATAGAGGAGGACTTCGAGAAGCGAAATGAGGCGGAAGAGGAAGAGCACAGTGATGACCCAGCACCTAAGGACAAGGACTGTAATATCCCCGAACACCTCAGGATACCAAGCATGTCGTGTGAGAATCAGCGCGACATCTATTTCGAGGTCGAAGAAGATGCCCTTGATGAGGGCAAATCCCGTGAGGGGGCCTTGAAACTGGTCCACGACCCCAAATGGATGTCCGATGAGGTCCACGACATCGCATTGAGATATAAACTTACACCCGACCAGAAGAAGGCCTTGCTTAGGTTCCTTATGGCATTCTTTGAGACGCGGGGCGTGAGCTCGACCAAGAAGGGAAATCCCGGAAACCCCGGTAATCCCAATGACCCCAAAGTCTGGTATGGCATCAATCTGGCCGACCTGCTTGAGATACCTCTAATTGAGACCATGGGGCCTTTGTTTTTGCCTCCACGGGAGGAGGCCTATCAGATAGCCCGAGGCCCAAACCCTACTGATATGTGGGTCTTCTGGAACATCGAGAAGGAACGAGCTGAAGGCATCGACTTCATCCTCAAGACGAAACTGCCACGAATAAAGACGCAGACCCTCACGACCATGCCCAAGGCCTACAAGAAGAGGGAGGGTCATAAGGAAGAACACAGTAATGAATGGGATGATCCCGCACCTGGCCAACTGACCATTGATGAGGTCACCAGACAAGCCCGGCTCACGTCCGCCAAGGAACGCCTTGAGGGTGTCGAGAAGAAGATGTCCAGTTGGGAGGGAGAGGCCTTCATGGATGGTGTCGTGGTCAGGCCGGATCTTGCGCTTGATCCAAACATCCCATGCCACGGTTATGAATATGGCCCTGGGAAGTACGTCGTTTGGAAGCGTGGTGTGGTAGGGACGCTCTCGGATTCGCAGGAAAAGACGCTGTGCCAGAAGATGGACATCAAGAAGGACGCCAAGATGACAAAGAGGATACAGGTGTTCACGGGGGCCAGTCGGACATGCTCAGACATGCCATTACCCGAGAGGTTGGCCTGCATGTCGAAGGAACTCAAGAAGCACGGTCAAAAGTGACCTATTTTCCCGTCTTAGGCAGGGTCGCCAGCAGGTTCTTCAGACCAGTCTCGATGGTTTCCTTTAGTGTATTGATCGGGGCTAGAAGAAATGCGCTCAACGTGTCTGAAATTGTTTTGGTCACGAGGGACGCAGCCACCTCGGTCGGTGACGGGAGGATGTCAGAGAGCGAGGGCAGTTCGGGGAGCTGGGGCGTGTCGGCCACGTCTACTCCTCCAGCAGCCATGTGAACTTGGCCAGCCCGTAACCTGCCTCGTTGCTCATTGAACCGCCCACCTCTCTGAATATCCTGAGAACTTCGTCGGTCGTAAGTTCGGGCCGGGCCTGCTTCCAGAGGGCCATCATGCCGGCCAGTCGGGGCGTGGCCATGCTCGTACCCTGCATTGCCTCCCATCCATCCTTGACCTTGTCCTCTATACCGTCCAACACCGAGCCTAGGCTTGTGGCCATGAAGCACAGCTCCTTGGGCTTCATGTCGCTCTTCTTCCGGCCCCCGCCGAAGCACATGATTGTTGGCTTCACAATACCGTCCAACGTGGGGCCTCTCGACGAAAAGTAGGCCGGTGTCCTGTCGAAGTAGGAGAGCGATCCCACGGTTATCGCCCCTTTCGCGTTACCTGGCGTCCCAATCGTTTTCACGCCCGGCCCCGAGTTTCCGGCTGCGATGACCCATATGATCTTGTCCTTTGTCTCGTTGACGATCTGACACAACGGGCTGTCTGCCTCCGGTATGCCATCGCTTCCTAGCGACATGCTGGCGATGTCTGCGCCCTGCTGCACGGCCATCTCCATTCCCTTCAGGACGCCCGAGGTGGTCCCGGTCCCAATCCCGAACCCGAGAACCTTGATGGCTATCAGCCTTGCTTTCGGGGCCACACCCTCGCAGTATATTCCTTGCGGGGATGTGTAGGCATTTCCACCGACGGCACTAACACACCAGGATCCGTGCCCATTTTCATCGACCTGGGGTGGATGTGGAGGCGCAGCTAGGGACATGACCTTGCCCTGGAACATCGGGTGCGTGTTGTTCACGCCCGTATCGATGATGGCGACCGTCACGCCCTCGCCGTTTAGGCCCTTCTTCCGGGCCGCATCTATTTCGAGTTCTTTGTTTATCTGCTGGGTCGTGACCCATCCCTTCATCAATTCCTGAGGATATGGGGCCGTGGTGGGTCCGATGGCCCTGACGGGAAGGTCTACAAATATTCGCTGCACCCCATCTATTGATGCGATCTCTTCTATGTCCGAGGGAGATGACACGAGATTGAACATCTCGAAACTCGGGATAACCTGTCTGGCAAAGGGCAATGGCGGAGGTGAGGGGAACGGAGGCGTGGGGAGTAATGAAAACATTGGAAATAATGGTGGAGGCGGCGGTAATGGTGGCCTGGCGAAGGTTGCCTCGAGGGACCTGGTCGTCATGTCGAGGTTCCTGGCGGAAATGGCGTTTAGAACCTCATTGAGCCGTGCGGGTTCGGCCCGAATCACTATGGGCAACACTGGCTGCTGGTTCATCAATTTCAGGACAAGTGATGAAATGACCTGAGGCGGCATGGCATCGTCCCCCTATATAATGGTCGGGGATATATTTAAGGCCTACCTTATATGGTACTCGCTATGTCTCGCCGGATAGCGGCCTGAGTATATCTTGGGAGGACCAGCATGAGTTTCCTGTAGTGGTTATCGGGCAAGGTTCGAATCAGGTCCTCGGCCTTCTTGATGTGTTCTTCAATAATGTCTTCCGTGTACTTCACCGACCCGGCCTCGTCGAGGGACCGATACAGTGCTTCCCATTCGTCCGCGCTTAACTGGGTTCCCCCACGGTATCTTTCAAGAAGGGGACGCACCTCGGGATTGGTTTCATATAGGTGGATGAGGGGTAGGAATGGCTTGGCCTCGAGCAGACAGCCTGTAGGCATTCCTGACGCTTTCGAATTATATAGGTCTACGAGATCGTCCATTATTTGAAAGGCCATGCCGACGTGGTATCCGAATAACCGACACGTTTCTTTTATCGGTGGCATAGCGTTTGCCATGATTGCGCCGAGCCGCGTTGCTCCCACGAAGAGGCTGACGGTCTTTAACTCGATCATTTTGTAATATTGTTCGTGATTGAAATCTATTTTTACCACATCCATCTCGTTTCCATTAATCAGATCCTCGGCCATTTGTAAGGCAATGCCCGAGATTTCATTACTTCGGGATAGCCCGATTTTGAGGGCGAGAACAAATAGAGAACCCGCACCGACCATGCTCATCGCTCCACCGTACAAGATGTGCGCCGAGGTCTTTCCTCGTCTAACTTTATCGCTATCCACGACATTATCGATTATAAGGCTCGATGCGTGCAGGAGTTCAGCCATTGATGCGATATCAAGAATGTGTTTCTCCTCCGTGGGATTGCCGAAAAGACTTCGGTAAACAAGTATGGACAGCCCTGGCCTCAATTTCTTCCCAGAACCGACGGCGTATAATGCCATATCGGTCAGGTTCGAGACCTGTCGGCTTTGGAGGATCTGTTGTAGCCGGAGTGTGACCTTGGCCGCTGTTTCCTGAAAGAATGAATCAAGTTCCGCGAACAGTTCTTTCTCGTCCGGTCCTTGCGGCTTGACCTCTTCCACTGGCGTTTCCTTATCCTGCTGCTCTTCCGGCATCGGCGAACCCCCTCAGTCTTTTCCTATTTTAGTGATATCTATTGCGGCCATTGACTTCGCATATAATTCTTGAGGGTCGTCTGGTAAGGCATCTATTTTATAGATTATCCGTTCACAGTGTCGCCTTACACTATCTTCTGCAACCCCCTTGCCCTCATGTGCGAGCCATACGGATTGAGCGTCGAAATTCATAATGGCCATTATTGGATCGAGCGTTTTTACAAACATCTCGTAAATTTCATTGGGCAATCCGTCTGCAATGGCCTGCTGAACCAATACCCACGCATCTACTATTTTCTTTATTTGTTCATTTGTATAAAAAACGGAAGATTTCGGTCTGTCCATTCTTTGCACTATCCCATATTTAAGGGTAGTTTGTATACTTTTCACTTTGGCTGGGTCCTTCATGTCCTCAAACGCTCTGTAGACCTTATCCATATCTCAACACCTCCCAGACATGCTTTTCGACCATGAACGGATGACTTTCAGTATTTTCAGGAAATTCCTGCTTTTCATCTTTATACCGAAACGTTTGCCATTGGAGAAGTTTCGGATGAAACCGATAATTCCTCTCCAGGTCCTCCCCTCCATAAAGTGCATGATTGTCCTGTATTCGGCGTCCATCCAGGAAAATTCCTTTAATACTGCAATCCGGTATTTCGCTGAATTTGGACCGTTCACCCAATTCTCGTATAGGATTTCAGCGCATCTCAGTGATGAGATGATGCCAGACCCGGCGATGGGGCTTACGGCCCCAATCGATTCCCCCACGCCCCATATCTTAGACCACACGAGTGGATGGCACATCGATGGCGGGGCAAGCCGGATCTCGTCTTTACAGGCACATATAATTTGGCCCTCGGCCTTGACCTTTCGCTTGGTGTCTCTATCCCCGTAACCTATGTGCCACATATGATTGCCGAGAGGGAAAGCCCATTCGTAGCCAATCCCTTTGAAACTGATGTGAGCGACCCACGGGCTCCAGTGTCCTGCGCCGATTGGAGTGGTCCTAACTTGCCGGGTCTTTATCTTGAAGTCCTTCTGTACTGGAGGCAGAAAAGCCCTTGCATGGCCCGTCGCATCGACCACATAATCATAGTCGTCGAAGTCGGCCTCGTCCCTTCTCACATCCTTGCCTACCAGATCGTTGATTAACTTGTTCCTGTCGATGGTGCAGAAATTGTTAGTCCTGCATTTTAGGATGCCGCCCTGAAAGTCCAGCCAGTTTATGTGCTGTAGAATGTAGTCGTCCGGCTCAAGGCCCAGGTCCCCCATGTAACGGCTGAACTCCCGCGTTTCGGTTCCGAAGGCACAGGAGCAGCCTAGTTTGGCCTTGGGGAGGTCGAAGATATCCACTACACCGAACCTCGGGGAGTTACTGAATTTATGATGCAGGTAACTCCCAGAAATGCCAGCCCCCAAAATTCCGACGTTGATCTTCTTCACGTCTTTTTCTCCCTTATGGCCTTCGTCAGTTCCCGAGTGGCCTGGGTATTATCCTTGACTTCTTTCTTCAGTTCCTCGGACGCCTTGACCATCTCATCAATCTTCCTTTGAAGTGCTGCCAGGTCGAACATCGTATCATTTCTCCTTCTTTATTACAACACCCCGTAAATCTTGTCGAATATGACCTTGAGCATCGAGGCTATATGATGATCGAGTGGGTCTATGACCACGGTCTGCCATGTGTAGTAGGCCGTGTCTATCGTGGCCTCTTTGGCGGCTATGGCCCAGAAGGTCTGGCTGTCGGTGGTCACTACATGGGTGCATTCCTCGAGCAGTTTCTTGCTGAGCTTCTGGAGTTTGTTCGTCATGATGCAGAAGCCCATCATCCCCTTGGCGTCTGCGATCTTGAAGGCTATCTTGAACTTGTCGAGAGGCCCATATTTCTTGTCCAGTTCCTCCCAGTCCACGTTCTTGTTGGCCTTCTCGATGGCATACCTGATGGCCAGGTTCAGTTGCTCGTCCTCAAAGCCCTCCTCGGTCACTTCTTCGCCCCCTTGGATTTTTGAGACGGTAAACCTGTAAACCTATATTGAAGCACCTTTCTCGCCAGAGGTTCGAAGTCCTTTACCGACAGGTCCTTCTTGAAGGGCAGCGTGGCAATGACCGGGACACCCAGCTCCTTGCTCACGTTCTCCTCATCGAATAGGGGTATATTCGCGCCACATTTGCACTTGACGTAGCTCATGTTCTGGACGACCCCCAAGATGGGTATATTCAGGTGGCCACACATGGTCACGGTCTTTTTCACGTCCCGCAACGACACATCCCTTGCCTGAGTGACAAGTATTACACCCAGTATCGATTTTTTGAAGGTCAACAGGGTTGATACCACCTCATCGCCGGTGCCGGGCGGAGTATCGACCACGATGAACCTGATATTCTTTGACCAGACCACCTTCGAGGCCAGCTCTACAACTAGTTGAGCCCTTCGGCTGCCGCTCCATAGCATGGCCGTTTTGTCGGGCATCTGGTAGGCCAGGGACATGACCTCAAGACTTGGGTTCTTGTAAACAGCTGGATAGAAGCCCTTGCCGGTGACCCTGAAATCTTTGACCTTGGTCCCGTGCAAAAGAAGATCATCGTCGGGTGCCTGCAGGTCTAGGTCGAGCAGCCCACTTGGATATGTCTTCGATAACGATTCCGCAAGGAATGTCGATACCGTGGATTTTCCCACGCCGCCCTTACCGCTAAGGACGGGGATGTGCCACAGCACCTACTTTCCCCCCTTGTCACCGCCGGTATCTTTCAGCCTTTCAAGGACCTCCTTCTTCTTGTCGTCGGAGATCACCGCTGGCTTTAGAAGGTCCGTGAGATGTCCTGGCTTGAGGCCCTGCTGCTGCTCGATTGTCCTGAGATAGACGATCTGGTTGAACCTGTTGGTTTCCTGGTCCCGGCCCATGAAAGGAGTTAGTTTATCGGCAGCGGTGTCGATGGCCTCTTTGACTGTGTCCTTTATCTCTTTGAACAGTTTTGCGTCGGCCTCCGTCCTCTGGGCCTTGGCGTCGCTTGGTCCGCCAGTTCCAGTCCCGGTACCAAGACCGGCCTTCTTGGCATCTTCGAGTTTGGTCTCGAAGTCCTTCTTGACCTTTTCGATGCTCTCGCCCTTTAGTTCTGCTATCAGACCCTCGAACTCCTTCTGTGCCGCGCCGATCCTGTCCTCGAAGTTCTTTTCCAGGTCCTTCTTCTCCTTGTCGTGCTCGGAGACGACAAGTTTCTTTTCAAGACTGACCTTATCGTCTTCGAGTTTCTTTATTCGTTCCTCGTGCTGCTTCGAGAGTTCCTTCATCTTTTCATCGAGTTCCTTCTTGTGTTCCTTCTCCTTCAGTTTATCGTCTATGCCACCGCCCTTGTCCTCGATGGCCTTCTTGAGGTCCTTGAAACTCTCGTCCAGTTTCTTTACGAGTTCTGCGTTGCTCTCCTTCAGGTCGTCGGCTGCCGACCTTTCCTGCATGGGCATCTCTATCCAGTCCCGAAGGATGTTGCCTTGCTTGTCAAGGATGAACTCGCCCTTTTCATCGACAAGCGGTGGCCGTCGGATTATGATCTTTCCCTTTGACTGCTCCTTCTTCTCGTCCTCTATTTTTTGTAGGCGTCGTTCAAGTTCCTCGCGGCGTCTCTTCTCGTCCTCGTATCGTGGGTCGTATGGCGGGGGCTGGTATTGCGGAGCGTATCCGACCTGATATGGGGGGTTCTGAGGAGGATACTGTCCGACGAACGCGGGGGTTTGCGTCATTGACCCGATGATGATGGGTGGTTTAAATCCGGCGTTAGTGGGTCCTCCGCCAAAGAACATGTTCGTGAGGATTGACGCCTGGCTCGCCTGGACGCCGGCCTGACATAGGAAATTGTACATACCCTCGGGGGTCTGATATGCCGGGGTCGTCTCGAATGCCTTGCTTATCAAGCCCCGCTTTCCTTTCGGTATATCGACAGACTCCATGAGTTCTGCGAGGTAGGCCAGTCTCGTCTTCTGGTCCTCAAAAGGCTTGTGCTCTTCCTCCCATTTCTCGACGGTCTCCGTATCATTACTCTTACACTTAGCGCACTGTGGTCTGTCGTCAACAAGCGTCGCCTCAGGGTCCTTGTCCGTCGAGAACTCGTGCCCACACTTCAAGCAATGGACTTCAAACTGGCCGGTCTTCTTTGTCATGGCAATTCCCCCCGGTTCTTCGATACTGTTTTAATTGTATTTAAATTTGCTGTATGAATATTGGATTATTGCCGGATAATCGCGAGCGTGAATTATTCATATAACTGATGGGTAACCTGAATTAGACATTCTTCCGTGCTGAAAATCCCTTGATGAGTCTGGATGAAAACTGGATTATTGCGTGGATTATAACCAGATAATGAGCCTCTTTTTGCTCAGCATTAGGC